>OHMU01000517.1_pt1 | contig 17542 bp, 13 predicted proteins | sample 1569441 | NCBI WGS metagenome assembly OHMU01 (sample SAMEA3879527, study PRJEB24766) | human gut metagenome | biome: human-associated habitat; feature: feces | place: USA | collected 1985/1987 | reverse complement strand
GTCTGCTTCGGCCCGTTGTTGATAACGCCGTCGATCATGCCGTAGTCGTCCTCCATGGCCATCTCCGCGTTTTTGAGATAGTTTTCCGGCTTTAGGAAGTCGGGCAGCGCCTTGAAACCCCATGAATCAACGTAATGACAGGATACCACGCCGTTCTGCTTCAGCGCCACGATGTCGCTGACGGACAGGCTGTGGCCGCGAAAATCCTCCGGGCGGCGGATGTTGAAGGTCTCATACAGCGCATCCAACCTGTCCTGCGTATCGCCCCTGCGGTCAAGGTTTCCCGCATAGACGGCGGCGTAATTTCCCTTTTCAATGGAAAGCCCATTCTTCTCCAGATACTCGGCGTTCATAAAGCGGAGCTGCGCCGTATTATCATTATCCCGAAGCTGATAGATGGCAAAGCTGTCGGCGGTGTTGTCGAGGAACGCCTTTTCATAGTCCGGCGGTGCGAAGCGGTCTTTGACCGTCTCCCATTCGGAGGCTTCCACGCCGAAGATGCCGTCAAAGCTGCGGATATCCTCTGCATCGAAGGCCATGGCCTCGGTGTTGTCCGTGTGAAGCATATACACGCTCACGTCCCGTTCCATGAGCTCCAGCGCACGCTCCTTTGTCAGCGGCAGCATATTGGAATCGGTGTAGCCGTAGGCGTTCATGCTCTCAACAGAGATGGCAGGGTCGGGGACGCAGCCGTTGTCCGGCGCTGTGACCGGCTCCGGCTCCTGCACGGCGATCTCCTGCACCGGCTGGGCGGCAAGGCTCTCCGTCTCCTTATCCAGCCCGCGCTCCTTGCAGATTTCCGCGTAATGGCGGTCGATATCCGTAATCAGGGAGGATGAGGTTCGGTTGATGGTCTCCAGCGATGCGCGAAGCTCGGTCAGCTCCCTGTCCTTTGCCCAGGTCGCCAGATACCCGAAGCTGTTTTCGCCTGTCTCAATGCCGTAATAGGCGCAGACGGCGAAGGAGATGCTCTCCGCCTGAATCTCCTCGGCGGCGCGGGAGAGCTTTGCCTTTTCCGGGTACTGTGCGTGCAGAAACTCCTTCACGGTCTGCTCGCCGCCCGTGAAGTTCAGCCCGTCCTCGCCCAGATACAAAAAGCCCTGCTCCGGCAGCTCAATGGGCGCTGCTGTGATGACGGTTGCCGCGTGGTTCACCACAACGTGCTCCTGAATGGTCACGGGCAGCCCCGGATCGTAATCCGAGCCGCGCAGGTCATATACATACAAGCCCTCCGGCAGCTTATCCCGGTCGATGCGCCCGTTGGAGAACAGCGCGGGCTTGCCGAACAGCTCAATCTCCTGATATTTTTCCCCGATTTCGTCCTTATTGTGGAGCTTGGAGTGGGCGATCTCATGGACGGCGGCGCAGACCGTCTGTACCTCGCTCATACCTTCGCGGACAGCAATGCGCTGTTTGTCCACGGAGAAGTAACCGTCCATATTCTCCGCCAGCTTCTCAAAGAAGATGGGTACGGGCGCACTGCGGCGCAGAGCTTCCATAAACACCTCGTAATTCTGCACGTCCCCCGTAAGGTTCGCCGCCAGCTCCGGCAGGGGCTTGCCTGTGGTCTGCTGCACGTCGAACACCACCACGGGCTTGTACATGGGAATCTGCACCGTCTTTTCCTCCGTGATAATATCGCCGTTCTCGTCCCGCAGGGGGAGCTTGGTGTCGGGGTCTAATTTCTGCTGCTCGATTTTCTTCTTGAAGGGCGTGGGGGCGATGATCTTAATGCCCTTTTCGCCCTTTTTGACGCTCCTTCCGAACTGATCGCGCCATTTGTTGAAGCCGGCCACATGGGTGGCGTCGGGGCGCTGCATATAGATGAGCATGGTGTTGTTGACGCTGTAGCGGTGAAAGCGGCTCATGGTGGCAAGGTACTGCCTGTATTTGTCGCTCTCAAACAGCTCCTTTATGCCCGTCTCGATGCTGTCGGTGATGTCCTTGAGCCGTTCCTTGTTGGTCTGCTTTTCAGCCATTTCATGCATACCTCCTTTGAATCATGGTAAAAACAGCGGCTCCCGCAGGGGAACGAAACGCCCGTGCGGGAGCCTGCGAGGGTCACTTGGTGAAGTCCAGCTTATAGGAGGAACGCGCGCCGTCGTCCTCCAGCACGATGAATGCGTCGTAGGTCTTGCCGGTTTTCTCGGAGTAGACGCCGCTGGCGTAGGCGCGTCCCTGCGTCAGGAGCGAGGAAGCCATCTTCTTTGTCAGGCTGATCTTCTTGGCGGCAAGGAAGCGGTTGTCCCGCCACAGCCCGAACTTGCAGCTCCGTCTCTCGCAGAAATAGCCGTTTTTGCTCTCCGTGACCTCTGCGCCGCAGCGGGGGCATTTGCCCACAACGGGTCTGCCGGAGGGGAACAGCACCTCCGCGCCGTCCACAGGCGCAGCGTCCCGAACCAGCGCTGCGACCATATCGCGGATGCCGGCAAGGAACTCGTCCGCGCCCAGCTCGCCGCACTCGATCTCCTTGAGGCGGTGCTCCCATTCGGCGGTCAAAAGCGGGGACTGGAGCTGTTCGGGCAGCACGGTAATGAGGGACACGCCCGCTTCGGTGGGAACGAGGCGTACAGATTTTTTCGCCTTTCTGCGCTCCGCAAAGCCCGTGGCCACCAGCTTTTCAATGACCGCCGCCCGGGTCGCGGGGGTTCCCAATCCCTTTCTCTCGGCATCTTCCGGCATATCCTCCTTGCCCGCCGTCTCCATGGCCGACAGCAGCGTATCCTCGGTGAAGTGTTTGGGCGGGGTCGTTCTGCCCTCTTTGACCGCGCAGGAGGAAACGGGAAGCAACTGTCCCTCGGAAAGCTCCGGGAGGGTGCTGTCCTGATTGCCCTTTTCCGTGTATGCCCTCCAACCCATATGAAGGATTGTTTTCCCTTTGGCGGAAAAGGCATTTCCGCCGCAGTCCAGCCTTGCCTCGGTCTCCAGATAGACGAAGGGTGCGCTGACCGCCATAAGCACCTGACGGGCGGCAAGGCGCAGGATCTCCCGTTCGCCTGCGGGCAAGGTTTCCAAATCCGTTTCGCCTGCCGCCATCGTGGGAACGACGGCGTGGTGGTCGCTGACCCTTTTGCTGTCGCACACCTGCCCCGAATAGACGGCTGCGGGCGGCTCCGTGCCGCAGACGCCAGCGCAGCACAGCGCCAGCGCGTTTACGCCGCTCTCCATATCGTCGGTGAGGTAGCGGCTGTCGGTGCGGGGGTAGGTGCAGAGCTTCTTTTCATAGAGGCTTTGCAGATAATCCAGCGTCTGCTGCGCCGTGTACCCAAGCAAGCGGTTCGCATCCCGCTGGAGCGTGGTCAGGTCGTAGAGCGCCGGGGCTTTCTCTGTCTTTTCCGTCTGCACGACGGAGGTAACAGCGGCGGCTTTGCTGTTGCAGTCCCCGGCAAGCCGCTCCGCCTCTGCCTGCTCCTTCATGCGCCCGCCTGCGGCGGAGAAGCCGTCAAAGTCCAGATGGACGGTGTAAAAGCTCTCCGGCTGAAAGGCGTTGATCTCCGCTTCCCGCTGCACCAGCAGCGCAAGCGTGGGCGATACCACGCGCCCCACGTTCAGGGTGCGGTGGTACATCACGGAAAACAGGCGGGTGGCGTTGATGCCCACCAGCCAGTCCGCCTTGCTGCGGCAGAGGGCGGAGGCGTAGAGGTTGTCGTACTCCGCGCCGTCGCGGAGATTGTCAAAGCCATCAAGGATAGCCGCATCCTCCATGGAGGAGATCCAGAGCCGCTTTACGCGCTTGCGGCAGTTGTTGAGATTATACACTGTGCGGAAGATCAGCTCGCCCTCGCGCCCGGCGTCGCAGGCGTTGATGACCTCACAAACGTCCTCTCGGTGCATGAGGGCGCGCAGGGTGTTCATCTGCTTCTGCTTGTCCCTTGATACGGTGTACTGCCAGCTATCCGGCAGGATGGGCAAGTCCTCCCTTCGCCATTTACCGTACTTTTCGTCGTATGCGTCCGCATCCGAAAGCTCCGCAAGATGCCCGAAGCACCAGGAAACGAGATAGCCGCCGCCCGAAAGAAAGCCGTCCTCGCGTTTGCCTGCGCCGAGGACGGCGGCGATGCTCCTTGCCACGGAGGGCTTTTCACACACAACCAATCGGTATTCGTTCATATTCCTTTATTCCTCCTCATCGTTGATATCGAAATCATCCGGCGCGTCCCAGCCCTTTGCCCGCAGAAACTCCTTGCGCAGGGTGTTGTTCCCGCAGTCCCCGATGGCCTTCTCCACATACAGGTCGCAGTTTACGTAGCTGTATTCGTCAAAATAGTATTTGAAGTCGCAGTAGATGGATTTGACGGGCTTGGGGGTGCGGAGCAGCGCCTCCGCGTCCCCGCAGCCCGCTTCCACGGCTTTTACGATCTTTTGCCGGATGAAGTATTCAAAGGCTTTCTTGCCGCCCCGGTAGCTCGGATTCTGGGAAAGCACCTGTTTGACCATGAGCGCCTGCTCGCGCTTCATGATCTGAATCAGCTTCTCGCGGGGCGACAGCTCCATGGGCGATTCTGTGCTGACAGTCTGTGTCACTTTTCTTCATCCTCCCCGGCGTCCGTCTCGTCCTCGGCTTCAAACTCGTAATCCTCATCTTCCTCGTCCTCGCCGTAGTCATAATCGTCCAGGTCGTCCGCCCCGCGGGTGTCGGCCTTGGGCTTGCGGAGCTTGAACCAGTACAGCGCACCGCCGCCGCCCAGCAGGAGCAGGAGGACGACCACTATGAGCCCCGCGCCGCCGGTACTCTTTTCGGGCGCGGTCTCCGCAGGCTCGGCGGGCTGTTGCGTAATTTCTGCGGCTTGCTCCTTGCCCGCGCACTCGCTCATATTGGTTCTGCACACCTTGCAGCCCGTGTTGATTTTGCCCACGGCGCATTTGTCCGTGCAGGAGCAGGCGGGGATGATGCTCTCGCCGTCCTTGGTCAAAGCCAGCAGGTCGGCCTCGTCCACAAGATTCAGGAAATGGACGTTCTCATTGCCCTTATCGTCCCGGTCGATGATGAGATAAAAGGTATTGCCGCCCTTGGTCGTCACGGTGATGAACTGCTTGCCTGCGCCGAAAGCGGAGCCGATGTCGTCCATAAGCGTCAGGTTGCCGTCCGGGGTCAGGGGCGCGGAACCTCCGGCAGCGGCGTAATATTGCAGCAGTATATCCAGCAGTCCCGCCATATCCGTATCGCTTCCGCTGTTTTCTGTCGGCGCGTTCATGACGTCAAGGTATTTGCCGTATACATAGCCTGTCTGCTCCGGCACGACCACCTTGTACCAGCCGTTGCTTTCCTCCAGCACCTTCACCTCCGCGCCGTTGAGCAGACGCCCAATCACGGTGTAATCCGTGCCGGGGCCGGTGCGCAGGTTCAAATAGGTGCGGACGTTGACCACCTTTCCGGCCTGCTCCCGTTTGGCGGGAAGCGTCCAGCTCCGATCCCCGATGGTCACGGTATGGCTTCCGTCCGCGTTCTCGGTCACAATCACCGTCAGGGTCTGTTCGATGTCGGTTAACTCACAGCCCTGTACGCAGATCTCTGCATCCTCCGGCTGCATGGTATCGGTCGGCTCATCCATATCGCCGCCGCCTGCATAAGCGGTAACGGAAAAGGCCGTCATGCAGAGCACGACGGCCAGCGTCACGGCAAAAAATCTCCATTTATTCTTCATCCACAAATTCCTCCGTTTTTCTGTATTCGTCGGGCAGCGCCGCCGTGGGACGCTTTTCCAGCATCGCCATCAGCGCCGCCAGCTGCTCGATGGTCAGCCCGTTCTCGCGGACGATGCCCACAATATCCGTGTTTTCCAGCTTCAGAATCTGCTCGTCCAGGGCTTTGAGCCGTGCGGTCAGCGATGTGAGCTTTTCCGCCAGCTTCTCGCGCTCCTGACGCAGCTTTTCAAGTCGCGGGTTCATAACATCCTCCTTTTTGCGTTGATATGGTTGTTGTTAAGGTAATCTGCCAAACTGGAGAAAATGGCTTCGCCAGTAGCTCGTGTCGATGGAAGCGTAGTGAATGGGGTCGCCGCAGTGGAGCATCCTGTTATTGCCCACATAGATGCCCACATGGGACGCGCCTGCGGTGTCGTAGGTCTTTTCAAAGAAAATAAGGTCGCCCGGACGGGCGCTTTCCGGGGAGACATAGGCGCACATGCCCCGCAGCCCCTCCGCGCCCAGCCTGCCGAAGCTCCAATGCAGGCCGCAGTTGTTGTAGACATACGAAACGAAGCCGGAGCAGTCGAAGGAGGTGGCGGGCGAGCTGCCGCCCCAGACGTAGGGGTAGCCCAGATACTTTTCCGCTTCCTTGATAATGGCGGCGAACTGTTCGTCTGCCAGCGCTTCCGGGGGTATCTCGTACTTCTCATACTGGGTGTGGTAGTACCGGTTCACATACGGGGAATCGGGGAACAGGTCGGGGCGGTTGCCCAGCACGCTCATATACACGGCGTACATGGAGAGCTGATCGTGGGACATGATATGCACCGGCACATGGGAGAGGTTGAAATTTTCCAGCTCCACATGGCAGATATACCAGGTATAGGGAACCTCCACCTCGTACTCGTAGCTTTGCAGATTGCCGTTTTCGTCGGTGTAGTAGCCGATATGCGTTTCGGTGCGGTATCTGGTTTCCGTGGCGACGGTTTCCGTTAAGATATACTGCTTTTCAAACAGCGTCTCCAGAATCCCGCCTATTTCGTCAATCGTCCATTCTCCGCCCTTGAGGGCGGTAATCATGGAAATGAGCACATAGGGGTCGTGCTCAATCTCGTCCAGGTCGAAGTGGTACTCGTCGTAATCGTGGGTGCTTTCGTAGCTGTTCAGGTATTCCCGCAGCTCGTCCTCCATGGCGCAGTAGGCGGCTTCCGCCGCCAGCATATCCGCATCCTCCAGCGGATAGGTGGAGGATGCAACACCGGATATTCCTCCCTGAAACAGCGTGGAGCAGGAGGAAATGCAGGTCATGAGCAGCAGTATCGCGGCGGCGACGCCGCCCGCGATGAGGAAGCCCTTCTTGTGCCGGACAAAAAAGCTGCCGGCCTTTTTGCTTCCCTCGGCGGCGCGCTTTGCCGCCTTTGCGGTGGTCTCGGACGCTTTGACGGTATTCCTCGCGCCGTTCCCCGCTTTTGCGGCGGCGTATTCCTTTTTAATGGCCTGCTTCTGCTGCCAGCGGGAATAGGGGTTGGAAGCCCTGCCGTATTCCTGCTCGTACTGTTTGTTCAGCGCCTTGAGATTGGCTTTGTCTGCGGCGGCTTCCGCCTTGTCCGCTTTGCGGTAGGGCTTTTCCGCATGGGAGCGGTGCGCCGATTCCGCAATGCGCCAGGTGCGCTCCGCCGTCTCGGTCAGGGTGTTCGCCGCCTCCGTGCCGGGGTTGTCGTCGCCCTCCTCCCGGAGCTTGCGGTGGACTGCGCTGCGGACGGTATCCAGCGGCGCTTTCCTTGCGGCGTGCGCCAGCTTGGAGGGCGGACGCTTTTTGTCCGCCTCCTCAAAGAAAAGGCGCGTCGTGACCTTGCCGCTCTCACTGTCCACAACGCGCTTTTTGACCTTAACGGTTTTCCTGGGGATTTTCGCTTCGGCCTTTTCCAGCTTAACCGCCGCCCTGTCCGCCTTGCGGACAGCTCGTTCCAGCTCCGGCAGGGCGCGTTCTTCCTCGGTGAAAATCAGCCTTGGCGAGCGTTTTGCCATATTCATCACCTCCTGATGGGACTGCTGATGGGTTAAAAGCGTTATTCAAACAGAATTTCATCCGTTCTCTCCAGAAAATGCCGCTTGCCCGCCGGGGTGATGAGGGTATAGTGTCCCAGCTTGCCGCGCTCGGTGTAGAAGTCCCTCACCAGAAACAGACCGGCGCTCTTTTTGACCGCACGGGGAAAGAGCTTGCGGTTCTTGTCCCGGAACAGATACTTCTTTTCCTCCAGATACCGGGTAAACTGCTTTTCGGGAACGCCCAGCTCCTTTGCAGTGGTGCGGATGTTGGTGCAGTCCGCAGGGTCAACAAAGGCGTCGTAATACTCCGCCTTGGGGAGGGCAAGCCGGAGACGGCGGGTCAGCTCCCGGTTTCGGGCGTTTTCGCTGCGCAGGCGGTTCAGGTACTCCGGCACGGCCTCGGGGTGCGCCTCCAGCGCATCCAACAGGCTGTCCGTCATATACGCGCCGTGCTTGCGGATGGAGGGAATGACCTCATGGGTGATCCAGCGCTTGAAGGCTCTCGCTTCCGGCTTTTTGGAACAAAGGATCAAATGATAGAGTCCGGCTTCACTTACTGCATTTATTTCAATCGTCTTATCGGCGTTCTGGGGGTGGGGTACTTCAAGTAACCCACCTTCATCCGAGTCCAATCTGGACATTGCGCGCGTAACCTGGTTCAATCCGAGAGCTTTGCACACATCAACCGCAACAAACCAAGGAGCTCCGTCTTTCAGCACGGAACGCACCCGACCAAAATCTGCGCTTTCAAAAATCATAAGGTGGTTATCCATAGTCTTTTCTCCTTCCTTACACTGTAATTGCGTCCTTCGCTTCCTCCCCGGTTTGTTCGGAGAGGTCGGACAATTTTGTCGTGATGATTTTGTACAGCTCCGTATCCTTGGGGAAGCGGTCTACGAAGGGCAGGATCACGCTGCCGTAGAACAAAAGCCCCTCGCCCTCGGCGGATTGGGTCACATACGAGAGCTGATGGGGCGAGATGTTGAGCTGCTTCGCCAGAATCTGCCGGTCGCCGGAAGCCTGGTTGAGCATATACACATAGTCGGAGTTTTCAAAGATGTTCTCCACCTCGCGGCTGGAGAGCAGGTCTTTGACGTTCTGGGTGATGCCCGTGGGAACGCCGCCCCACTTGCGGAATCGCTTCCATATCTCCACCGTATACGCGGCGGTCTGCTCCTCCTTCAAAAGAAGGTGCATTTCGTCGATATAGTAGCGGGTGGACTTGCGCTGCTCACGGTTGATCGTGACGCGGTTCCACACCGCGTCCTGCACCACCAGCATCCCGATCTTTTTGAGCTGCTTGCCCAGCTCCTTGATATCGAAGCTGACCACACGGTTTTCGATATTCACGTTGCTGCGGTGGTTGAACACGTTGAGTGAGCCGGTGACGTAGATTTCCAGCGCCGTGGCGATATACTGCGCTTCCTTTTCATCCTGCCTGCGAAGCTCGTTGTACAAGTCCTCTAAAATAGGCATCTTTTCCGGGCGGGGGTCGCTCAGGTATTCCCGGTAGACAGAGCGCACACAGCGGTCGATGATGGTCTTTTCCACCGGCATGAGGCCGTCCTTGCCGCCCACGATCAGCTCGCACAGGGAGAGGATGAAGTCGGATTTCAGGCTCAGCGGGTTTTCGTCGTCACTGTAATTCAGGTTCAAATCCATGGGGTTCAGATAGTCGGTGGAGGTGGGCGAGATCTTCACCACCTGCCCGTGCAGGTGCTCCACCAGCGGTCCGTACTCCGCCTCCGGGTCGCAGATGATGATATCGTCGTTTGTGACGAGGAACACGTTGGCGATCTCCCGCTTGGCGGAGAAGGACTTGCCGCTTCCGGGCGTGCCCAAGATCAGCCCGTTCGGGTTTTTAAGCAGCTTTCTGTCTACCATGATGAGGTTGTTGGAAAGGGCGTTCAGCCCGCAGTACAGGGCTTCCTTGCCGTCCTGAAACAGCTCCTGGGTGGTAAACGGCACGAAGATCGCCACGCTGGATGTGGTGAGCCCCCGCTGGATCTCGATCTGGTTCAGCCCCAAGGGGAGGCTGCTCATGAAGCCATCCTCCTGCTGAAAGTCCAGCCGCGTGAGCTGGCAGTTATACTTCTGGGCGATGGAGCCCGCCTGAAAGACGTTGTTGCCGAGGCGCTGCCTGTTGTCCGCCACGTTCACCACAAGGAAGGTCAAAAGGAACATACGCTCGTTGCGGCTTTGCAGCTCCTGCAAGAGCTTTTTCGCCTCCGTGCCGTAGGTGGCGAGGTCGGAGGGGATAATATCCATATCGTAGCCGGAACGCACCGCTTTTTTCTGCTCCTCAATGGTCATTTTCTGCAAGTCGGTGATCTTGCGCTTAATGGTCTTGATTGCCTTTACCTGATCCACGGACTGGACGTGCATACTGACGATAAGGGAGCTTTCCATATCCAGGAAGTCCGCCAGCATCCGGTCGTTGAGTTCCGGCGCTAAAATCTGCAAGAAGGATACGCAGCCGGTCTTGCTGCCCACGCCGAAGCTGCTGCCGGTCTTGAACTCGAAGGCGCTGGGCGCGATGAAGTCCTTCACCGACAGCCCGGAGGGAGCCAGCCAGTCCCACGAAAAGCGGAAGGGCTGCGGCTCGTCCATGTGGAGCATCCCGTGCAGCAGGCGCAGGCGCTCCATCCCGTTCAGGACTTCCGCCTGCACGCCCAGACGGCGGAAGTTGTTGAGGATATCCGTCTCGATGCGCTCCAATCGGGGCTTTGCCGCCTTCAGGCTGTCCGCCTCCACGCCGAAGGTCAGGTACTTGGTCTTAATAAGCCCGTTGTTGCCTCTGGCAAGCTGGCTTTGCAGCATCCCGGTGTACTCGGTGCGGAGCTTGTCGAAGCAGTCGCCCTGCAAGGGGATGGCGATGCGCCGGGCGTAGGTATCCCGCGTGGCGGAGAGGTTGATGAAGGAGAGCTGGAAGCGGATGGAGGAATCAAAATAGTTGAGGAAGTCGCACCAGCCGTCGAAAATGGCGGTCTTGTCCTCGTTCTGGTTGAGCTGGTAGTTGATATCCTGAAACTGCACGGTTTTCGTGTAGTAATTGTCCGTCACGCGGCACACGCCGTCGGGGTACATCCGCTGAAAGGGGATGCTGTCCTGGGCGGACTTCTTTCGCTTATCCTGACGCTTGGCTCTTGCAATCGCCGCGTCGATCTGCTTTCGCTCGGCTCGTGTGAGCTTTCTTGCGGGGGTTTTGTTTGTGGACAATCGCGTAGACCTCCTTATCCAAAATATCCTGCCGGTTCAGCAGGTCGTAGAAATTGTTCGTCCTGTACGGGCGCTGTTTGGGGCGCAGGAAGCACACCTGCACGATGTTGCGGATGAGCTTCTCCGGCGGCTGACCGTTCTTTTCGTACATGGCCAGCAGGAAGAAGGGCAGCATGACCAGCATCATGCAAAGAGCCGCCGCGCTGCTGCCGATATGGCCCTTGAGCAGAAAGAAAAGCGGTACGCCGATGAGCGCGCCGCCGCCAAAGCACAGAATCTGCCGTTTTGTTAAATTGAACATGACCTTGGTTTTCACCGCGTTCAAGTCCTTGGGTACGGGAACGTATGCCAAATTTCATCACCTCCGTCAGTGAGCGTGGAACAGGCTCCTGGCAAGGGAGCTCGTCTTAAACAGCGTGAAGCACAGCAGCACCGTGTACCCCATGCACGTCCATATGGCTGCCGAGACGCTGCTCTCCACCACGATGTTCTGGATCAGCACCGCGTAAATCGCCACGCAGACGATGATAAGGAAGCCCTGAAAACCCAGCGCCAGCAGGCTTCTGAGGTAATTCTGGCCCATCTGCCCCCATTCCCGGTTGACCATGGTCGCCATGGGGATGGGGGCGATGGAGGTCACGCAGTAGATCTCGATCATTCTGCCGTAGCAGATGATGAAAATGCAGATGGTCAGCGCCCACATGGAAAGATGCACGACCACGGACTCCAGCCACAGCCCCAGCAGCGACCAGACCTCCATTTCCGCAAGCGTAGCTTCAAATCCCGCGATATGCTCGTTGAACGTCAGAGACGTGTCCAATATGATGATGCCCGACGCGCTGTTGACAACGCTCTGAGCAGCCTCGAACACGCCCATGACGATGTTCCATGTGTTGGTGACGATGAGCACGGCGCAGGCGGTCTTGAATATCCACTTGAAGAACATCCAGGTGTCCACGTCGTGCATATTGTTCTTTTCCGTAATGAGCTGAATCAGCTCCAGCGTCATGACAAAGGCCAGGATCACGCCCGCGATGGGCAAAATCACATTGTCCGACAGCGTTCGGATCATGCCGTAGACGCCGCTGTTCCAGCCCTGGGGCGTAGCGCCCACCTGTCCGGCGATGCCCGCCACGCGGCTGTTCACGTTGTCAAACAGTCCGTTCACGTTGTCCATGATGCCGCTGACCAGCAGCTCCTTCAGCCATTCGGTGAATTTCTGCCATATCAAATCCAATGGGCTTTACCCTCCTTTCCCGCAGCGCCCGCCCCGAGGGGCGGACGCCGCGAAGGATTCGTGCGGGCGATTAACCGAACAGGCCGGAGAGCAGGGGTACGAGAATGACGCCGATGAGCGCCACGCCGCCGCCCGCCATGAGCTGTTTTATCCCCAATTAGGTGTAAAACTCTGCTCGATGGCGGGCGGCGGCGTACAAAAAATCTATATGGTGTTTTTAAGAGAACCGTCCCGGCGGGACAGGTCAGGCAGTGACCTGTTCCACCTCCGGGATGGGTTTGAGATTAAAATGAATTTCGATAGAAATGTGTCTTGTTTTATCTTCGTCAATGCGCTCATGCACGACGATTTCTTTGATTAAGCGGTTGAGGGTGGCTGCGTCCAGCTCTGTGATGTTGGCGTATTCCTGAATGGCTTCCACCCATTGTTTTGCGTCATTGGCAAGCTGGACTTCATCGGACAGCCGCTTTCTGCCCTCGGACACTTTTGTTTTAAGCTCCGTCTGCTCGGTCTGTGTCTTTTCCAGCATGGTGTTGAAATTCTGCTCACTGATACGCCCTGCAATCATATCCTCATAAAGCCGCATGACCATTTTGTCCAGAACCTCAATCCGTTCCTCGTCCCTTGTAAGGGAGCGTTCCATTGCTTCCCGCTGTTCCCGCTGCTCGGCTTCACAGGTATTGGTCAGGCGGTCGGCAACCGCTTCCCCGTCCATCAGGGCAGCTCTGGCACATTCCCGGATTTTCCGCAGCACATGGCTGTAAAGGGTGTCATAATCAATCCGGTGCTGGGTGCAGTGGTTCTTTCCAAAGGCATTGTAGGTCTTGCAGGAATAAATCTGCTGGGGATGTTTTGCGTTTGTGTAGCGTACCGTCAGCGACTTCCCACACTCGCCGCATTTTATCAGTCCGGCAAACAGGCTGATTTCATTGGTCTGCCCCGGACGCTGGCGGGATTTCAGCTTGTTCTGCACAATGTCAAAGCTCATGCGGTCAATCAGCGGTTCATGCTGTCCCTCCACCACAATCCAGTCCTCCGGCTTCTTTTCCCCAATCGTGCCGATTTTGAAACGGTAGTCTTTTTTCTGGGAAGCAATCGCCCCGGTGTAGACGGGATTCATCAAAAGGTCTTTGATAACGGAGAAGTCCCACATATACCGCCCGTTTTCCGGGTCTTTCTTTTCCCATTTGGTGCGGGTATTGCGAAGCCCCCGTTCCCGGTTCCACCATGTGGGGCAGGGGATTTTTTCTTCCTCCAGCCGTCTGCGGATATAGTTCGGACCATGACCGTTTAGGGCATATCCGAAAATCAGCCGCACAATCGGGGCGGTTTCCTCGTCAATGAGCAGATGGTTTTTGTCCTCCGGGTCTTTCCGATACCCAAACGGGGCAAGACACCCGGTAAACTGTCCTTTCTGCGCTTTCAGAAGATAAGAGGAATGGACTTTCTTGGAAATATCCTTGCTGTACATCTCGTTCAGGATATTCTTGAACGGGGCAATATCGTTGTTATCCCGCAGGGTGTCGATACCGTCATTCATGGCGATATAGCGGACACCGTTTCTTGGGAAAAAGTCCTCAATCAAATGCCCGGTTTGCAGATAGTTACGCCCCAGTCGGCTGAGGTCTTTCGTGATGACAAGGTTGATTTGCCTGCGCTCAATGGCTCTCAACATTCTCTGTAAATCAGGACGCTCCATATTAAGACCTGTGAAGCCATCGTCCTGATAGACTGCCACAACCTCCCATCCCTGCTTTTCGCAGTATTTTTCCAGCATATCACGCTGGTTTGCGATACTGGCACTTTCGCCTTGCAGGTCATCGTCCTTTGACAGCCTGCAATAGACCGCTGCACGATAGCCCCCGGCAAGTGCCGAACCGATTGTTCTGTATTCCATTTCGTTCATCATAGCCATTTACCCACACAATCCAGACGGTATCTGGCTCTGTTGAACCTCATCTTCATTATACTTCAAATCTTTCTTTTTAGCAAGATATTCTTTTGTATTTGTTTTGCCGTATTTCTGGGAAATCAGGCTGACGAACACATCGGTGGCGTCCAGTTCCCCGTCAAATACAGTGGTCACATGAATCTCTGTTTTGTTTTTTGCCATAGGCAGTTATCCTCCATACATGAAAATAGCCAGACAGAGGGTGTCGGCAACGAAGTCCGGCAACGGGCTTCAAAAGACCTTGCAAACAATCTCAATCTGGCGATGGTTACTATTTATACTTTTCTTTTATTTTTCTGTTGTTTTGGTTGTCAGAGAGGGAAAAAGCCCGGAAATAAGGGATTTTCCCCGGCAACCGGCTCGGCAACGGGATAGCAACAGGGGGTGCAACGGGCGGTCATTTTCAGAATGGAAGCTCCATCTGTTCTGTGACCTCCACAAAACCATCCATCGTTTTTTCAGACGGGTTGCCGGAGTCCGTTGCCGGGTTTTCACGCTCCCAGCCCTTTTGTCTGCCATATTCGGAAAACATTCTTGGGTTCGGGAAGTACCGCCAGCCGGAAATGCACTGGTTCATAATCTCGTTGATTTCCCGGATTTCCCATTGCTTCGGCTCGTCAAAGGCATGGTTCAAGGCTTCCTTGTAGAGCTGCTTGGAGCAGACCATGCTCCCGGTGTACTTATCAAGATACGCCTGTATCATCCCGGCTTTGGTGTCCTCCGGCATAAAATCCCGCTGGTGTTCTTTGAGATACCGCTGCATGGCGGGGCTGAAAGCCAGCTTGAACCTGCCGCTTCGGTAAATCTCCATCGCTTCCGCCCACATCTGCCCGATATAGGCTCTGGAAGCAGCTTCGTCCTCCAAAATGTGAACCTCGGCTTGCTCCGGGTACACCATGACGGGGATAAAGCGGCGGTTGCCGGAACGGTCAAGGGGCAGGAAGTCAAGGGCATTGGAAGTGCCGCCAAACACGCACTGACGGGGGCGGTCTGCCGGGTGGGTTTCATAGGGTATCTTGTAAACCTCTTTCTGCCGGCTTAAAAATGACTTGATTTCCTCAATGCTCTTGGCGTTGGCGGTTGCCATCATTTCCGACATTTCGATAATCCAGTGACCTTGCAGCTTGCGGTACACATTGTCATCGTCCAGCTTCCGCAAATCATCGGAGAACCACTCGTCCCGGACTGCCAGCAGACGGAAGAAGGTGGACTTGCCAGCCCCCTGACCGCCGACCAGACAGAGCATGATTTCAAACTTGCACCCCGGCTGAAAGGCTCGTGAGATTGCACCCAGCAGGAACAGCTTCAACGCTTCATAGGTGTAATCGTCTGCGTCAGCCCCCAGAAAGTGCCGCAGGCAGAAACGGATTCGTTCTGTCCCGTCCCACACAAGGGTACTGAGATAGTCCCGGATGGGATGGTACTTGTTTTCATTCGCCACAATCCCGATGGCGTTATCAATCTTTTTCTCATTGGTAAGCCCGTAGGTTTCTTCCAGATAAAGAAGCAGATACTTCATGTCCGTATCGTTCAGGGCGGTGCTTTCCCTGTGAAAACCGATGGGCTTTATGATGTCCTTGCGGTCGGTCAGGATGTTGTATGCGATAGCCCCGGAAAGCAGCGGGTCACGCTGGAATACGGTCAGGCAGTTCCGTATGCTCTGACGGACACCGCCTTTCTCGGTAGTTTCCAGTCCCGCCTTGATTTCCTCAATGCTCTGGGGCGGCTGCATGGCGTTCATGGTGTTTTTTAGTTCTTGCTGCGTCTGCGGCTGCAAGCTCTGCCATTCGCTGTTCAAGCTGTATCACATCCTTTCCGTAGTCCGTAATCAAAGCCGCTTTTTCCTCTGTTTCCCCGAACAGCAGCACATCCAGCAGATATTCCACTTGTGCTTGCTTCTGTAAGGCTTCCACAAACCGGGGATGAAAGGCTTCCTCCAGGGAGTGCGGGGCGTAGTCCGTTCTCCATGCCATAAGCAAGTGGAAATAATCGGCAAGAATACGGAAACAGCGGTTCTTTGCTTCCTGAAACTGTTCCTCCGGGGATTTCTGCCGGGGCTTGGGCTTTTTTGCCTTTCCCGGCGGTTTCCAGTCCTCATAGGAAAGCCCGAAGTCCTGTGCCAGTTGTACGGCGGCTTCTTTCTTTCCCAGCCCATACAGGGCGGCGGCAAAATCAATCACATCCCCATCCGCACCGCAGCCGAAGCAGTGGTAACGCCGATCCAGCTTCATGCTTGGGGTTTTATCGTGATGAAACGGGCAGCAAGCCATCCCGTTCCGCCCTGCATGGATTCCATAATGCTCCGCAGCCTGTCTTGTTGTGACGGACTGCTTCACAGCTTCAAATACATTCAAATCTATCCCTCCTTGAAAATAAGAAAAGCACCTGACATTCTCTGATTGAAAATGGCAAGTGCCTGTTAAAGTTCCATATCCTGTTGTTTGTGCTTCGTCTGTGCCGGGACAGTTCTTTGTGCTTTTTTCTCGTCAGCCTTATCCTGCAAGACTTCTTTGATAGGCTGTTTCTTGGGCGGCTCTTTGCTTTCTTCTGTGCCGGGGGTGGCTTTCCGTACCCAGTAGCGAATGTCCCGCAGCTTCTTCAAATCCTCCTGTACCTCGGTCAGCGGTGTTTTCAGGGCTGCAATTTCTTCCAGAAGCGTTTCCTGCTCCTCTTGCAGCTCCTTTTGGGTACTGTCCTTATCGTCCGGGTGCTTGGCAAGGTAGGCGGCGGCTTTCGCATACCGGGCAACCTCCGGGTGTTCCTGTTTGAATTTCTCCTTTGTTTTCTTGAAAAATATCTTCTGGTACTTCTCATAGACAGGCTTACATTCCTTGCAGTCTGTCCGGCTGGCAAGAATCCCGTCAATCACTTTGCTGCGGGCTTCCTTTGGCTTCATCTGATTGCGGTAATCTGCGGCTGATTTCCCGGAAGATTCCAGAAATGCTTCTAAGTCCTCCACAGTGGAAAGCCCCTTTTGCCGGAGATAGGACAGGGCTTCGCTGACTGCCTTTAAGTCCTGTGAAGTCCCCCGGTTCTGTCCAGCCCTCGTCCAGTCCTTCCGTTCTTCCTTTCGTATCTCCATATACTTCATCAGCAGATTGGGAAGAAGTGTCGCTTCCTCCGCCGCTTTTTGTGCAAGCAGCTCTTTCCGTTTTTCTCCCAGCTCGGTAATCCAGCCTTTGAGGTTTTGGATAAGCTGCCGGATGGACTTCATCAGACTGTTGGCGGCTCTGATTTCCCGGTTCAGGTTTCCGATATTCGTCTGGATACCACGCTTTTCCATCTGCCGGACAGCAGCCCCCTCATGGACAGTGGGGACAATATCAAGCCCCTGTCTGGCATAGGAACGCAAGTCCACACGCTCCGGGCGGTCATTGGCTTCCAGATAGCGGTTCTGGATGACCTCCCATTCATGCCGCCAGATTTCACAATACTTGCGGTCGTTCCAGTCAACCGTA
>OHMU01000508.1_pt1 | contig 17805 bp, 10 predicted proteins | sample 1569441 | NCBI WGS metagenome assembly OHMU01 (sample SAMEA3879527, study PRJEB24766) | human gut metagenome | biome: human-associated habitat; feature: feces | place: USA | collected 1985/1987 | reverse complement strand
GGGCCGCCGACGACCGCCAGTGGGCGGCGTGGGTAGGCCGAAAGCGGGACAAAAGCGGCGGTGTGCACTTTGTGCGGCCCAACGCCCTGCGGGCGCTGTCACATGACGCGCCCGGCGGCAGCGGCGGTCTGCAGAAGCAGACGCTGTTCAGCTTTTTGCAGGGCCGGACGCCGGAGCCGATCCTGCGGCGGTATGTGGAGGACTGCTTCGGCGCGTCCATGCTGACGCCGGGGCAGCTCAGCGAGGCGGAGCGCACCCTGTGCACCGGCGTGCACAAGAACTGCCGGCTGCACTTTACCCGCGGCGAGCCGGTGGGCCGCGCACCCGCGCCGGAGGCGGCCTGGGACGCGGCCCACTTCCGGCAGCAGCGGGAGAAGAACCGGGCGTATTATCAGGAGCATCTGGTGGAAAACAAGCTGGCCATCGCACAGCTGACGCAGAAGCTGCAGAACACGCTGCTGCTGCGGGCGGAGGACGAGGGCGGTACGGGCCGCGCCGGGAGGCTGCGGCCGGAGCTGGCCTGGCGCGCCGGGGCGCTGGGGGACGAGCGGGTGTTTTCCCGCCGGTCACCGCAGGAGCCGGGAGAGCTGTCCGTGGACCTGCTGCTGGACGGCTCGGCCTCGCAGAACCGGCAGCAGGAGAAGCTGGCCACCCAGGCGTATCTCATCGCAGAGAGCCTGAGCCGGTGCCGCATCCCCGTGCGGGTGACGGCGTTCTGCTCCGTCAGCGGCTGCACGGTGCTGCGGGTGCTGCGGGACTATGACCATCCGGAGCAGAACGAGGGGGCATTCGACTATGTGGCCGCGGGGTGGAACCGGGACGGGCTGGCCCTGCGGGCCATGGGCTGGCTGCTGCGGCAGCGGCGCAGCGAGCAGTCGCTGCTGCTGGTGCTCTCGGACGCCAGCCCCAACGACGACCAGCGGATACCCAACGGCCTGGGCGGATGGGCCTACACCGGGAAGCGCGGCGTGGACGACACGGCGGCGGAGGCTGCGGCCCTGCGGCTGCGGGGCGTGCTGCCGGTGTGTCTGTTCACCGGAAGCGACCGGGAGGTGCCGGACGCCCGGCGTATCTACGGACAGGCCATGGAGCGCCTGCCGGCCATCGGGTGGCTGGCAGACGCGGTGACGCGGCTGATCCGGGGCCAGCTGCGGCGGGGATAGGACAGAATGCGACACAAAACGACAGAAAGAGACACACCGAAGGGTGTGTCTCTTTCGCTGCTCAATACCAGGTGATGCCCTCCAGATCCTGTATCTGCACCCGCAGGTCCTCCAGCAGTGTCTCCGCAGCGGCGGAGAGGGCGCGGCCCTTGGGTGTGACCAGGTAGAAGGTGCGCTCCGCCGGCGGGTGGGCCAGGCGCAGCACCTGCACGTTGCTGAACATCCGCAGATAGGGCTCGGTGGCGCCGGCGGGGATGATGCTCCAGCGCTTGCCGCAGGCGGGCAGGGTCTCGGCCAGCTGGGGCGTGTCGGTGTACAGCAGGGGGCGGGCATCCACGCCGTACCAGTAGTCGTGCCATTGCAGTATCTCCGGCTGGCCGTAGATGAGTATCTCGTCCTGCACGTGCATGGTGGTGGCCTCTACCGGTTCCGTCAGTGCCACCGTTTTGGGCACTACCAGGAAGAAGCCCTCGCGGAACAGGGGTTTGGCTTCGATCTGCAGATCGTAGTGCAATGCGCCGTCCACGATGGCCATGTCCGCGTCGCCCCGGGCTACGGCGGACACCGCCTGGTCCGTCCGCATGGACTCCACCCACAGGTTCACCGGCAGCTCACGCTCCAGAAACCGCTGGTACACCGGGGGCAGAATGTACTGGTTGGCGGTGTAGGCGGCGATGACGTGGAGAAACTCACGCTTTTCCGCGGCGGCGAAGGTCTGCGTCTCCGAGAGCAGGTTCTGCCACCGGCGGGCCAGAGGCAGGAAGTGCTGGCCCGCATCCGTCAGGGTGATGCGGCGCTGGCCCTTGCCACGGTGGAACAGAGGCGCGCCCACCTGGTCCTCCAGTGCCTTCAGCCGGGCGGACAGGGACGGCTGGGTAATGTACAGCGCCTCGGCGGCGGCGGTCATGGTGCCGTGGTCCAGCACGGCGAAAAAGGTCTCGATGTCCTGGTTGGTCATAGGCGGCTCTCCAAATTATAGTTTATGCCTATATTATACTGTAGAATAATCAATTTTACAAGCACCAACCTTTGTGGTATGATTTGGCCACAATACAGAAAGGAGTTGTTCCCTATGACAAACACGAAAACCAAGACTTCCCCGGCAAAGGCGATCGCCGCTGTTGTGATCGCGGTCATTCTGGCGTTCACGCTGGTGTGCCTGCTGACGGGGAACATCAACCCCGTGTGCCGTGTCACCGCCATGCTGATGCCGGTGTGGCTGGCCGCCGAGCTGCGCCTGCTGTGCACGCTGCTGTAACGGGGCACCGGCTGATTTTGCTGTTTTCTTCCCTTTTCTCTTTCTTATTTGCGAAAAACGCGGACGCAGGTGCGTCCGCGTTTTTCATCGTCCGGACGCGTAAAGACGGCGCAAAGAATACTACGAGCTCCGAACTATTTTCCCGAAAAAACCCTGTATTTGTAACGCTTTCGTGAATTCTGCGCCGTCCCGCTTGCAAGTCGGCGGCGGGGATGGTACACTTACACATTATTACAGTTTTACCCTGGGTGCGTGGGCGCTGCAGGCGGAAAAAGGAGGGACGGATATGGCCGGCTTCAGCGTGAAAAAACCGCTGACGATCTTTGTGACGGTGCTGGGCATTATCGTGCTGGGCGTGGTGGCGTATCTGAAAATGACACCGGATCTGCTGCCCAACATGGACTTTCCCTATGTCATCATCGTCACTTCTGATCCCGGCGCCAGCCCGGAGTCCATTGAGCAGTCCATCACCAGGCCGGTGGAGCAGGCCATGGCTACGCTGGATAAGATCAAGACCGTCACCTCCACCAGCCAGGACAGCGTATCCATGGTCACGCTGGAGTTTGAGGACGGCGCCAATATGGATACCATCAGTGTGGACATCCAGCAGAAGATCTCCGTATTGCAGGGCAGTTGGGACGACACCGTCTCCGCCCCCTATGTGCTGAAGATCAATCCCTCCATGCTGCCGGTGATGGTGGCCGCCGTGTCCCGGGAGGACATGGACGTGTACGCGCTCAGCGATTTCGTCACCGGAGAGCTGTCCCCCAAGCTGGAGGGCGTGTCCGGCGTGGCCAGCATTTCGGTCAGCGGCGCCGTGACCCGGGAGGCCCATGTGATCCTGGACGAGGCCAAGCTGGACGCCCTGTCGGAGAAGCTGGCGGATGCGGTGCGTACCGAACTGAACAAGACGAAGCTGGATCTGCAGAAGGCCAAGGACCAGGTGGAAAAGGGGCAGGCACAGCTGGATGAGGCCAAGGAGGCCATTGCCGCCGGCGCGGCGGCCAAGGCGGGCGCGGCGGTGGATAAGCTGTACGAATATCTGAAGGAGGCCCGGGGCCAGATCCCGGGGCCAGACCCGGATCCGAATCCCGGTGAGCCGCCCATCACCGTGCCCGGGCAGAAGGAGCTGGAGCAGCTGAAAAAGACGCTGGAACGGCTGAACGCGACGCTGGATAAGCTGATGCAGGATCTGGAAAGCGGCGAGCTGAAGCGGGAGGTCACCAGTGAGGTCTATGACCTGACGCTCTCCCTGATCGACGGCATTACCCAGCTGACGGAGGCGCAGATACAGCTGGATGAGGCCATGACCCAGATCGAGGCCGGCATGGACCAGATCAACGAGGCGTACAAGTCCATCGCCGACCAGACGGACGTGGGCGGTATGCTGTCCATCTCCGCCGTCAGCCAGCTGCTGACGGCACAGAATTTCGCCATGCCTGCCGGGTACATTGAGGACGACAGCGGCGTGAAATACATGGTATCCGTGGGCGAGAACGTGTCCTCCCGCCAGGAGCTGGAGGATATGGTGCTGCTGGACCTGGGCATGGACGGCATCGAGCCGGTGACACTGGGCGACATCGCCACCGTGGTGGTCACGGACAACGCCGGGGAGCTGTACACCAAGGTCAACGGCGACAACGGCATTCTCATCACCTTTACCAAGCAGTCCAACTACGCCACGGCGGAGGTGTCCAATAACATCAGCGCACGGTTCGAGGAGCTGGAGGGCCAGTACGAGGGATTGTCCTTCGCGCCGCTGATGGACCAGGGCGACTATATCTACCTGATCGTGGAGACCATCACCTCGTCGCTGCTGTGGGGCGCGCTGTTCTCCGTGGTCATTCTGTACCTGTTCCTGCGGGATTGGCGGCCCACGGTCATCACGCTGGTGTCTATCCCCGTCAGCGTGATCTTTGCCATCGTACTTATGTACTTCACCGGCGTGACCATCAACATGATCTCCCTGAGCGGTCTGGCCGTGGCGGTGGGTATGCTGGTGGATAACTCCGTGGTGGTCATTGAGAATATCTACCGCCTGCGGGCCAAGGGCGCCACCATCATTCAGGCGGCGGTGTCCGGCGCGGGCCAGGTGCTGGGCGCGGTGACGGCCTCTACCCTGACCACCGTGTGCGTGTTCGCGCCCATCGTGTTCGTAGAGGGCCTGACCCGCCAGCTGTTCACCGACCTGGCGCTGACCATCACCTACTCGCTGCTGGCCAGCCTGCTGGTGGCGCTGACACTGGTGCCGGCGATGGCCAGCGGTATGCTGCGCCGGCCCATGGTGCAGAAGCCGGGCCTGCTGGACAAGGTCTATCCCGCCTATCGGAAGGCCATCGCTTTTTCGCTGGACCACAAGGCCGGCGTGCTGCTGCTGTCGCTGGTGCTGCTGGTGACCAGTGCCGGCGCGTGCCTGCGCCGCGGCTTTACCTTTATGCCGGAGATGGATATGAACAACCTGTCCCTGACCATCACCATGCCGGAGGACACCTCTCGCGAGGAGGCGGTACGGCTGGCCGACGAGGTGCTGGAGCGGGTGATGACTGTGGACGACGTGCAGGACGCCGGCTTTATGATGGGCGGCGGCACCATGGGCGGCCTGAACATGGGCGGTGCCATGGGCGGCGCCTCCGGCGGCAGCTATGACGTGGAGGGCTACATCACCATGCCGGAGGGGACCTTCGGCTCTGTGGCGGGGAAGGAGATCGAGACGCTGTGTGCCGACCTGCCCTGTGAGGTGACGGCCAGCGGCGTGATGAGCGGTATGATGAGCTATATGACCGGCAGCGGCGTGTCGCTGCAGGTGTTCGGCAGCGATATGACGGATCTGCAGAGCAGCGCCCGGACCATCGCCCGGCGGCTGGAGCAGGTGGAGGGCGTCGGTGAGGTCAGCGACGGGCTGGACGCCTCGGCCCCGGCGCTGCAGGTGACCATCGACCGGAAGGCGGCGGCGGAGAAGGGGCTGACCGTGGCCCAGGTGTATATGCAGATCGCCGCGGCGCTGCAGAGCAGCGCCAGCGTCTCTGATGTGACGCTGGACAGCGAGGACATGGACCTGACCGTGGACGCGGCGGAGGGCAGCGTCCTCAAGCGGGAGAACCTGCTGGAGCTGGAGTTGTCGGCGGAGAGCAGCGCGTCCTCCGCCATGACTGGCAGCGCCTCAGGCATGACCGGCAGCAGCACCGCGGGGCAGCTGACCGGCGGCAGTGAGGAGGACAAGACCTTCAAGCTGGGCGATGTGGCCACCGTGACGGAGACGGTGTCCATGAACACCATCTCCCGTGACCAGCAGCGCCGGTGCGTTACCGTGACCGCCGCCATCGCCGATGGCTACAACGTCACCCACGTGACCTCCGCGGCGCAGCAGGCCGTCAGCGGTCTGACGCTGCCGGAGGGCGTCACCGCGGAATTCAACGGAGAGAACGAGCAGATCATGGAGGCCATGAGCCAGCTGCTGCTGATGCTGCTGCTGGGCGTGGTGCTGGTGTACTTCATCATGGTGGCACAGTTCCAGTCGCTGAAATCCCCGTTCATCGTCATGTTTACCATCCCGCTGGCCTTTACCGGCGGCTTCCTGGCCCTGCTGATCGCGGGGATCGAGGTATCTGTCATCAGCCTGATCGGCTTTGTGATGCTGGTGGGCATCATCGTCAACAACGGTATCGTGCTGGTGGATTACATCAACCAGCAGCGGCTGTCCGGCATGGAGCGCCGGGAGGCGATCATCGACGCGGGCGTGACCCGCCTGCGGCCGATCCTGATGACCAGTCTGACCACGATTTTGGGCCTGATCGTCACCGCCACGGCGAAAAACGCCGGCACGGCGCTGATGCAGCCCATCGCCGTGGTCTGTATCGGCGGACTGCTGTACGCCACGCTGATGACGCTGTTCGTGGTGCCCTGTATGTACGACATGATGAACAAGAAGGACATGCAGAAGGTGGACGAGAGCGAATTGCAGATCGTGGATATGTGAGCAAAAAAAGAAAGCCCCGCGGGGCTTTCTTTTTTTACGCTTAATAGGCCAGCTTCTCGGCCAGATAGGCCTTCAGCTCACTGATGGGGATACGCACCTGCTCCATGGTGTCGCGTTCGCGGACGGTGACGCAGTTGTCGCCGGCGTGCTCGGCATCGCCCACGGTGTCGAAGTCCACGGTGATGCAGAAGGGAGTGCCCACCTCGTCCTCGCGGCGGTAGCGCTTGCCGATGGAGCCGGTCTCGTCGAAGTCCAGCATCCACTCCTTGGACAGGTCCTCGTAGATCTTGCGGGCGGGCTCGGAGAGCTTCTTGCTCAGGGGCAGGATGGCGGCCTTGTAGGGCGCCAGGGCCGGGTGCAGGTGCAGCACCACGCGGACGTCGTTCTTCTCCGCGTCCACGACCTCCTCGTCGTAGGCATCCACCAGCACGGCCAGGACGCTGCGCTCCACGCCCAGGGACGGCTCGACCACGTAGGGGATGTAGCGCTCGTTGGTCTCGGGGTCGAAGTAGGTCAGGTCCTTGCCGGACACGGTCTGGTGCTGGGTCAGGTCGTAGTCGGTGCGGTCCGCCACGCCCCACAGCTCGCCCCAGCCGAAGGGGAACAGGAACTCGAAGTCCGTGGTGGCCTTGGAGTAGAAGCACAGCTCCTCGGGGTCGTGGTCACGCAGGCGGAGGTTCTCGTCCTTCAATCCGATGCCCAGCAGCCAGTTGTGGCAGAAGGTACGCCAGTAGTTGAACCACTCCAGGTCGGTGCCGGGCTTGCAGAAGAACTCCAGCTCCATCTGCTCGAACTCGCGGACGCGGAAGATGAAGTTGCCCGGGGTGATCTCGTTGCGGAAGGACTTGCCGATCTGGCAGACGCCGAAGGGCAGCTTGCGGCGGGTGGTGCGCTGGGTGTTCACAAAGTTGGTGAAGATGCCCTGGGCCGTCTCGGGACGGAGATAGACGGTGTTCTTGGCGTCCTCAGTGACACCCTGGAACGTCTTGAACATCAGGTTGAACTGGCGGATATCGGTGAAGTTGTGCTTGCCGCAGGAGGGGCAGGGGAGGTTGTGCTCCTCCACAAAGTCCTTCATCTCCTGCTGGGAGAAGGCGTCGATGGGCTTGCTGAGCTCAAAGCCGTTCTCGTGGCACCAGTCCTCGATGAGTTTGTCGGCGCGGAAGCGCTCCTTGCACTCCTTGCAGTCCATCAGGGGATCGGAGAAGCCGGCTAGATGGCCGCTGGCCACCCAGGTCTGGGGGTTCATGAGGATGGCGGCGTCCTGCCCCACGTTGTAGGGGTTCTCCTGGACAAATTTCTTCCACCAGGCCTTCTTGATGTTGTTCTTCAGCTCCACGCCCAGGGGGCCGTAGTCCCAGGTGTTGGCCAGGCCGCCGTAGATCTCGCTGCCGGCGAAGATGATGCCGCGGTTTTTGCAGAGGGCGACGATCTTGTCCATCGTTTTTTCGGTGTTTTTCATGGTGAGGTTCCTCCTATATGAAGTGTTTTGGCAACAAAAAAACGCCCTGAGCCGGTAAGGCTCAGGGCGAACTAAACATAGTCCGTGGTTCCACCTGAATTTGGATACTTCCACACTCTTCTGCCGGTAACGGGGCTTCCGGCGGGCATTTCCTCCCGCGGCTCAGGGCCGCCACGCCCGTCATCGCCTGTATCGGGAAAAGAATAGCACGTTTCGGGGTGGTTGTCAAGCACGCAAAGCAAAAACCGCCGCAGCTGCGGCGGTTTTCGGCTGTTTTCGGTTACTTTCCGGCGGCCATGACCTTTCCGGCGGCGTCCACCACCAGACGGTCGGTCTTTGCGCCGGCGGCGCTCTTGCTGAAGCTCACTGTCCACGCGCCGGAGGTGACGTCATAGGTGGCGTACACCTGATCGTACGCGCCGGTGTACTGGGCCTTGGCCGCGTCGATGGCGGCCTGCTGGCTGACGCTCTTGCGGCCGATCTGGGCGGTGCCCAGAATGGACAGCAGCGCATCGCGGTTGGCGTTCCACACCTCGGTGGTCATGGTCTCGGAGGGGGAAGCCACATAGCTGCCCGGTACGTCCTCAAAAAAGATGTCCGCCATGACCATGGTGCCCTTTTCCGTGTTCTCCTCCGTGTGCTGCCAGACCTTCATGCCGTTGGCAAGGGTGATCTCCTCACTGGTGACGCCGGTGCCGCAGATGCCGTAGCCTCCCGTCCAGCACAGCAGCGTGTAGCTGACAGTGGGGTCATCGGTCTTGTAGAAGCGGATGCCCTCGGTCTTGTCGGTGCCGTTGTCGGACACCTGCTCCCAGCTCCAGCCCTCAGGCAGGTCCAGCGCCATGTCCACATAGCCGTGGGTGAACTCGGCGGTGATGACGGTGGGCTGGGGATCCAGCGCGGGGGTGGGGTCGGGCTTGTCGTCGTTGTTCTTTTTGCCGCAGGCCATCAGCGACAGGGCGCAGGCCAGGGCCAGGATAAATGCCAAAAACTTCTTCATGGGGGTCGTGCCTCCTTTTCTGTCTCTATTTGTTTGTGTATATACGCCGCCCGGGGGCGGGGAGGGCGATGGGACCGCCCTCTATCCACTAAGACGGAGCGCGGCGGGGTTTAGTTCCGCTTTTCTTATTCGCGGCCCTCGGGCAGCTGGGCGATGACGGTCTTGTACAGATGGCGGAAGAAGAACAGCGTCAGCGTCAGGGAGAATACCTCCGCGATGGGGTAGCTCCACCACACCAGGTCGCTGTTACCCACGGAGGCGCCGTACCGGGCCAGCACGTAGGCGATGGGGATCAGGAACACCAGCTGGCGGACGATGGAGGTGATCATGGAGTACAGGGATCTGCCCAGCGCCTGGAAGGAGGCGCCCAGAGCGATGCACGCGCCGGCCATGCAGAAGCTGATGGAGATGATCCGCAGGGCGGGTATGCCCACGGAGAGCATGGTGTCGGTGGCGTCAAATATCTTCAGCAGAGGGCCGGGGATGACCCAGAAGAGGACGGTGCCGAAGGCCATGATGATGGAGGCGTACAGCGCGCCGCGCTTGATGGCCTCCACCATGCGCTTGCGGTTCCGGGCGCCGTAGTTATAGGCCACGATGGGCACCACGCCGTTGTTCATGCCGAAGACGGGCATGAAGATAAAGGAGTTCAGCTTGAAGTACGCGCCGAAGGCGGTGGCCGCCGTCTCGTGGGCGGCGTGGTAGGTGATGAGTATCTTGTTCATCAGGAACGTCATCACCGAGCCGATGGCGATCATAATGACGCTGGGCAGGCCGATGGCATAGATCTCGCCGATGAGCCGGAAGTCCGGGCGGAAGCCCTTGATGGAGAGGGTGATGTCGGTATTCTTCTTGTGGTTGAAGTATATGGCCAGGGCGCAGCCGCAGAACTGGCCGATGATGGTGGCCACGGCAGCGCCGGTAACGCCCATGTTCAGGGTAAAGATGAAGATGGGGTCCAGAATGATGTTGATGATGGCGCCCAGACCCTGGGTGTACATACTGAGGATAGACCGCCCGGTGCCCTGGAGCAGCCGTTCGTACATGATCTGGCAGAACATACCGAGGGAGCCGATGGTCACCACCCGCAGGTAGTCGTTGCCCATGCGGATGATGTTCTCGATCTGGGTCTGGGAACGGAAGAACAGGTCGGAGCAGGTGGCACCCAAAAGGGCGGAGATGACGAAGCCCACCAGCGCCAGCAGTATGCCGTGGTTGGCGACCTTGTCGGCGCGTTCACGCTGTCCGGCACCCAGTGCCCGGCCCATCAGGGCGTTGACGCCTACGGCGGTGCCGGTGGCCAGACCGATCATCAGGTTCTGGGCGGGGAAGGCCAGCGAAACGGCGGTGAGCGCCTGCTCGCTGACACGGCTGACGAACACGCTGTCCACAATGTTGTACAGGGCCTGCACCAGCATGGACGCGATGATGGGCAGGGACATATTCCAGATCAGCTTGGAAATGGGCATGACGCCCAGCTTGTTTTCTTCGGGCAAGGTATCACTCTTTTCTGCGCGAAATATTCAGTGTCTCTTATTGTATCATGTATATCCATAAAAGGAAATCCCCGAAATGCGCTTTTTCTGCACATTTCGGGGGTGCTTTTTGTTGAAATAACGCAAAACTATTTCGCGCAGCGAAGCAGTTTACCGGCGGGAGAAAAAGGCCCGGATCTCCTCCGCCGTGCAGGCGGCGCTGCCCTGGGCAAAGCCATCCCGGCCGCCGCCGCGGCCATGGAGCGCGTCGTTCATGTCCTTCACCAGCGGCCGGATATCCTGTCCGGCATGGATGAGCGCGTACCGGTACGTGCCGTCCGATCCGGCGAACACGGCGCAGCGGCCGCCGCACGTCTGGGCCACGGCGTCGCACAGGCGGCGGACACCGTCGCCCTCCAGCGGCGCGGTGATGAGCACGGTGTCGCCCGCGCCGGCGTATTCCGCCGCTGTGTGGGCGAAGACCTGCGCTTCCAATCCGGCGGCGCGTTCCCTGGCGGCCAGCAGCTCGGACTGCATCCGCTCCACGGCGGCAAAGGACGCCTCCGGCTTTACCGACAGCGCCTGCCCGATCTGCCGCGATTGTTCCCAGCAGGCGGAGAGATGGTCCAGCGCTCGCTGGCCGCACAGCAGCTCCAGCCGCACGCCGTCCCGGAATTTCTGCCAGCCCACGAACTTCACCAGGCCCACCTGGCCGCTGCGCTCCACATGGGTGCCGCAGCAGGCACACAGGTCCGCGCCGGGGAACTCCGTAAGGCGCACAGGCCCCTCCAGGGCTTTTTTGCTGCGGTAGGGCAGGGCGGCCAGCTCCTCCGGGGAGGGATACCAGATGTGGATGGGGTGGTTTTCCCAGATGTACCGGTTGGCGAGGCGCTCGATGTCCTGCACCTGCTCCCAGCTGATGTCGGCGTTGTAGTCGATGGTCACGGTGTCCGCGCCCAGGTGGAAGCCCACGTTGTCGCAGTGGAAGGCGCTGCACAGCATACCGGAGACGATGTGCTCGCCGGAGTGCTGCTGCATATGGTCGAAGCGGCGCGCCCAGTCGATATGGCCGCTGACCTCCGCGCCCACAGGCAGCTCACGGTCGCACAGGTGGGTGACGACGCCGTCCTCCTCATGGACGTCCAGCACGCGGGCATCCCCCAGCGTGCCGTGGTCGGCGGGCTGTCCGCCGCCCTCGGGATAGAAGGCGGTGCGGTCCAGCACCACCGCAAAGCCGCCCTTCACAGCCCCGCAGGACTCCACCACGGCGGTGAAGTCCTGCAGAAAGGCGTTTTCGTAGTAGAGCTTGACGGTCTCCATCAGTCGTCCTTCTCCACCTCGCCCACGATGGCGATGTGCAGCTCATCCAGCTGCTTCTGCTCCACAGTGGACGGCGCGCCCATCATGATGTCCTGGGCGTTCTTGTTCATGGGGAAGGGGATGATCTCGCGGATGGAGCTTTCGCCGGCCAGCAGCATGACCATGCGGTCCACGCCCGGGGCGATACCCGCGTGGGGAGGCGCACCGTAGCAGAAGGCGTTGTACATGGCGGGGAACTTCTTTTTCACGTCCTCCTCGCCCAGGCGCACCAGCTCGAAGGCCTTGATCATGATCTCGGGGTCGTGGTTACGGACGGCGCCGGAGGACAGCTCCACGCCGTTGCACACCAGGTCGTACTGGTTGGCGTAGATGTCCAGCGGGTCGATCTCGCCGCGCTCGGCCTTCAGCAGCACCTCCATGCCGCCGTTGGGCATGGAGAACGGGTTGTGGCAGAACTCCAGCTCGCCGGACTCGTCGCCGATCTCGTACATGGGGAAGTCCACGATCCAGCAGAACTCATAGCGCTCCTTGTCAAAGTGGTTTTCGCAGGCGGCGCCGAAGGTCTTGATGAGCACGCCCACGGACTTGGTGGCGTACTGGCCTGCGGTTGCCAGCACCAGGGTGCCCGGCTTCAGGTCGATGATCTTACCCAGCTCGGCCTCCACCGGGGCGACGAACTTGGCGATGCCGCCGGCCAGCTGGCCGTTTTCGTCCACCTTGAACCAGTAGGCCTTGCTGCCGGACTGGACCTCGCAGTCGGTGAGCAGCTTCTCCACCTGCTTGCGGGTCAGGGCGCAGTCGCTGATGGGCACCATCTTTACGGTCTGGCCCTTGAAGGCCTCGAACTCGCTGGCGACGAACAGCTCGCTGACGTTTTTGCAGGTCAGGTCGATACGCAGGTCGGGCTTATCGGAGCCGTAGGTCTCCATGGCGGTGTTGTAGGGGATGCGGCGGAAGGGGGCGGAGGAGGCCACGTTGTAGGTGCCGAACTTGGCGAAGATAGGGGGCAGCACGTCCTCCAGCACGGCGAAGATGTCGTCCTGGGTGGCGAAGGCCATCTCCATATCCAGCTGATAGAACTCGCCGGGGGAGCGGTCGCCGCGGGCGTCCTCGTCGCGGAAGCAGGGGGCGATCTGGAAATAGCGGTCGAAGCCGGAGGTCATCAGCAGCTGCTTGAACTGCTGGGGGGCCTGGGGCAGGGCGTAGAATTTGCCGGGGTGCTTGCGGGCGGGCACCAGATAGTCGCGGGCGCCCTCGGGGGAGCTGGCGGTCAGGATGGGGGTGGTGATCTCCAGGAAGCCGTGCTCCATCATGGCGGCGCGCAGGGCGGCCACCACCTGGCAGCGCAGGATGATGTTCTGCTTGACCGCCGGGTTCCGCAGGTCCAGATAGCGGTACTTCAGCCGCTGGGTCTCGTCGGCCTCGCGGCTGCGGTTGATCTCGAAGGGCAGGGCGTTGTAGCGGCAGCGGCCCAGCACCTCGATCTTGGTGGGGACCACCTCGATCTCGCCGGTGGGCAGCTTGGGGTTCTTGCTGGCGCGCTCGCGGACGGTGCCCTCCACGCTGATGGTGGACTCCTTGTTCAGGCCGTTGATGACGTTCATCATCTCCTGACTCTCTACCACCACCTGGGTGGTGCCGTAGAAGTCACGCAGCACCACGAAGGCCAGGCTGCCGCCTACCTCGCGGACATTCTCCATCCAGCCCACGATCTTCACGGACTTGCCCACATCGCTGGCGCGCAGCTCGTTGCAGGTATGTGTACGCATCTGCATCATTGTTGTTTTCCTCCCATTTATGATTGTGTTTTGTATACCATCGATTGACAAGGGCAAACACGCCTGCCAACGTGTCTTTCCGTTGCTTTTTGCCCTTTTCGCCTTGGCGGGCGTCAGCCCGCCTGCGTCTCAAAAGCCAAAAAACATTCGAAAATACATCGCCGGCAGGTGCGGAGCAGTTTTGCCGGAGCAGAAATGGGTCCAGACAAGAAAAGACCCGCAGAGAATACTTGCCGTATTGTCAAGGGGCTTGACGCAGTATGGGCACATTTCTGCCCGCCAAAACCGTGTCTGCCCTTGTCAATCGATGGTAACCTTATTGAATTATTACGGATTGTTTATCAAAAACGCCGCCTCCTACACCCGTCTGCCGGAAATGCTTTGCGCCGTAGGGTAAGGCGCTTACTTCTCCACGATGACCCTGCCCTTGTTCCTCTCGGCCAGGCCGTCCCGTATCCGCGCCAGGGTGGCGGCAAAGTCCAGGGTGGTCTGCTCGCCGCTGGTCATATCCTTGCAGGCGATGACGTTATTTTTCACCTCGTCCTCGCCCAGGAACACCACATAGGGCACGCCGGTCTTGTCGGCGTAGTTCATCTTGGCCTTGAACTTTTTTTGCTCGGTGTACAGCTGGGTCCGCACGCCGGCGTCCCGCAGCTTTGTGGCCAGTGTGACGGCGGCGGACAGGTCCTCGGTCATGGGCAGGATCAGCACATCCGCCGGGGCGGTGGGCAGATCGCCGTTGAGCATTCCCTGCTCGCCCAGCACGTAGAACAGCCGGGTCAGGCCGATGGAGATGCCCACGCCGGGCAGCTGCTTGTCGGTGTAGTATTCCGCCAGGTTGTCATACCGGCCGCCGGAGCAGACGGAGCCGATCTCCGGGTGGTCCAGCAGCGCCGTCTCGTACACGGTGCCGGTGTAGTAATCCAGGCCCCGGGCAATGGTCAGGTCCACGGCAAAGTTCTCCTCCGGCACGCCGAAGGCGGACAGGTATTTCACCACGGTTTTCAGCTGGTCCAGGCCCTCGTCAAACGTCTCGTTCCGGCCGGCGTAGCCCTCCAGGGCGGAGAGTACCTGATCGTTGCTGCCGGTGATGGCGATGAATTTCAGGATCTCATCGGCGCTTTCGGCGGACACGCCTACCTCGTCGGTCAGCAGGGTACGGACCTTCTCTGCGCCGATCTTGTCCAGCTTGTCCACGTCCAGCCACATGAGGAAAGTATCCTCCAGGCCATAAGTGTTCAGTGCGATGCCTTTCTCGTTGGCGTTGATGCGGAAAATATCTACAAAGCGTTGCAGTTGCGAGATGATGTCAGTCCGTTTCACTCGCAGCTTCAGGGTGTCATTCTCCAGTTTGTTGAAGTCCATCAGCTGGTTCACCAGACGGAGCATGCGCCCCACACTGCGTTGTACGATGTAAAGCAGTTGTTTGTTTTCTCCCTCTATCTTGGGACTTTCGCAAAGTTGTGTCACCGGGCCCGAAATCATGGTGAGCGGGGTGCGGAACTCGTGCGAGATGTTGGCAAAGAAACTCATGTTCATGCGGTTCACCCGTTGTTCCTGCTCCTTCTCAAGTTTGGCACGCCGGGTGGTTTCTTTTTCCTGCTTGATACGTAGCCAGGCACAGATGAAGATACCGATGATGGCGGCGGCAATAAGCAGATAGATACACCATGCCCACCACGTTTGCCAAGGGGCGGGCTTTACGATGACGCGTATGGAATTTTCCCTTTCTACAATGCTCTTGTCGTTATTGGTTATTTTAACTTTGAAGGTGTAGGTACCGGCAGGCAGATTGGCATAGTAGGCCTCGCGGTTGTTGCGGGCATCAATCCAATATTTGTCGAAACCGTCCATCTTGTAATAATAATGTACGCGTTCATATTCGCAGTAGTCCAGTGCGGCAAAGGAGATGCTGAAACCATTCTGATTGTGGTCCAGGCAGATGTCCGGTCGGTAGGAGAGGTGCTTGTCTATACTTTCGCTGTCTTGTGGGCGTGCCAACCGGTTGTGTATCTTCAAATCCTCGAAGAGCAGTGGAATTTCCCGTTTGGTACTTACGTCCATAGGGTTGAAGAAAGTCAGCCCGTGCGTACCGCCAAAAACAAGTGTCCCGTCGGGCAGGCGGCATGAAGAACGGTCGTAAAACTGATTGCCGCCTATGCCGTCGGCGGCATAGTAGTTGGTAAATTTCCCTACGGTGCGGTCATATTTGCCCAGCCCGTATTGTGTGCCTGCCCATATATTGCCTTGTGCATCTTCCTCAATGCAAGAGATGTCCCGGCAGGGTGTACCCTCTATGGTCTCGATTTTTCCGGTGGCGGCAGAATAGTGCAGCAGTCCGTTGCTGACGGTCCCAATCCATACATCTCCACGACTGTCTTCGAAGATGTCGGTAGGGATGAATACTGAACGTTGGATACAAGCTTGCCAGTCGGTGTTCTCGAATGGTACTTCAGCGCTTTCCCAATTGTCGGGATTGATTTGCATGACTGGGTTCATGAAGGCAGTGGTCCACATCTTTCCGTTGTTGCGTGGAAGGAGTCCGGGTATGAAGGTTCCCGTCCAGGAAAATACTTTTGTTTGGACAAATTCTTTTTCTTTACGCTTTTTGGCATAAAGTTTAGGGCTGTATGTACCCACCCAAATTGTTCCACAACGATCTTGTGCAAACGACAGTGGTAGGAAGATGTCATGAATAGACTCTGTCTTCAGTATGCCGTTTTTATAGCTGCATTTCATCACCTTGCTCGCATAGAGGGCCGCCAGCCAGATGTAGCCCTCATCATCTACGAATACGCGTGTGATGTCCGGTTTGTCGGTAGCGCTTTTTCCCGGAAGTCCAGCCGAGTCCACTTCTTTCACTTCGTGGCTGTCCATGTTGTAAACGTACAGCCCGTCTATCATGGTGGCCATCCAGAGATTTCGCTCCTTGTCCACTGCCACGGACAGCACTGACTTTCGGTTCAGGTATGAGCTGAGATGATTATTGGTGTTGAAACGTTCTTTATAGTTGTAACGCACGACATAGCCTTGGTCTACAGAGCCTATCCACAGGTTTTTCTGTGAGTCGGTAAACATGGTGCTTATCTTGAAGTGAGGCACTTCGAAGGGAAAACCGTTTTCGCTCTGATGTATCACGTATCCTTCCACGTAGTTGTAGAGAAACATTCCTTGTTGGTCGGTATTCAGCAGCAGGCTGTTGCTGCCGTAAGGGTGGATGTAGTTGACGTTGGCATGCAGCAGCAACGGATGGCTCCGAAGGGCTTGGGGTGTTTCCTTGAATTTGTGCGTATGTGTGTCGAACAATGTTATCTGGCGGTTTCCCGCCAGCCATAGGATTCCGTTGGTGTGCATGAAGAAGTGGGTGGGAAAAATGCCTTGCATTGGAATGGAGTCTTCCAGCGCTAGTGTGGAGGAGTTGTAGCGGCGCAGAGACAGTGGGGTCACTGCCCACAGTTTGTTGCTCTGGTCTATGAAGCAGCGGTTGTTGAAGGTATAGTTTGGGTCAAATATCTTGATGGGTACGTCAAATTTGTGTGTTTGTGGATTATATACGGCAAGGTTGTGCATCATGTTCAGAAAAATCTTTCCGTCTTTGTTCTCGAGTATTTGGATGCCGTTTTTATTGGGGAAGTCCAGTGGGATATTTTGGAAATTATCTTTGTCTGTGTATAGGCTGGTTCCATTTACGGTGACTACCCACAACCGGCCTTGTGAATCACGGAAGAGGTCGTTGATTTGATTATCGGGTATATCCAGCGAGTCATCCGTACAGTAATACTGATGATATTCGTGTACATTATATTTGTTTACCCCTCGTGAAGTTCCTATCCAAATGTGTCCTTGTGCATCTTCGGCAAAGGCGGTGACCTTCTGATTGGAGAGGTCATTGGTGATGACGGGGCTTTCGATGCTGCCTTCCGGTGTGGGCTTTGTGTCCGACGGATTGCACGCGGTGATTAAACACAATAGAAGTAAGTATTTAATGTATTTCATAATATATAGTGTAGACTAAAAGCATTGGCATGTCATCCATTTGTTTTGTTCAACGAATCTCTGCATTACGATGCGAAAATACTCATAAAAATTGAGAGAGAGACTGCCGGAGAGCATGTTTTGAACAAATCTGCAAACATTTGAACATTGGAGAAAGCTGTTTTGAACATCGGGGAAAGCCGTTTGGATAACGTAGAAAATCCTTCTGGGGAGAATGTGCTAATATTGCAATCATAAAAACATAAAACTAATACATAATATGAAAAAGCAATTCTTGTCAGTGTTAGCATTCTCCGCCATCCTACTTTCCTCGTGCGGAGGGACAGCTAAAATAGAGAAAGCATCTGCTTGTGGGCAGGAGGGGGAGATTACGGCTT
>OHMU01000504.1_pt1 | contig 17840 bp, 20 predicted proteins | sample 1569441 | NCBI WGS metagenome assembly OHMU01 (sample SAMEA3879527, study PRJEB24766) | human gut metagenome | biome: human-associated habitat; feature: feces | place: USA | collected 1985/1987 | reverse complement strand
CAGTAATGAGGGTCACTCCTGTCTATGCCTGTGCAGTGGTTATTGTGGTGAAAGACCTATCCTGTCTCGGAAGGACTAAATCTTTGTCAAACACTGTCATCGTTTGTCGAATCGACGATTTAGGTAGATTCGTGACAAGGGATCAGTGCGCCCATTCGCACCCGCGAGGTGGAATAGACCCCATTATTTCGAGTTAGAGTCGCTGATATAATCTGCGGCTTATTTTTCATTTTCGGCAGTTTTTTTGATATACTTGCCGTTCTTGATTCTCGCGTCCGCTGGCTTCTCTGCGTCCTCTGGAATCCCCCAGACCGAGCCAATGCGGATAGCACCGGAGACGCGCCCCTCGCCGCACAAAATCTGAATACGGCGGGTGGAGATGCCCCAGCGTTCGGCGGTTTGCGCGATAGATAAATACTTCATGGGTAGCACTCCTGTTGCAGTTAAGTTCCGCGTCTGCTTATAAAATCACAGTATAATTATAATCGTCAAAGCGAATAAAAGCAAGGGCTTTCTGAAAAGTTCAGGAAGTATTTTCAATTCAGACATGAAAGGGGTGTGGGGATTCCCCAACAACAAAATGAGCAGTTCGGGCGCAAGGCTGAACCGCTCATTTTTCCGGTGTGTACGGACACCGGATGTGCTTGCTACTCTCTCAAATCTCATATCCGCAGATACAACGCGCTCCCGCTTTCGCAAAAGCAGGGGCGCATATTTTTTGAAAATCTTCCGTTTCGATACCTGCGTTTTGACTTAAAAATGTCCGTTGTAAAGTGAAAGGAAAAATTTTTGCCGCCATACTCAACAAACGGCAAAAAGGTGTCCGTTGTAAAGTGAAAGGAGTTCTTTGATATGCCAGACCGCACACGACCCATCCGCAAGGAAATCTGCCTAAATGAGCAGGAATTGAGCGTAGTTCGCCACAAGATGAATCAACTCGGCACCCGCAACTTCGGCGCGTATGCCCGGAAAATGCTGATTGACGGGTACATCATCAAGGTCGATTACACCGAGCAGAAAAAGTTAGCTGCCGCTGTCAGCAGGATTGCCACAAACATCAACCACGTCTGCCGCCGCATCAACAGCACCGGGCATTTCTACGATGCCGACGTTGCCGAGCTGAAAGAACGGATGGCTGACGTATGGGAGCTGCTGAAAGTACAGCAGAGAAACGAATTGTAATTCGGGAAAGGAGTACAGATATGCCGCGCATGAGCAAATCAAAAAAGCTGGAATGGTCGTTCTTCCTGAATGACCGGGGACGCAAGGCGTACAACACGCTCTGCCGCCGCTGCGTCCACGATTGCAAGCAGAGTTTCCGGGCGGTTGTCGGTATTTGCCCGCATTATCAATCCAAGAGGGCAAAAAAGGGTGGTACATCTGCGTACTCCCCTCGCGGACCCGATGGAACGCCACCATGAATACCGCAGACACCGAAAGGAAGTGATACGCCATCTATATCAAGATTGATACCTCGCTCCCACCGTTCATTCCTTTGCCACAATTTATGGTAGTCAGCGAACATTCCATCAACGCTAAACTGCTGTATGCCCTCCTGCTGAATCGCACGATGCTTTCGCAAAAATCGGGGTGGGTATCAGAGGACGGAAATGTGTATGTCATCTACACAATCAAGCAGATGGCGAATGACCTGAATCGGAGCGAAAGAACGGTAAAAACCGCCTTGTGCGAACTGGAAAATGCCGGGCTGCTGACTCGCGTCCGACAGGGCTTGACCAAGGCTAACAGGCTGTTTCTGCAAATACCCGATGGGGTGCAGCTTTCTTCCCCTCTGATGGGCAAAGGCTGCCTTTCAGAAGTGCAGAAAACCGCCCCTCTTGATGGGCAGAAATTGCCCACAAGTAATACTAATACAGAATATAAAGAACAGAGTAAGACCGAAAGAGTAGAGAGTACGCGCCGCCGATATGGAGAGTATCAAAATGTTTTTCTGTCAGGAGAGGAATATTCCCGGCTGGAGACGGCTTATCCCGGCAAAGCTGCCGAATACATTGAGCGGCTGTCCCGGTACATGGCTTCCAATGACAGGCACTATGCCAATCATTACGCCACCATCAAGAAGTGGTTGGACGAGGACAGCAAGGGCAGGAGAGCGAAAAACTACACTTACGACGATAACGAGGGAGAGTGTCTATGAATCCGATTTTTACAAAAATGGTTGATGCCGTTGAAGCGGCTAATGCCGCACCTGACGATTACATCAATTCCGCTGATGGGCTGAAATACTGCGGCAAGTGCCATACGCCGAAAGAAGCCTTTTACCCCGCAGACCTTCAGGCACAGGGCTTTACCAAGCACCCGGTTATGTGCAAGTGCGTCGCCGAACGCCGAGAACGGGAAGAAGCGGAGCGTCGGGAATATGAGAGAATGTCTTACATGACGATGCTCCGCAGCGAGGCGTTCCGCGATATGCCCGCCGCTGGCTGGCGGTTTGAGTCAGCCGCAGTTACAACGCCCCAGCTTGCAAAGGCGAGGGGTTACGCGCAGAACTGGGACGAGTTCAAAAAAGCAGGAATCGGGCTGCTCCTGTTCGGGAATGTCGGCACGGGAAAATCCTATGCCGCTGGATGCATTGCCAACGCTCTGATTGACCGTCTGGAGTCCGTCCTCTTTGTGGGAATGTCTGATGTAGTCAACCGTATGCAGGGTAACTTCGGTTCGGACCGCGACAATTACATGAAATCGCTTATGCGCCCCGACCTCCTCATTCTGGATGATTTGGGGGCAGAACGTAACACCAGCTTCGGTAAGGAGCGAGTGTTCGATGTGGTTGACAAACGGCTGCTGACCGGCAAGCCCATGATCGTCACCACGAATATCCCGCTTTCCGTTATGAAGCAAGCTGTCGATCTGGATGACCGCCGAATTTATGACCGCATCTTGGAGGTCTGCGTCCCGATCATGTTCGATGGAGACAGCTTCCGCAAAAGCACCGCTGCCGACAATCTGAAAACGGCGGCTCGTCTGCTCGGCTGATAAACCCAAGAAAGGAGCTTTTACATGGAGAATTGCATCGGCACCGTTCCGATCCATCTGAAAATGACACTGACCACCAAGGAGGCGGCAGAATACAGCAACATCGGCATCAACAAGATCGACAGTATGCTCCGCTCGCCCAACTGCCCCTTCGTTTTGTTTGTCGGCACAAAGAAGCTGGTCAAACGAAAGGAATTTGAGCAATTCATCAGTGAGAAACTGGTGATATAAGAAGTTCCGAAAAATTTACAAATTGCCGGAGAGTTTTTCACAATAACTACTTGAGGGAATGGACAAAATCTGCTATACTTATCGTGTAGCAGTGCGTCCATTTCCCTTCAAGGGAAAGGAGCATTTCATGGGAAAAAATCTCAAAGGAAAAGACTGCGGTAAGGGTATCTACCAAAGAAAGGACGGTTTATACAGCGCACGATTTGTTGATAAAACAGGAAAAAGGCATGAGAAATATTTTCAGACTATTCCCGAAGCAAGGAATTGGATGGAAGAAGCGAAATATGCCGACAAGCACGAAGAAGTTTTTGTTGCCACCGAAACAACGGTTGACCAATGGTTTAGTTTCTGGATTGAAAATATAGTAGGTGACTTAGCCCCTAATACGCTCCGCAATTATCGGGAGCGATATTCCAAAAACATTCAGCCCGTTATCGGTAGAATGGCGATTGCCAATGTCAAGCCCATGCACTGTAAGCAAGTCTTGATTCGGATGGACGCTGATTATGCTGGTTCTACTATCCGACAAGCCTATATTGCTATGGGCACATTGTTCAAGGCGGCGAAAATGAATGACTTGATTGCCAGACACCCAATGGATGGTGTGCGGTTTACAAAGCCAGTTCGTGCTGTGGATGATATAAAGTTTCTTACTTGCGATGACCAACAACGTTTTCTTGAAGTTGCCCAGCGTTCCCACAACTATAACCAATACGCCCTTATCCTCGAAACAGGCTTGCGTACTGGCGAAATGATTGGATTAACTTGGGATGCGATTGACTTTGAAAAACGAACACTTACGGTCAACAAGACTTTGGAGTTTAGGCACGCTCAAAAATACTGGCGTGCAGGTCCTCCAAAGACTCAACAGAGTTATCGCACAATTCCCTTGACGAACAGAGCCTACGATATTCTGAAAAGCATTTGGGATAGCCGGGATAACAGGAAAGAGTCTCCCTTGCTTTCACAGACGCTTGAATACATAGACAGGCGCACAGGCACAACCTCACAGCTTGTTATGCGTGACCTTGTTTTTATCAACTGGCGTACAGGAGAGCCAGCGAAGAACAGCTCCTATGATACCCACCTTTACAAGCTCTGCGACGAAGCAGGGATAAATCGCTTTTGTATGCACGCTCTACGCCATACTTACGCCACAAGAGCCATCGAAAGTGGTATGCAGCCGAAAGTGCTGCAAAAGCTATTGGGTCATGCCAGTATCAAGACAACGATGGATAGGTATGTTCATGTAACTACCGATTCGCTCGACCAAGCTGTACGGCAGTTTGAGTCAAAAGGGTTTTCTGACATAAAACTCAATGCGAAAATGGCGTAAAAATGGCGTAGTAGCCGAAAAGCCAAAACCCGAAAACCCTTGCAAATCAAGGAAAAATCGAAGGAGAATGAGTATATATGAAATTAGGAATTTGGAGGTTGCTGAAATGGCTGAGAATAACACAAGCAATATCGGCTTTGAAAAACAAATCTGGGACGCGGCTTGCGTCCTGCGCGGAAACATCGACGCATCCGAATACAAGTCCGTCGTTCTCGGATTGATTTTCTTGAAATACATTTCTGATCGCTTCGAGGCAAAGTACAAGGAACTGGTTGAAGAAGGCGATGGATTTGAAGAGGATCAGGACGAATACACTGCCGAAAACATCTTCTTTGTCCCTGAGAATGCACGATGGAGTGCGATTGCTGCTGCCGCTCACACGCCGGAAATTGGCACGGTGATTGATGACGCAATGCGCAGTATCGAGAAAGAAAACAAGCGCCTCAAAGATATTCTGCCTAAGAACTTCGCCCGTCCGGAGCTGGACAAGCGGCGTCTTGGTGAAGTGGTTGATCTCTTCACCAACATTCAGATGATCGAGCATGGGAGCAGCAAGGACATTCTCGGTCGTACATACGAATACTGTCTCTCCAAGTTTGCCGAACAGGAAGGCAAACTTGCCGGTGAGTTCTATACTCCCTCTTGTGTTGTGCGTACCCTTGTTGAGGTGTTGCAGCCATTTATGCCATGCGAAAATTCACAGGCATTAACTTCATGACGGAGGCGGTTCCGGATGAAACAACGCTGTGCAAATTCCGTCATCTTTTGGAAGCGAATGGCCTGAACAAGCTGTTTTTCGACGCGATCAACCATGTTATGGTGCAAACCGGACACATGATGAAGGGCGGCACCATTGTAGACGCCACCATCATCAATGCTCCCTGCTCCACCAAGAATACGGAGAAAGCCCGAGATCCGGAAATGCACCAAGCGAAAAAGGGAAATGAGTGGAAATTCGGAATGAAATGCCACATTGGAGTAGACGCAGGCAGCGGTCTGGTTCACACGATGACCGTCACAGCGGCAAACGGGCATGACATCACCCAGACAGCGAACTTACTCCGGGAAGATGACGGGGTAGTCTATGGGGATTCTGGATATCTTGGAGTGCAGAAGCGGCCCGAAATCGCAAACAACGAGCATTTTTCAAAAATTGATTTCCGCATTAACCGCCGCCCCAGCAGTCTTCCCAGGGTCAGCGACAACGCGATTGACTGGGAGCGTTATATTGAAAACCGCAAATCCTCGGTGCGCTGCAAAGTAGAGCACGCATTCCGGATCATCAAGTGTCAGTTCGGCTACAGGAAAACCGTGTATCGTGGTCTGAAGAAAAACGAGAACCGACTGTACGCCATGTTCGCCTGCGCGCATCTGTATGCGCTTGCCATCGCCGGACGAAAACTTTCCACAACCTGACACAGGGGCGGTTTGCCCTTTTTCGGGAAACGGAGCAGAAAAGCAGATAAATAACGGCTGTTTTGCACTGAAATTACCTAAACTAAGCGCAAATAGCGGCTAATACATCGAGTAGGAACAGGATAAAGGCTATTATTCAGAGGTTCCCTAGATATTTTCGGTCAAAAATCTCTGAAGCAACTAATCAAACTTATAAAAATTTAGGAAACCATGCCTCAAGTTTTCGACCGATGTTTGTCCCGCAAACGGATACATATTTTGACACGTTAAGTGTACGGAAAGAGAAAGCAGGGAAATGCGACTATGACTTTACAGCAAATTCGATATTTTATTGCCGTAGCTGAATGTGGGTCCATTAGCGCAGCGGCAAAGAAGTTGTTTATTTCGCAATCTAGTATCTCTGAAGCGATCAAAGAAATTGAAAGCACTTATGGTATCACTGTGTTCAATCGACATAGCCGTGGTATCCAGTTGACTAGGGACGGCGATGAATTATTAGTAGAATTAATGCGCATACAACATCATTTGGAATATCTGGATGAAAGGTACAGTATGCGTCAAAAACGGCAGGACGTACTATCCGTGGCCACGCAACATCATATCTGCGGTCTGGATTCTTTTGCAGCGTTTCTGAGCGAGAGCCAAGAAGATACCTACTGGATGGAATTTTTGGAATGCAGTACCCCAAAGGTGTTGAGCGAGGTAGAAAACAATGCTGCGGATATCGGCATAGTGTTTTTTAACGCAGAAGCAGAAAAGCAAATGCTTCGGGAACTGAAAAGCCGCCATTTGGAATTCCATTTAATTTGTGGCGGACAGGCCCATGCTTATTTTAGTGAAAACCACCCGCTAGCGTGTCAACAAGATGTATCTATGGAAGAATTGTCTTCCTATCCTTTTATTTCCTATGACCGCAAAAGTGGGGTAAACAATGTGTATACGGATGTAGTTCTATTTAGTCAATATCGAAAGGTTGTGACAGTGGGGGATCGTGCTACCGCGCAAGCAATGATGCAAGGCAGCAATGCTTTTACAATAGGCAGTGGCTTTCGCTCTTTGCTGGATCCCTCGCAAGTTCTATGTAAGCCCATCCGTGATGGAAATCAAATCAAAATTGGATGGCTGTCCAGTGAAAGGGTGATTCTTTCGGATAATGCAAAACGATATGTAGATCTTTTGCAGCAAGAAATATATTCCGGAAGATAGCGTAAACTTTGCTCTTATATATTTTATAAAATTTCCCAGTATGGCAGGTACTCGGCAAAACCGATGGCCTGCCATCTTTTTTTTGAAATTGTTAAAAAACAAGAAAATGTTATAATTTTTATAACAGCAATGTCTCTACGGATGTGGCATTTCTTTTGATGTTTCAATCAAAGCTGCGAAGGGGAGGATGTCTATGCTTCGATATTTTGTTAAAAGGATTCTATCTACGATTCCAGTTCTGCTGATTATATCTGTGATTGTGTTCTCTATGATCCACTTAACACCGGGTGATCCAGCGCAAAGTATGCTAGGTCCCGAAGCCAGCGAGGAGCAGGTGGAGTCTTTGCGGAAGGCCATGGGTCTATATGATCCGCTGCCCGTACAGTATGTGAATTGGATTGCAGATATTCTGCATGGAGATTTTGGCACCTCAGTTGCAAACAATGAGCCAGTTCTTTCCGCAATTCGCAGCCACATGGGACCGACGATTTCCGTCACACTGTTCGCATTAGTCATTGATTTGTTGATTGCTTTACCACTAGGAATCTTGGCGGCTCGAAAAAAGGGTTCTGCAGCTGATCAGCTAGTATCTGTGGTATCCCTTTTGGGCGTATCCCTACCAGACTTTTTAATTGGTCTATTTTTGATGCTGTTATTTGCTGTCAAATTAAAATGGCTGCCTTCCTCAGGTTATGTACCGCTGTCTAATGGCCTAATAGCGCATCTTCGCTCAATTACCTTGCCCTCTATAGCCCTGGGTTTTACATATTCCGCTTTGATGATGCGCATGACAAAAGCCGCTGTGTATGATGCTTTGCATAGTGACTATATTAAATTTGCAAAAGCTAAAGGCGTTCATACAGCGCCGCTGTTATTAGTTCACTCAATGAAAAATGCCTCGGTCAAGCTACTGACAATTGTTGGACAGGCTATCGTTGGTATGCTTTCTGGCGCAGCGGTCATTGAAACGATTTTTATGATTCCAGGTGTGGGGCAACTAATCGTTCTTTCAATCTCCAGACGAGATTATGGAGTAATTCAAGCGGTTGTCCTTTTGGTGGCACTCATGAATGTGGTTATCATGTTGCTGGTTGATCTGATGTATGGCATGATCGATCCACGCATCAAAATGGAGTGAAAGGAGATTGCGCAATGAAGGTCGAAATTGAACGCGATGTTTCACATCTGCAAAAGAAAATGCTGCAGGAGCAGCGCCGCATTAAGCTTCGCCGCTTATTCCGCAACCGCCTTTCTATGCTTGGAGCTATAATCGTACTCTTGATGATGATCATTGCTGTGGCAGCTCCCCTGATTGCCCCTCAGGATCCTTATGCCATTACTGTGGCAAACCGCCTATTGCCGCCCAGTCATGCGCATTGGTTCGGTACAGATTCTATGGGTGAGGATGTATTCAGTCGTGTTATTTATGGAGCACGGATCTCCATGATGGTCGGCTTCTGTGTCAGTGTGTTGGCTGGTGTGGTAGGCATGCTGTTAGGGCTTTATGCCAGCACCAACAAGATCTTGGATAATATTTTGATGCGCATATGTGACGGACTTAAGTCCATTCCATCTATGTTATTTGCTATATGCTTAATGACTATATTGGGAGCAGATGTGAAAAATGTTATTTTTAGTCTGGCCATTACCAGCATTCCCAATATGGCACGCATTGCCCGTTCCGAAGCGCTGGTGGTGCGGGAGCAAACTTATATAGAAGCTCTTCGGTCTATGGGGGCCAGTGAGAGCCGGATTTTGTGGCGGCATATTATGCCTAATATCATTTCACCCGTAATCGTCCAAATGACATTCGTATTTGCATCTTCCATTATTCAGGAAGCAGCCTTGAGTTTTCTTGGAGCAGGTGTGCCAGCTGGAGACCCAAGTTGGGGAAGTATTCTCAGTGACGGCAAGAATTATATCTATAACTCGTGGTGGCTTATCGTATTTCCCGGCATCTTCACAATAGTGTCCGTGCTGGGATTCAACTTATTTGGTGATGGCCTGCGGGATTTCTTTGATCCCACAAAGACTTGAGGGAGGACAGCATGGATAGAAATGTAATCCTGGATGTAAAAAACCTTTCTACAACCTTCCACACAGAACGCGGTGATTATCAGGCAATATCCGGTGTCTCCTTTCAAATCCGAAAAGGGGAAATCGTCGGCATAGTAGGAGAATCCGGTTGCGGTAAAAGTGTGACTTCTCAGTCTATTTTACGCCTATATGACGAGCATCGGGAAGCTCGTCACAGCGGGGAGGTGCTGTTCGAGAACGATGATCTCCTGAAGCTTTCTCAAAAAGAGATGGAGCGCCGTCGAGGCAGCGACATCGCCATGATATTTCAAGACGCTCTCAGCACATTGAATCCTGTTTTGACCATTGGATATCAGCTTCGGGAGCCTATGCGTATCCACAACAAAGGTATGAGCAAAAAAGAGGCTACAGAAAAAGCAATTCATCTACTGCGTTTAGTGGGAATACCTGAACCAGAACAGCGCATCAGACAGTATCCGCATGAACTTTCTGGCGGTATGCGTCAGCGTGTGATGATAGCCATTTCCTTGGCTTGTCAACCGCGGCTTTTAATTGCCGATGAGCCTACCACGGCATTGGATGTTACGATTCAAGCTCAAATCATGGACCTGATTTTAGAGTTGAATCAACAGCTGCAAATGGGTGTCATGCTGATTACTCACGATCTAGCAGTAGTAGCGGAAACCTGTACTCGGGCAATCGTCATGTATCTGGGGCAGGTAGTAGAGGAAGCTTCTGTAGAAGACTTGTTTCAGCATCCCATGCACCCTTATACACAGGGCCTGATTGCCTCAGTCCCTCGTTTGTACGCCCCCAGTAAGGAGCGGCTGCATGTGATTGAGGGGACTGTACCTTTTCTGAACGACATCCCCACTGGATGCCGCTTTGCCCCTCGATGCGCTTATGCTACGGACCACTGCTATATTCAAATGCCGGAATTGGTCCCAGTGGGTAATCAGAAAGTGCGTTGTTGGAGAGTCTGTCAAGGGGGAGGTGTCTGCAATGGCTGAACGTGACATCATTCTGCAGGCAGAACATATCTTCCGTACATTCTCCATAAAATCCGGCAAAAACCTCAGTGTTCAAGCAGTTTGTGATGTTTCTTTGACCATTCATGCTGGAGAAATCTATGGATTGGTAGGCGAATCTGGCTGTGGAAAAAGCACGTTGGGCCGCGTGCTGAGTTATCTGATTCCTCCAACAAGCGGCCGCGTCTGGTTAAACGGTATAGACCTCTCTAAGCTTTCTAAACAGGAACTGCGGGAAAAGCGCCGTATGATTCAAATGGTGTTTCAGGATTGCTTTTCCTCTATGGATCCTCGGCAGCGAGTGGGAGACGCCTTAGTGGAGGTCTTGAAGATTCATCAAGTCTGTCCTCCAGCAGAACGGCTGCCCATAGTCGTCAACATGATTGAGCAAGTAGGAATGCGGCCAGAGCATCTGTTTCGTTATCCCCATGAATTTTCTGGTGGTCAGCGTCAGCGTATAGGACTTGCCCGAGCCTTACTGTTGCATCCGGAGTTGGTTATCTGTGATGAACCAGTTTCAGCGTTGGATGTTTCAATTCAGTCACAGATTTTGAATTTGTTGCTAGATTTGCAGCAACAGGGCAATCACAGCTATTTATTTATTGCTCATGACATCAGTGTTGTAAAGCATATCTCCGACCGTATTGGTGTGATGTATTTGGGTCATCTAATGGAGGAAGCTGAAACGCAAGAACTTTTCCAAAACACGTTGCATCCGTATACCAAAGCGTTGCTCTCTGCGGTTCCGACCATCGAAAAGCAGACAAAAAAGCGGGAAATCCAACAGGGAGAGTTGCCCTCGCCTATTCATGCCCCATCTGGCTGCGTATTCCGCACCCGCTGTCCTTATGCTACGGCAGCTTGTGCCGAAGCACTGCCGGAATGGAAGGAAATTGCTCCCGGGCACAAGGTGGCTTGCCATCTGTATGATTAATTTAAAATAGAAAGGAATGAGAAAATGCCACCCCAAAAAATTCAATGCGATATTCTAATTGATGATTGCACATTGCTGAACAAGGATTTCAAAATTGAAGAGCACAAGTCTGTGGCCGTAAAGAATGGCATAATTGAGGAAGTGGGACAAAGCAGTGCTATGTCTGCCAAATACAAGGCAGCACAGCTACTCTCTGGCGAAAACAAATTGTTAATGCCTGGCTTTGTGGACGGACATACTCACGTTTGCCAGCAACTATTGCGAGGAAGAGCCGGCGGTAGGGAACCAATGACTTGGTCCCATGTACTTGTGCCGTTTGAAAGTGCCTTGACCCCTGAAGATGTTCGGGTCAGTGCTCAACTGGCTTGCCTGGAAATGATCAAAGCTGGCTTCACTGGTTTCGCGGATGCCGGCGGTGTTCATATGGATCAAGCTGCGGAAAGCGTTTTAGAGTCTGGAATGCGAGCTGCTATTTGCCGCTCCTCCATCGATATCGGCGACACCGTGGGCGGGCGTCTAATTGAGACCCGGCAGGAAATTATTGAACGGTTTAAAGACCTTTACAACGCCTATCATGGCAAAGGCAACGGCCGTCTGCAGATCTGGCTGGGGTTGCGGGAAATCATGACTTGTTCTCCTGAACTGATGCGCGAGACTGCTGAGACGGCTTCGCAGTATCACACCGGCATCCATGCACACTTGTGTGAGCACCGAGATGAGGTTAGTTTTAGCCTAGAACATTATCATTTGCGTCCTGCGGAGCTACTGGCGCAAACCGGTGTGCTGGGGCCTAATCTTTTGACGGCCCATAATGTTCTGCTTTCCGACCATGACATTGCTCTGTTAGCTGACAGCAAGACCCATATCATCCATTGTCCTAAGGCCAACCTTGGCCACCATGGTTTTCCACGGGTCCCGACAATTCTGGAACACGGCGGTGTTATTGGCCTCGGCTGTGACGGGGCCTCCAGTGTGAATTTAGATATGTTTGAGCTGATGCGGGTGATTCAGCTAGCCACAATCGCCTCTCAAGGGTTGCCAATCTTTGATAAGCAGATTGTGACTACTACTGATATGCTGCGTATGGCTACTGTTGGTGGCGCATCTGCTATTGGCGGAGAAACACTGGGCATAATTGAGGAAGGCTGCAAAGCAGATATGATTATGCTGGACATAAATCAACCGCATCTAAATCCCACCAAAAATCTGGCTGTAACAGTGGTCTATTGCGGCCACGGCCATGATGTGACCGACTCCATTATTGACGGCAGGTTGGTGATGCGTGACCGCAAGCTCTTGACGTTGGATGAGGAAAAAATTATTGCAGATGCATCGCAGCACATGCGTGCGTGTATCAGCCGAGCTGGCATTTGATTTGGTGATTCAGTGCTTCAAACACTGGAGATAATACAAAGTAAGGAGAGATAAATATGAAAAACTCGCTTCTCAATCGCTTGTCCGCATTTATGCTAGCGGCACTATTGTGCTTGAGCCTGACAGGTTGTGCTGGAAAGAATGTCAGTGAGGACTCATCTTCTGCTGGCGATAATACTATCGAAGAGTCCGCCGATTCTGGCAAAAATGATGTTTGGGTCGCCCTATCTATGAATGTAGATACACTAGACCTCGTTATGACTACATCCGTGGGCGGCCGCCAAGTAGCCCTCGGTACTGTGTGGGAACGTTTGCTGACGCTGAACAGCCAGGGTGAACCTGTTCCGGAGTTGTGCGAAAGCTATGAGATGTCCGAAGATGTCACTACCTTTACATTCTATTTGCGCCAAGGTGTGCTGTTCCATGACGGCAGTGAAATGACTGCCGATGATGTGGTAGCTTCGATGAACCGCTGGATCGAAACCTACTCCAATGTTCAGGAGCTAGTTGGGTCTGGACGCTTTGAGAAGGTGGATAACTATACAGTAAAAATTACCACTGACACCCCTGCTTTGACCCTGCCTGATATGATTGCTGGAGCTACTGTTACTGCGCTCATCACAACTGCTGATGCCTGTGCGGATTTGACAGAGACGGGTTATCTGAAGAATTATGTGGGCACTGGCCCCTATAAGTTCACCGAATTTGTTCAGGATCAATATATCCGCTTAGATCGCTTCGACGACTATGTTCCTTATGGTGAAGATGGCTATGTAGATGGAATGGCCGGTCATAAGGATGCCGCTGCGCAAACTCTGTACTACTCATATGTACAGGAAGCTGCTACCCGTATTGCCGGTCTGCAGACTGGTCAGTACGATTTGATATATGGCCTGACTTCCGACAACTACGATATTATTGCAAATACCCCTGGAGTGGAGACGCAAACTCAGGAAGCCGGTACTTTGGTTCTGGTAATGAATAAGAAAGAAGGCCTGTGCACAGATGTAAACTTCCGTCAAGCCGTTAATGCTGCATTGAGCATGGACGATATTATGACAGTTGGTTACGGTTCCTTCTATTCCCTGGGATCTTGCTACATGGACGAATGCAATGGTTTTTGGCTAACGGATGCCGGTTCCGAAAATTACAATCGGTCTGATTTGGAGCTTGCTAAAAAGTACTTAGCACAGTCTAGCTACCAGGAAGGCGACGTATTCACTATTATGACTACTAACGAGAATAACCGTGATAAGCTGGCACTGGTTATCGCCTCTCAGTTAGAAGCCATTGGTATCACCTGTGATGTTCAGCCCTACGATTATCCTACTATGAACGCTTACCAGTCTGATCCCAGCTTGTATGATATGTTTGTGATAAGCTATTCCTCTGTCCCGCTGCCCACACTGAAGTTCTATCTGGGTTCTGGCGCGGGCTTCTGGACTACAGATGAAACTTTCCAGAACTATATTTCTTGCTTCAATCAGGCCACTACCAAAGATGAGGCATATCAGATTTGGGAAGAGCTCCAGGCTTACTGCTGGAATGACTATCTGCCCGTCATCAACTGCGGACACTATCAGGAGTGCTACGCCTGGAACGCTGACACACTGAGTAATGTCAACATCTATAATAATATTGCCCATATGTGGAGTGTTTCCGTCAATTGAACGCAATTGAATTCTAAGTGCCCCATACCCAACTGCCTAAACAGCAAGGCAAGAATCCCGAGAAATCCCAAAAAATAAAAATACAAAGTATCGTAACCGTCAAATCTAAGGGCGTATAGACTTCTATGGGATAATAGTGGTGGAATGTTTCACAACGTTCCACCACTATTAACGTCAGGGGGGATACGTAACGTAGCACTCGCCGGCCGCTGCCAGAGAATCTTTTCGCTTCTCCTTCGGCAGCGTTTGCAGCGCTTCATCAAATTTTCGCCGCGCGTGGGTCCAGCAGCCAACCACCCGGATATTCTCCGGCAGCTTATGGTAGCTGCGTCCGCACAAGCGGCGGTTTTCCTGCTGCTCTTCTTTCAGGGCGAGAAGTCTTTCCCGCATGAAAGGAACGAGAGGCAGTGTTCTCATATCTCGCTTTACCGTCCTTGTCGTACCCGACAAACACTGCGTTGTGGTAATCTGCCGACTCAAAGAGCAGCTTATGATCCAGGCAGTAGCGGATGATGACTGAGTGAATCCCACGACCTTGCAGATATTTTTCCACCCGGTCCGCTGTTTCAGACAGCTCCGGCATCAGCAGCTCCGTATGTCTTCGTTCCTTCTGGCGATAGAAAACGGGAGGCTTTTCTGCCTCCCGTCCGAGAATGATTTCTGCTGCCTGCATGAAAGGAATGCCCTTCACCTTGATGAGATAGTCCAGCGCCGATCTGCCGCCAATGCCCTGTGAGAACCAGCACCACTTGCCATTGCTGATTCGCAGGGAATCGTGTTCTCTGGTGCAATAGGTGTTTCCGGATACATGGACGAGCTCTTGAGGTTCATAATTGCGGAGGTAAGTCAAAAGATCCATTTCCTTGGCCTTGGCAACATCCTCCGCTGCAATATAGCGCATAGGGCATCACCTCGCTTCACGCCGGTCTCTCAGGAAATCGGCCCGGATGACCGCATCGGCTCGGCACTCGATGGTATCGCGGATGTTGTCCATGTGGTCGGTCTCCCGCTTTTCGAAGTCCTTGAACACATCCGCAAGGGGACTGGGCGACTTCAGGAGCGCCTTGCACTGCTTATCGGACAAGTCGTATTCCTCCAGTGCCAGCGCGATGTCCTCCCGTACCGTGTACTCGTAGCAATGGTTCAGAATTTCGTCGGGCGGCTGGGAAAGCAGCCATTCCCGATACTTCTCCTGTTCTGCGAACACCTTCTTATATAAAGCGGTGTTCAGTTCTTCGTTTGTCATTTTGCTTCCTCCTTCATTTATGTTTTTGGGATAACACGCTCTATAGAAAAAGCCGCTTGATTTCTCTTGGAAACCAAGCGGCTGTGTATAGAATACTTGTTTTTGAAACGAATTCAGATCATCCACACGGGGATGATATATGTGCTGCTGTCGATTGCGCTCAATGTCTCCCGAAGGCAGATGATTGCGCCTGTCCCTCTCGGCACAGAGGCCTTATCCAGCAGCTTGAAAGCGCCCGTAATTTGTGTGGGCGGATTGATGCTTTTTTTGATCTCGATGGGGTGCAGCTGACCGTCGCTCTCCATAATTAAGTCGATCTCGTTGCTGTTCTTGTCCCGGTAATAATGCAGCAGGCAGTCCTGCGCACTGTTGCCGTAGGTCTTGATGATTTCCGACACAACATAGTTTTCTAAGATGGCTCCGTTGATTGCGCCATTCATCAAAATTTCGGGGCTTGAGTACCGGGTCAGATAGGAGACCAGCCCTGTATCGAAGAAATACACCTTCGGCGTTTTGATCGTCCGCTTCAAAAGGTTGTTGGAGTAGGGGTGCAGGAAGAACACGATCCCCGATTTTTCAAGCTCCTTCATCCAGCGCTTTGCGGTATCGTCACTGATGCCCACATCTCCGGCGATGTCATGCAGGTTCAGCATCTGGCCGCTTCTGCAGGCGGCAGCACGAATGAAGTCGGCAAACATCACCTTATCCACGCCGGGAATATCGGTGGACACATCCCGGTCGATATAGGTCTGAATATAGCTGCTGTAAAACACATCCCGGTCTTTATACTTGCCGCTCCTGTGGCCGGGGAGTGCGCCGTCCCAAATCCTCTGATATATCTCGTTCGGTGCGGCTGGGGAAAGCAACGCCTTGCGCCTCTGCAATTCATCAAGCTCCAACGAAAAGGGCAAAACTTCCACCGCGCCGCAAAGCTCCGACTGTGACAGTGCCGACATATGAAGAATGGCGGTTCTTCCGGCCAGCGACTCCTGTGCCAACCCCATCAGACGATACGCCTGAGAACCGGTCAGCCAGTAGGAGCCGGGTGCAGCGCCGTTATCCACGGCGATCTTGATATACGAAAACAGCTCCGGTGCATACTGAACCTCATCGATGAGAACCGGCGCGGGATGCAGCTTCAAGAACATTGCAGGATCGGTTTTGGCAAGTCTGCGCTCCTCCAAATCGTCCAGCGAAACCTCGGCTCGTGCCGTCCCCTCCATCAGATGCCGCAGCATAGTGGATTTTCCCACCTGACGCGGACCCGTCAGCAGCACACAAGCGTACTCCTCGCTTACCGCTATAAACTTCTTTTCAAGCTGTCTCTCAATATACATTGCCCTGCCTCCTTTAGGCCAAAATACGATGCACCTTTATTATAGCCTAAAAGAGAGGAAACATCAATATTTTTAGGCCAAAATACGATGCACTTGTATTTTAGCCTACACGGGCGGCAATTATGCGTGTCTGCACAGGCTTTCACCATTCACGCAAAAGCCGCCCGATTTCAAATCAGGCGACTGAACAGATGGTACCTGTCATTCTCCCCACGGGAACCCGAAATCGCTGCGCTTAATCTTGCACTGCGGCTGTCCATCCTTCCAAAATACGATGCCCTCGATGTTGTGCTTCTCAAGGTAATCACGAATTCTCTCGAAATCTCTCGGCACATCCAGCAAAATGCGAATACCGTGTTTCTCAATCACATCTTTTTCAAGTCCATATGGGTTTGCTCGGAAATGCGGGCCGATTGCTTCGTAAGTGCCTTCCTCCGTAGGACAGTCGGCATTGCGATAGGCTTCCATGAACCAGATATTGATCTTATCGCTCTCGTCCACGGGAATCCAATGCGGCCAGTGGCCGGTTATGGGGTCCGGATCGCAGCAGGGAACCGCATTCGCCGGCGGAATCTTGCCGCGTTTTGCATCGTATCTTTTGTAGAAATTTCCGCCTATCACCGCACAGCAGCTGCCGTCGATTTTTTCGGTCGCTATGCCTTCTCCGCACAGAACCCATTCCATGCCGGAATGAACCTTGTTGTTAATTCCGACTTTATGATGGTTGTCAAATACCCGCTCAAAGAGCGTCGGGATTTTCTTCATGATATTGCCATGCAATCGGGATGAAGTTTTTTCGAAAGAATTGGGAAGATAAAACGGTAATCATCAGCATCTGAACAAGAAAAACCCCCAACCAGCTGGGCTGGTTGGGGGCTGCTTATGACGGATCGCCTTTTATGCGAATTTATTTCCCAGCGTTTCTGATAGCGGCCTGCGCGGCGGCAAGTCTTGCGATGGGGACGCGGAACGGGCTGCAGGAGACGTAGGTCAGGCCGATCTTGTGGCAGAATTCGACCGTGGACGGG
>OHMU01000497.1_pt1 | contig 18234 bp, 19 predicted proteins | sample 1569441 | NCBI WGS metagenome assembly OHMU01 (sample SAMEA3879527, study PRJEB24766) | human gut metagenome | biome: human-associated habitat; feature: feces | place: USA | collected 1985/1987 | reverse complement strand
CAACCGCTTGCGCAAATTTTATCACCGCTTTCCCCTCTTTGCGGCCATCCGCGTGCGCAACTGGAACAATCTTTACATAAAACACCCCAAAACCCAATAAAAAAGCCCTCTTTTGAGGGCTTAAAATTCTCTATTAGTCTGGTTTTTCCTGTTAGTCCGTTTTGTCTGAAATTATTTATTATGCAATGAAGTTTGTTCCGAATCTTGTTGCGCCCAGGAAATAGCATTCTTCAAGCATTGATTCAAGACTTGTATATCTTTTTCTGGGGGGCTGTTTTTGAGCTTCTTCTACTCTTGCTTTTGTATCGTGATATTGTGTTGTGATTGATAAAGTATAGTTTGCGAACGGGTTGGAAATCATTGTCTTTGCTCTCTTTCGGTTTTCTCTCTTGTATATATATAAACAAAAAAAGTATATAAAAATTGCCTTTTTTTATATGCTTTTCTTAATGTTTGTTTACAATTGAGGGAAAAACCTTATCTGGTAACGTCTTCCACTTCCTGTGCACGGTCAGAACGCGTGTGCATTACGTTTTGGATTGTTTTTTCTTGCTTGATTGCGTTTTGCGCGTTTTCCATGTTGACATTTTTGGTCATTGAGCCCCAATTTGTGTATGCAAACCAGATTCCGGCAGCTGCAATAAGGATAATGAGTAATCTAATCATAAAATTTCTCCGTAAACTTTTTACGCAAGTATTATAATACTTTTCTGCAATTGTGTAAAAATTTATTAACAAAACTTTTTTTGATGGCAAATTAATCCAATCAGCTGCATTAAATAACCATAACAGGGAAATAATATGCGTGTCCAGCCATCACAAATTTATATTGCACAGCCAAAAAACAGTAAAAATACCGGAAAATCAGCTCAAAACATTGCACAAACCAGCCCTGCGGCGAATTTTGAGCTGCGTTCAAAATTCAATGACCACCTGATGTCGTTTGGAGCAAGGGTTGATAAGGGGCTTGAACGCTTTTATGATACAAATAAGGAGCGAATGCCCTCTACTTTGCGCCGTTATGTGGAATCTATGGAGGACAAATCCCGCCTGACGCCCTTGGAGGCGCAAAAAAGGGCGTTTTCAAAGCTGGAATTTGCGCAAACTGTCGATGATATAAAAAAATCTTTCCCTGATGAAGAACTTTTTAAAAACCTGATAAATCCGCTTGATTCAAAGGCAAAACGCGGCATTCTTATGTCGGCAAAAGAAAATGACGAACTTCTTTCGCTTTCAAATCAGGGCGTATTGAAAAGTCGTGAAAATTTGACGGTTTATCTTGTGAAAAAAGTCTTTCTCGAGGCAAAAACCATTGAAGAAATAAACAAAGACCTCGAAAAAGACCTTGACCCTGACTTTAAAGCTGATTTCAGGTTTAAAAATCCTGATTCTCCTTATGTTTACGGCTCAACTTTGCGCTCGGTCGGGATTGAGCTGCCGGAGTTTGAATATCAGCAGTCGTTGAGGTATACAAAAGCCGGTTATGCAGATTTGGTCGGAGAAAAAATCTCTCAGGGGCAGCGCGCTTTCTGGGATTCTCTTGATGATAGCGAAAGAACCGCCCGTGCAAAGGTTTCTGTTGAAAAATTTGAGAACTGGTGGTATTCGCATACAAAAAATGAAATGCTGGACATGATTGCGGATGATGTGAACGAGCTAGAAATGCTAAAATCCTTTAAAAAGAGTCGGCGCGCCGAAGAAAAGCAAAATAAAAACACAGAAACCGCGAAAACTTCCGAAGAATCGCCCAAAAAACGCACAAAGGTTGGCTCCCAAAAACTTTCGCAGGACGAACTCTTCAAAAAATGGGCTGCGAACAAATTAAAGCTTTTTGAAGCCAATTTATCCGAAGCAGAGCGCGATACGCTCCATATAAAACGAATGCAGCGCCTTTCTGCGCGCTGGGCGGGCATGACTTCTGCGCAAAGGACGGATTACATCTCAAAAATGAAATCCGGCTCCGAGCCGCTTCGCTACACGATGATTGACGCATGGAACCACAGCTCTGACTTGATAAAAGAGCTTTCTGCGTTCTTAAAAGCCAATCAGGTCTTCAAACCGGCCGATTTGCTCTATTCTACGCAGGAGTTCAGCGGTTTTCAGTCCAGGGTTATGAATGAATTCTGGGAAAAACATCCTGATTTTGCGTCAGATTTGGGCAAAAAGATTGTTTTATCGCAGGAAAAAATACAAAGAGCAATCTCAAGCGGTACTTTTGAGGAACTGAAAAAGCAGATTATGCGTGACAAAAACCAGCGCGTAAAAGAAATTGAAAAATTCAAAAATAATCTGCCCTCAACCCCGAAAATTGAAATAAATCCTGAAAAACCGCAATATCAAAAGGATTTTGCCGATGCTTACAATAAACATGTTTACGGCAAGGTAAAATCAATGCCCAAAAACTTCTATTCCGATATGTATGAAACCGTTTTTGAGCTGCTGCCCGAGGAGGCAATACGTGCGTGGACAAAAAATCTTCGCGGTGAGGCATTGAACTTGAGGGAAACGGAAATTGTGAAAAAATTCGTTTCAAAAGAACTTTCCGAAATTGCCAGATATAACAGGGCTCTTGAGGCGGCTCTGGCTGATACTTTGTATGAATTTACAAAAAATCCCGATGTTTATACAATGTCGAACTCTGATGTGAAAATGGCTATGTATCATCTTGAGCGAGGGGAAGAGCCGATTGTGCTGGATTCGCATAAAAACGGCAGGCGCTATGTGCTAAATATTGTCAAAAAGAACAAGCCAGTGAACGCTGAAAGGATAAATTCGCTGTATGAGTTCTTTAAAAAGGATTTGAGCGATTCAGAGCTAGATAAAGTCGTTGACGATTATTATCCGGCATTGTCAAAGGCGGCTTTTGAGCGCACCCTGAAGTCCTTGAACATTATGGAGGCGGTTAATGTCACAAACGGCACCAAAGAAGCCTTGAAAAACTACATGAATCAGTACGGAGCTTCGCTATTTGTGCTGTTTTCAGAAAAAAGCGCTTATCCGCCGGCAGTAAAGGCTGCTTTTTATGAAAAATTTAAGGCAAATATGCCAGAGGACTTAAAAAGCCAGCTTCCGGAATGTATTTTTGACAGCCCTGACCAGTTTGAAATGGGCAATAAGCTGAAACATATTGCTTTTAAGATTGCTCAAAAATATGATTTTGTGCCTGCAGCCTTTATGAAGGATTATTCGGGCGAATTAACGGCAAAATTGCGCAATTCAAAAGATTTTGCAGAGATTGATAACTATGAAGCCCGGTACCTTACAAAAAGAAAATCGCCAAATGACCGCGGAAAAATCATCCTTATCGGCAAAGTGGATTTTTCAATGAGCAATAAGCTCAAAACTCTAGCAATGGAGCAGGCTCTGGCCGATGTTTTGTATGAAGCAACGGGAAATAAGGATGTTTTTGGCATGCAGTTTGAAGAATTATGCGATAATATCGAGGTTTTTCGCCTTGTGAAAGACAAAAACATTCCGTCCGAAGACAGAACCTACCATTCTTTCAGCCTTGATAAAGATATTGCGATTTCTCTCAAGAAAAAGCCGAATTTGAACGCTTTAAACCGTTTATACAAGGAATATTTTGATGAAATGGTAATCTGGGTCAATGAGGACGTAAAAAAAGAGGGCAAGGGTTATTTTGTTGATTTGCTCGGAATTTTGAATCCTGATGAAACAGATAAGGCAAAAGATGACGCAGTTGCGCTCCGTATCAGAAAATACGGCATGAATCTTGCGGAATAATCTATAAATATTGCTTTAATTTAAGAAGAAAACCCCAGAAATCCTTAAATATAACAAAAACAAGGAAAATCGCCGCAAGAACAAGCGCGATTTTCTGCCAGAGGTTGTAATTAAAAACAGGACGGCAAAATTCGTAATAAGGCTTTCTCGTGCAGTCAAGACCGAGGTTCACGGATTTTATATAATCGCTTTGCGCCTGCTGCTCGTTGCCAAGTAAATAATACAAATATCCGCGCTCATAATAAAGCGAAAAATCATCGGGAAAATGCACCAATTTTTCGTCAATTTCTTTGATTGCCGATTCGATTTCGTTGCTCGCCATCTAAATTTAATATCCGATTGACCACTGGAAAGGCTTTTGCGCCGCAGAATTAGAAGATTTGCTTGCCAGTCCGGCTGCTGCTGTTTGATTTACTTCCATTACGCTTTTTGCCTTGTGCAGCAGGTTCTTTTGCTGCATTGCTTTATCAACATTGTAATATGATTTTAAATAATCCAGCCTGTTTTGGAGTTCAACGTTTTCATCGTTTAAAGAAAGCGTTTCTTTTCTGTATTTGTTGAGGGTCATTTCGCTTGCCGTGACAAAATAGTAGCTGACAGCAGAAAGCAAAATGAAAAACACTAAAATCCCGCATAAAGTCCTGTTGACACGGGAGATCGCCATTTCTTTATAGGTCTTATATTTGGGGAAGTAACCGTCAATAATCGGATTAGAAGCGTACTGATTATTGTATGATTGATATTGATTTTTATGTAAATCAACTGCCGGTCTTGTCAATTTAGTTCTCCCATGAAGATATTTTTTTCGCTACCCTTAGTTTTGCAGATCTTGAGGGCGGGTTAATTTCTATCTCTGATTGTGACGCCGTTATTGGCTTTTTGTTAATTAATTCAAGCATCGGAGGCTTGCAATTACAAACCGGATCCGTCGGTTTGCAGCGGCACTTAGCGCTATAATACCTGAAACATTGTTTTACAAGTCTGTCCTCTAAAGAGTGAAAACTTATTATACTAATTATAGCACCAACAGATAATAAATGGAGCACATCATTTAATGTATTTTTAATATTTTGTAACTCGTGATTCACCTCTATGCGAATCGCTTGAAAGACGCGGGTTGCGGGGTGAATTTTTTCTTTAGTCAACGGTACAGACTTTTTTATCAATTGGGCTAATTCTGTTGTCGTATCAATTGTTTTCGACTTTCTGTATTCGATGATATTTTTTACAATTCTTTTTGTAAAACGCTCTTCTCCGTATTCGGAGATTATTCTGACCAAATCGTCCTCGCTGTAACCGTTTACTACGTCATAAGCGCTCAAATCTGCGTCCATATCAAAACGCATATCCAGCGGCGCCTCTTTCATAAAGCTGAAACCGCGTTCCTGTCTGGTTAGCTGGTGATATGAAGCCCCTAAATCGAATAAAATTCCCCCCGTAATTTGTTCAATTCCGAGGTTTTGTAAAACTTTTTTAATATTTGTATAAGAATCCTTAACGATTGTTAAATTTTTGTAATCTTTCAGCCTTTCACCTGCATAAGAAATGGCGTCATCGTCAATATCAAAGGAAATAAGCCGCCCGTCCGGCTGAATTTTCTTCAAAATCAACTCCGAATGCCCCCCGCCGCCCAGCGTTGCGTCAACGTAAATCTTTCCGTTTTCGCAATTAAGCGCGTCAACAGCCTCATTTGCCATTACTGTGTAGTGATTAAATTCGTTGGTCATATTCCACTTATATTATGTTAAATAATTTCAATTGTCATGCGATTTTTTCAGCAAATATTAAGTTTTGTTAATCTGAAAAATCCTTGATTTATGCACTTTTGAGGCAAATTGCGTTAAAAAAAGACTTCTAAAAGGCAATTTTGTCCCTGAAAAATTTTTTATATAAACAGGAACGAGGAATAAAAAATTTAATTAGGAAATTAGAGGATACGAAGATGGCAGACATTAGAATCGTAAAAACGGGTTCTGATACCTATTCCGTTATCAAAGACGGAAAAACTATCACCGCAAAAGACACGGACGGTGACGGAAAGTTGACGGCAAAAGACGGCGCAATCGGTCTTTCACAGGAAGAATGGACTGCTGTGGTTAAAGCACAGTCAAACCCTGTCAAATCAACTAACTCCTCCTCTGCGTCATCAGTTTCCGTATTCTCTTCACAATATGAACCTGCTGAAAATATCTGGCAGTATGCCACAAACTATGCAGGGCGTACTATATCCTATCCGATGGACTCCCTTGCGGCTTATAACGACGGGCAGGTATGGAATTATGTAAATTCTGTGAATAATGGCTGGAACAGCTGGCTTATGCAGATGAACAAGCTTACAGAGTTTCTAAAAGCTTATGATGCAGAAACTATGAAGCTTTGGGCAGAAATATTTAAAACTCCGACCACAACTGTTACTGAAACAGAAGAATCTAAAAAGAAAAAGGAAACAACAGAAGATACTGAAGCTGTTAAAAAGCTCAAAGAGGAAGTCGAAAAGCTCAAAAAAGAACTTGAAGAGCGCAGCACTGTAAAATCTTACAGAGATTCACTGAATGATACGGGCGAATTTGACCTGAAAGTGCAGACTATTGCCGAAAAACTAAAAGAAGGCATGAAAGGTTTGAACTTCCTGGGAATGTTCGGTAATGTCGGCGGTGACAAGCGTGTTGCTGATACAATGAATGACATTACAGCCGAAAATGTTGTCGAAGTAATGGAATATTACAAGACAGAAATCTGTGATAAAGGCTACATGGGCGATGATTACAACCTTATTGAGTCAATATATGATGATTTTAGCGGCAAAAAATATACGTCAAAAATTGATCACCTGAAAAATGCTCTCGCTGACAGAGCAACGGCTTTAATCGCTGATTATGGCGAAAAATGTCCGATTTCAGCGGCAGAAATTGAAAAATTCAAGGCTGATGTCGATGCGAAAAAAGGCAGCGCCTCTGAAATACCAAAAGTCTTTGAAGAGTTTAAAAACAAGCTCAAAAAAGCGGAAGGCGGTATTGACAGAAAAATTACGCCGGAGAAAAAAGAAGAAACGACGACCACCACAACAACAAAAACAACTGAAACAACGTCTTCTTCTAAATCTGAATCATCCTCTTCATCTTCGGAATCGAGTTCTTCTTCAGAAGCAAAAAAGCAAGAAAAAGATAAAAAATAACTAAATTAATATCTCGTAAATTATTTCCTCGGTTTATTTTTAAGGTAGGTAGGTTTTTATAAGGGTGCCGGATGCACCCTTTTTATTTTGCCTGACAAATGCCCGAAATTATAGTAAAATAAAATCCGGAAGATAAGGGCTTTTATATGGATAAAAAATTGAATGTAATAATTGTCGATTCTGACGCAACTTTAAGAAATATTTTGAAGAGCTATTTGAAAAATATTGATACAGCTCAGCTCTGTGCGGAATTTGGCGCGCCGGAGGAGTGTATTGACACTGTTAAAAATACCGCGGATTGTGTTTTGATTATAGATTTGGCAGCACAAAACGCTTTGCAGACGATTTCTCTGCTCCATCAGAGTGCAAGGCATGTTAAAATCGTTGCGCTTTCTGATTTATCCACGACTTCTTCTATAATCAGGGCTCTTCGGGCAGGTGCCTGCGAATATCTGACAAAACCCGTCACAGAAACCGCTTTTTGCACATTAATCAGGGCTTTTTCGGAGAATGATGATGAAGTCGGGGCAAATTCCTGCAAAGTTATTTCCACTTTCTCAAACAAAGGCGGAATCGGGAAAACCTCTATTGCTGTTAATACAGCTGTTGAGATTGCAGATATGACCAAGGAAAAAGTTGCGCTCATTGATTTGAATTTGCAGCTCGGCGATGTTTCTACGTTTCTTGATTTGAATCCGGGGTTTGATATTGCATATATTGTAAAAAATCTCGACAATATGGATGATTCCGAGCTTATTCAGTCGCTTTCGCAGTATAAAAATTCCACTTTATACGTTGTTGCTGACCCTGTTAATATCGAAAAATCCAAGGAAATCAGCTCAGAGCAGATTGAGGCGCTTATAAAAAGGCTTAAAAAGATTTTTTCTTATATAATTATCGATGTAAGCACCAGTATTGACGCAAAATCCATAAAAGCGCTTGATATTTCGGATGTTATTCTTTTGATTGCAATTGTGAATCTTCCTGCAATAAGAAATCTCCAGCGCTGCAAAAACCTTTTTGAAAAACTCGGTTACAGCGCAGAAAAAATCAAACTTGTGCTCAACAGATATATGGAAAACGAGGAAATCAAGACTTCTGACATTGAAGATGTTGTAAAACAAAAAGTTTACTGGAAAATTCCGAACAATTATCTTACAATGATGTCAGCCGTAAACAAAGGCGAACCCGTAAGCCGGATAAATCCGGATTCAAACATCGCGGTTAATTATAAAGAGTTTGCCTCAAAGCTTTGCGACTACTTAATAACAAGCAGATTACAAAATAAATAGATACAGGAAAGAAAAATGGCACTGAAAGATAGAATTAAAAAAAGCTCGAATATTGACGAAATCTTGGAAGAAACAAGCGTTACACTTGAAGATGTTACGATGGAAAGTTTTGAAATCCCCGTCAAAACACTGACAAAAAAAATCCTAAAAGTTCAGGATAATGCAAAACTGGGCGCAATCCTCAAAGAAGTAGCAAAATTCCTGACCTCTCTTTCTGATGAGGGGGCGCATTTGACGCTGGATGGGAACTTTGATATCGGCAAAAAGGCTCTTATTAACTGCCTTTTGATGAATGTTACAGGCGAGGCTTCTTTTGAGGCTGAAAAATCAGAAGGTGTTCCAAAACTCCTTAGGAAAAGAAAATCTTTGCGTGAAAAAATGCAAAAATCAGAAGATTAAAAGCGTTAATTATGAAATATTTGCAAAAAATCCCGTCCTTTCTTCAGGGCGGGATTTTTGCGCTTATTGTTGACTTTTGGCGCTGCTTCCTTATATTCACGGGTGTGTAGGTTTAGTATATTTGTAAAGTTATGTAACATGTTTATTTAAAATCCTAAAGTTTTAATTCAAATGTGCCGATAAATAAAACAGATATGCAAAACAAAAACTTAAGGAGTATTTAACAATGGGAATGGCAGCATCACAGGCCAGATTCTTAGGCCTCACGGCAAGAAAAACAAACACTGAATATGAAGGCCAACAGGTCAACCAGCAGAGAACTGCTCTGGCAAACCAGAGTGCAGGTTTATTTAACGAAATGCTTGCCCTTTCAGTTCCTACTCCTCCGCTTGCTTCAGATTATTCTAAAACAGTTTTTGTTTTCACAAACCCTTCAACATCCGACACTATTTCATTGGATTACATCTTCAAAAATCCTATCGGAGAAGACGGAAAACAGACTTATACCGTAGATGGTACTTATCCTAAAAATGATTACCTCTACACTGTTGCCCAGAGAACTTACGGAACAGGCGACTCAAACTCTTATGAAATCAGAAAAAGCGACAGCGACCCTGTTACTTATTCAATAAGCATTGGCGGTAGCTCATATATGACTTTGAGCGGTCCGAATACATACGACGCATTGACTGATAAATTTAACGGTTCCGAAGGCGCACCCGGAAACTGTGCAAAAGGTGATACTTACTACAAATACACCAATACAGAAACCGGTATCGCATACTTCATTAACTCTAAAGATTTTGATCCAGCAGCTTCTGAATATCCGTCAAATCTTATGATTTACGCACAACAGGGATATGCTAAAGATGAAACTTTCCATTACGACTCAGCGGAAGTTACTGTTGCAAACGACGGAACAGGCAGATATACAAGCATCAGATTCGCAACAGACGTTGATGAACAAGGAAATCCGAAAAACTTTGTAACATGCGCTCTTGAAATGCAGACTGTTCAGGATGATGAAGCTTATGACGAAGCTATGAACGAATACAATTCTCAAAAAGCGCTGTATGACAAACGTGTCGCTGAAATCGACGCAGAAACAACTATTATCCAGCAACAGGATAAAACTCTTGAATTGCACCTCACACAGCTCGATACTGAACAGCAGGCAATTCAAACCGAAATGGACGCAGTTAAGAAGGTTATTGATAAGAACATCGAAGAAACATTTAAAACTTTTGCATAAATACTCCGATTATCGCCGATTTCCGGTGTAAAACGGAAATCGGTATTTTTTTAAAAAAGGAGTACACCAAAAAGATGATTTTTGGGGATTTTGTCTTTGAAACGCCCCGAAAACACCGTATAATAAGGATGTAATATATCTTAATGTAAAATACGGGAATATTGACAACACGAAGGAAATTATTAAATTTAAACAGTTAGGTAAATAAAAAGAAAGCGGTGAATATATGGGCATGGCAGCTTCTCAGGCAAGATATTTAGGCTTGCAGGCAAGAAAAACTAATACCGAATATGAAGGTCAGCAGGTCAACCAGCAAAGAACGGCTCTGGCAAACCAGAGCGCAGGCTTGTTCAGGCGTTTACTTGAATTGCAGGTTCCGACTCCGCCTTCTCAGGAAGACTATAAAAAGGAAACCTACTCTTTTTCAGACGCATCCAGCGTCAGCGGCTCCTCTACACTGGAATCAATTGAAGAAAATGCCGGTTCTTCGCCAACAACATATACAGTAACCATAAAAAGACAGGAAAATGTGCCGCAGTATGGTGCGCTGGCTAATCAAGAGGTCTCTGTAATCAAAAACTCTGAAACTGAATACAGCATTAACCTCTCAAATGGCACCCAGTTTACATTGAACGGCCCTGTTACAGGAATTAGCCAGACTTTGTGCGATGAATTCAACAAAACAGGTGCTGCTTCATATCAAAACGAAGCAGGTGACACTTATTACAAATTCACAAACCCCACAAATAAGGCAACTTATTATATTAATGCATCAAAAACCGGATTTGACCCGACAGATACAAGTACGCAGGATGTTGACTTCTTTACAACAATGACTGCACAGCAAAATACTTACCAGACCGTTAATAATGCAACGCTTGGTAAATCAGAAGACGGACTTTATACTTCTTTATACTGGACAGACGATTCCGGCACTCATAACTATGCTCTTTCACCCTCCAGCGAGTATGATGAAGACGGATATGATGCTGCGATGAATCAATATAACTATGAAAAAATGATGTACGAAAAAGAAGTTGAAGATATCAACGCAAAAACAGAAGAACTCCAGGAAACTGACAGAACTCTTGAGCTCCGGTTAAAACAACTCGACACGGAACAAGAAGCTCTGCAAACAGAACTTGAATCTGTTAAAAAAGTAATTGATAAAAATATTGAAAACGTATTCAAAACGTTCCAAAGCTAGTTAAACAGATAATAATGTGAGGAAACTATGTCCTACAAAAACGACGGATACTTAGTAATAGCAAATAAATTCGGAAATGCCAGCTCGGCTGCAAAAGCAGAGATGTTTGAAACCTACGACAGGTTGCGCGACCTTACCGTCAGCGGTTCTGCTCTGGACGGGGCCGGTTTTGGTACCGCAGGCACGTTCTTGTGGAACATAGCGCGTTTGATTTCCCCGAGTGCATTTATGTCAGTTATGGGCGGGACTCAAACAATGAATGTCCCCGGAACCTCTTACTGGTCGCCGATTAGCGGCGCAAACTCCATCCTTGACGGCGGAAGTGCGGCATTTGGCGTAACCAGCCTCGGAAACTACCCCGGATTCCCTAACGGCGCAGCAAATGTGTTCTGGGGTTTCGGTTCTGATACAGGAACAATGACAGGCGGCGCTTCAGCTTTGTATGATGCGGCAAGCATTGGCGGCTCGGTTGGCGCTACTTCGGCAACTTACCTTTCCGGCGTTGCTTCGGGCTTCGGCGTCCCCGGTTCCGGATGGGTTTTGCCTACTGCAGGAACGATTTCCGGTATAGCCGGCGTTGTTCAGGCAATGGCGCCTTACATGGGCGGCTTCGGGCTTGCGGCAACTGTTGCGGGCAATCTGCTACAGGGCACAAGTTCTGCTGCATTGGCCGCATATCAGAATGTTTCCGGCAGAATCGTTTCAAATGCTGACACAATCCTTTCAAACAGGGTCAGAAATATTGAAACTGTTGTAAAAATGCTTGATACTCAGGGCGATATTGTTAAAAAGATGCTTAAAGACGACCTTGAGGGCGACAAAAAGCAGGTCGAAAACATGTAATCGTCTAAATTTCAGAACTAAAGCCCTTAACAAAGGGCTGCTTGGCGTACAAAACTTCGGGAGTGCAATGAATATAATAAGAATTAAAACTTTAGCTGTGATAATTGATACAATTGTAAATTATTATTACAATTTGCCGCTTTTTGACCACAATTTGCTAAAGTTTTCCGCTCAAAAGCCGATAACTAATACAGAACAAAAGGCAAACCTCGCTTTCTTCAAGATTGCAGCAGATGCCGGATAAATTGCATTGATATTTTGTTAAGAAATATTAAAAAGGGATGAAATGCGGGCAATTTATTCATAAGTTTTGTTTTTATAGTTATGTAGGTCCAAGTGGACAAGGAGTCAACATTGTTTCAAGATGCTTTAATGACAAACTTGCAAAAAATAGTTCCAACAAGTAATCCAAACAAATCTTCAAAACCTATTGAACTTCTTCGGGTATGTTATTTCATATCTAAGAAGAACAAATCCTTTACAGGCAATGTCGAATTATCTTGTCGGTATACTGAAAGATTTTCTGACAATGAACAAAAAATTGAAGATTGCGAAGTACAAAGTTAATTATCAAATGTACAAGCTCAACCAGATGGAACAGCTCATTGCCGAAAACAACGAACACGTATTTTTGAAAGGTCAAAAACTAAATCAGACTAGATAGGGGTTCCTAAAATGGGATTGGCAACTTCAACAATGCGATTAATGTACCTGAATGCGTACAGGCTCGACCTTGAGTACAAAATTCAGTTAATAACAGAGGCAAAAATGAACCTCTCGCGTACTGTTACGGACTTGTTAAACGTCGGTACCGATTTGGACTCTGATGACCCTATTGTTAAAAAACTGGAGGCTCGAAAAGAGCGGCTGAACATAATGGAAAAGAAACTGGATATGCAGCTTCAGGAGTATCAGCATAAACTGAAAATGATTGATGAAGAAATGAACTCCTGCCAGGGCCTCATCGACAAAAACATCAAAATGTCATTCAAATATTAATAATAATTCAAAAGCGGAATCGAAAGGTTCCGTTTTTAGTTTATTGCGCCTGTGAGTTTTCTCAAATTTAGCCGGAAAAACGAAAACGCGGCTCTTTTTTCCATAAACCAACACTTACACAGGCCTAAAATGTTTAAACTTTTTTAATATTCCCACATTTCCCGCAAAAATTATGCTAAAATTATCGGATACGGAAAAGTAAAGGAGAAAAGTATGAACAATACTCATGAATTGAAAGTTTACATGGATAAAGATATTGATATGAACAAAATCCTTGATAAAAAGGTCGCAATCATCGGCTACGGCTCTCAGGGCTACGGTCAATCCACAAACCTTAAAGACAGCGGAGTAAATGTTGTTGTCGGGCTGCGTCCGGACGGAGCTTCCGCAAAAAAAGCAAAAGCAGAAGGCTTGACAGTTATGGATATTGAAGAAGCCGTAAAATGGGCTGATTTAATCCAAATTCTCATCCCCGATGAAGTTCAGGCTAAAGTTTATGAAGAAAAAATCAAACCTAACCTCAGACCGGGCCAATATTTGATGTTTGCTCACGGTTTTAACATCCATTACAAAAAAATCGTTCCTCCTGCCGATGTAAATGTCCTGATGGTTGCGCCAAAAGGCCCCGGACATACGGTAAGAAGCGAATATCAGGCCGGAAAGGGCGTTCCGTGTCTTGTGGCAGTTGCTCAGGACGCGTCAGGCGACTCAAAAGAGGTTGCACTCGCTTATGCAGCTGCTATCGGCGCCGGCCGTTCGGGTATTTATGAAACTTCTTTCAGAGAAGAAACAGAAACCGACCTTTTTGGTGAACAGGCTGTTCTTTGCGGCGGCTGCTCCGCACTTTTAAAAGCCGGTTTTGAAACTCTTGTTGAAGCCGGATATTCACCTTACATGGCTTATTTTGAATGCTTGCACGAAATGAAGCTGATTGTTGACCTGATTAATCAGGGCGGCATTTCTGATATGAGATATTCAATCTCAAATACAGCTGAATGGGGCGATATGACCGTAGGACCGAGAATTATTACTCCTGCAGTCAAAGCTGAAATGAAAAAAGTACTTTCTGAAATTCAGGACGGAACTTTCGCAAATAACTGGCTGGCAGAGTACAATTCCGGCATGAAAAAGTTCAAAGAACTCGAAAAAGAGGGAGAAGAACACGAAATTGAACGCGTGGGACGCGAACTCAGAGCCAAATTCAGCTGGAATAACGACGATTCAAAAATCATTAACAGAGCTAAAAACTAGTTGGGGATAAAACATAAAAACTGCGCTTTTTTAATAAGAAAGCGCTGTTTTTTTATATACCGTTAATTCTCCTGCATTCTGCCTCGAATTCTTCGCTCATAATGCTTAATTCGCACATAAGATATTTTGAAATATCCGCAGCAGCGGCGCCTTCGCCGGAAAATACCGCCTGAACACCGCTTTTTTCGAGTTTGGCTGCTTCATTTAAATAGTTTGTGTGAATAATTATTTTTATATCGCTGTTGAGCGAACGCGCAACCTCTACTATCTCGCTTGCGGGCGCGTTTGAGGGCGAAATTATTAAAGCCTCTGCATTTTCAATGCCAGCATATAGCAAAACATCCTTGTTTGACGCATCTCCATAGACTGCAAACAGCCCTTTGTCTTTGAGCTCTTTTATTTCCTTTACAGTGTCGATATTCAGCTCAATAACGACCACATCCATCCCGCCGAAGCGCAAAATCCTCGAAACTACGCGCCCGACAGGCCCGTATCCGACCAGAATAACCCTGTGATGGTCGTTGTCCGTTTTTATTCTGTCTTCTTCGGGCAGGTCGCTGTCTTTGAACCCTTTTTTTCTGAAAAACTTCATAACCGGCTCAATTATCCTGTATAAAAGCGGATTCAGTGTGATTGAAATAATTGCAACAACAATAATTGCACTGGCCGCTTTTGCCGGCAAAACCCCCAGATTTACCCCCAAACCGGCGAGAATAAACGAAAATTCACCGATTTGAGCCAGCGAAATCCCTACACTAAGCGCTTTTGTCGCAGAACCGCCCAGAAGTTTTACAACAATAAAAGCCGCAACAGGCTTTACAACCAGCACTATAAACAGCGCCGCAAGCACCAAATCCCATTCGCTGGCAAGCGAAAACGGGTTAAAAAGCATACCTACGGACACAAAAAATAAAACTGCAAACGCATCTCTCATTGGCAGCGCCTCGGAAGCCGCTCTTGCGCTGAAATCGGACTGCCCGACAACAAGCCCCGCCAAAAAAGCGCCCAAAGCCATTGAAGCGCCGAAAAATTCTGCCGCACCTACCGCCATACCGAGCGCAAGCACAAGAATAATCAGCGTAAACAGGTCCCTTGCGCCTGTTTTTGCCACATAAGAAAGAATTAACGGGAGAAGTTTCCTGCCGAAAGCCAGCGCAAAGGCAACCAGCGCGGTTAATTTTATTATAGTCAGAACAAAAGCCCATCCTATGGTTATTTCTGCGTGATGAGCCGTGAAAAACGCCGGCAGAAGCACCAGCACAAAAATTGTGAACAAATCCTCAACAATAAGCCATCCAATTGCCAGATGGCCTGTTGGAGTGTGCAAATTGTGGTTTTCTGCGAGACTCTTGTTAGCACAACCGTGCTGGCGACAGATATCGCAATACCAAAAACCACTCCCGCGCCCCATCCCCAGCCAAAAAGGTGCGCCAGAAACATTGAAAACAGTGTTGTTATGAGAATTTGCGTTACAGCACCGGGGATTGCAATATTTTTAACCGCAAGCAGGTCTTTTATGTGAAAATGCAGCCCGATTCCGAACATCAAAAGGATTATGCCTATTTCCGCAAACTGATTTGCCGCAGAAGAATCAGCAACAAACCCCGGCGAAAACGGCCCGACGCACATTCCGGCTATCAAATAGCCGATAATCGGCGAGAGTTTCAGCCTTTGCGTAATAAAACCCAGCACAAGCGCAATTGAGAGCCCTGCTGTGAGCGTATAAATTATATTTTGATGCATTGATACCCCTTATTTTTGATTTTTTTTAGTATAACTTTAATTTCTAACTTTGGCAATTTCTCTGCATGTCATATAATAGGAGTATGGATTGTCATGAAAAAAACTGGTTACATGAGCATGCAAAGAGCGTCAGACATGACGATTAGGGAATTTGAAAAGGGGAGATTTTAGAAAATGGGATACAGTTTTGAAATAATTACCGGCCCGATGAGCTGCGGTAAGACAGAAGAGCTGTTAAGACGCGTAAAACGCTGCATTATTGCTCAAAAAAAGGTAAAAGTAATCAGTCCGCAAATCGATACCCGCTCAAAAGGCGATTATATTGAATCCAGAAACGGGCTCTGGCTCGACGCAATCACCGTAAAAGATGCAAATGATATTTTGAACCACGTGAGCGATTCTGATGAAATCGTTGCAATCGATGAAATTCAGTTTTTTGACGAAAATATTGTAAATGTTGTAAAACACCTGATAAATTCAAAAAAACGCGTAATTGCTTCAGGACTTGACCTGGATTTTAAAGGCGAACCTTTCGGATATATGCCCGAACTCCTTTGCCTCGCTGATAAAGTGGATAAACTTGCTGCTGTTTGTATGAAATGCGGCTCAGACCATGCAACCCGCACACAGCGCTTGATTAACGGCGTTCCAGCTGATAAAAGCTCGCCTTTGATTATGATTGGAGGGGATGAAACCTACGAAGCAAGGTGCATAGACTGCTATGAAATCCCCGATGTTAAGTCCGAAACAAGAAAAAGAGGGTTTAAGCTTTTGAGCTTTGAAAAAGTGTAAATTTTATCCAACCATCCTATCCAGAAGCCTGAAATGTAATGTTTCAGGCTTATTATTTGATTAAATTAGCTTTTTACCATCTCTCGCAGCTTTTTCAGCTGATCTCTAATTTCCGCTGCGCGCTCAAAATCAAGCACTTTTGCTGCTTTGTGCATATCTTTTTCGAGTTTTGTGATGAGTTTTGGAATATCCTTGACGTTGAGATTGTTTTCGACCATTTCTTCGGCGACAATATCTTCAAGATTCCTGTAGCTCGAAACAAGCTGCAAAAGGTTGTTTTCAATGGGCTTTTTAATGGTTTTGGGCACGATTCCGTGCTCTTTGTTGTATTTCATCTGGATTTCGCGGCGGCGGTTGGTTTCTTTTATTGCGTTGTCCATACTTTCGGTGATTTTGTCGGCATACATAATAACCTGTCCGCAGGAATTTCGCGCAGCACGGCCGATTGTTTGAATAAGGCTGGTTTCTGAGCGCAAAAAGCCCTCCTTGTCAGCATCCATAATGGCAACAAGCGAAACTTCCGGAATATCCAGCCCTTCTCGCAACAGGTTTACGCCGATTAGCACATCAAATTCGCCGAGCCTCAAATCCCTTAAAATTTCCACCCTTTCAAGCGACTGAATTTCGCTGTGCAAATAACGAACCCTGATTCCGCTCTGGGTTAAATATTCCGTCAAATCCTCAGCCATACGCTTTGTGAGCGTGGTAATGAGGATTCTTTCGTTCTTTTCCGCTCTGATTTTGATTTGTTCAATCAAATCATCGACCTGATTTTGGGTCGGTTTTACAGTAATTTCGGGGTCAACGAGCCCTGTCGGACGGATGATTTGTTCTACGATTTGAGAGGATTGTTCGCGTTCAAATTCGGCCGGAGTTGCGGAAATGAATATTTTCTGATGAATTTTCCCCCAGAATTCGTCAAAAGTCAGCGGTCTGTTGTCACGTGCGCTTCTCAGGCGGAAGCCGTAGTCAATCAGCACATCTTTTCTGGCATTATCGCCCCTGCACATTCCTTTTACCTGAGGCAAAGTGACGTGGGATTCGTCAATAACCACAAGAAAATCCTCCGGAAAGTAGTCCAAAAGGGTTGCCGGAGCGGAACCTGGCGGTCTGCGCTCGATTATCCTTGAATAGTTCTCAATCCCGCTGCAATAGCCCATTTCTTTAATCATTTCAATATCATATCTTACGCGCTGCTCAAGCCGCTGCGCTTCGACGAGCTTGTTTTGTTCATAAAGCTCCCCGAGTCGTTGCTGGAGCTCCATCCGGATTAATTTTATTGTTTCTTCCATATCTTCGCCGGAGGACATATAGTGAACAGCCGGAAAAATGACTGTTTCTTCAGGAATTTCAAGGATTTCGCCGGTAACATTGTCAATTCTTACAATTCTTTCGACCTCATCGCCGAAAAAGCTTATTCTAGTAACGACTTTTTCATAAGGCGGCATAATTTCGACGGTATCGCCGCGTGCTCTGAATGTAGAGCGGTCGAGCTCAAGGTCGTTTCTTGTATATTGTGCGTAAACCAGCCTTTTTA
>OHMU01000493.1_pt1 | contig 18381 bp, 9 predicted proteins | sample 1569441 | NCBI WGS metagenome assembly OHMU01 (sample SAMEA3879527, study PRJEB24766) | human gut metagenome | biome: human-associated habitat; feature: feces | place: USA | collected 1985/1987 | reverse complement strand
ATCAAATTAAACGAAACTAAAAATCAGCAATTAAATTGGGTGTGGAAAGCTCCGGAAATATCAATTTCTATAAACTATCAATAATTAATGATTAATATCATTTTTTCTCAATTATACAAGAAATCGATGTCAGCATATTTTTGGTCCTTTACCCCGTTTAAATGCAAAAAGACAACCAAAAGACATATTTTAAAAAGAAAAGGTATGTGCGCGGGGGAAGCTTTTGCTCCTTCCGCGCCAAAATGCATAAACAAATTTCTTAATTTATTACAAATTTATTTCATATTATTTGAATATGCTTTTTCACAATGGTATAATTAGCTTAAGCAATTTCGACACCAAATAATAGGAAAGGATTTTTACACATGAAAAAGAAATTATTGCCTGCACTTATAGTAACCGGACTTATTATCCTCGTTGTAATAATAATGGGTATAACTGCTCTTATCAATAAATACACCCCTACGAAAAAGACAGAGGATCTTAAAGAGTATTTCAATATCTCTTCTGATGATGAGGCTGCTCTCATTGTAGATAATGAGCTATCCGATTACAAGGCTAAAATAATAGATAAAAAAATATACGTTGATTACAAATTTGTTCACGACTCATTAAATTCCAGATTTTACTGGGATGCAAATGAGAATGTGCTTCTTTACACAACCGCATCTGATATCATCTCAGCTGCGGCTGACAGCAATAGCTACAGTGTCACCAAGCAGACCAATGACTTTGGCTATCCGATTGTGAAAGCCACCTCTGACTCTGCGCTTATCGCTTTAGACTATGTAAAACAGTACTCCAATATCACCTTTAAGTCATATGATGACCCGGCACGCATCGTCATCACAAGCAAATGGGATGAAATAGACAGTGCCACTGTCAGCAAGTCTACCCAAGTCCGCGTGAAGGGCGGCATAAAGAGCCCTATTCTAAAAGAGGTGAAAAAGGATGACAAGATTACTATTCTTGATTCCGGTGACAAATGGGATAAGGTTGCCACTGAGGATGGTGTTATTGGATATATAAAGCGCAAGGCTCTGTCCGAGAGCAAAAAAACTAAGCTTACGAATCCTGACTATGAAGAAGAGACCTTTACGCATATCAAGAAGGATAAGGATATCTGTCTTGCCTGGAATCAGGTAACAAGCCAGTCAGCAAACAGTAAAGTGCCCCAGGTAATTTCATCAACCAAGGGCATAAATGTAATGTCACCAACTTGGTTTTATTTAAATGACAACAACGGTAATCTGGCAGATATAGCAAGCAAGGATTATGTCAGCTACTGCCATTCCCAGGGCATCGAGGTATGGGGACTGTTCAGCAACTTTGAAAATACTGATGTAGATGCAGCATATGTGCTCACACATACATCCACGAGAACTACCCTGATCAATCAGATTATGTCGGCTGCATTTAACTATGAGCTTGATGGTGTAAATATTGACTTTGAAAATATCACAGAAGCAGCATATGGAGACTCTTACATTGAGTTTATCAGAGAGCTCGCCATAAAGTGTCACAATAACGGTATATCACTTTCAGTTGATGTCACAGTACCTGCCAGCTTCAACAAGTTCTTCAATCGCTCTGATATGGCAAACTTTGCCGATTATATTGTAATTATGGGATACGATGAACACTATAAGGGCTCTGATGCCGGCTCAGTTTCTTCTATTCCTTGGGTAACTGAGGGTGTTGAATCCACTCTGAAGGAGGTTCCCGCTGACCAGATTATTCTCGGCATGCCTTTTTATACCAGAATATGGGAGCTCACTCCAAAGGAGGACGATGATGCCGTAACCGATACCGAGGATCAGTCAAAGTACACTGTTGCCTCACAGGTATATAGTATGGACGCAGCTGCAGCACAGCTTGCCACAAACAATGCCACTGCTGCTCTTGATGAGGAATCCGGTCAGAACTACGCTGAGTGGTCTGTATCCAACAAGCTGTACAAGGTATGGCTCGAGGACACTACATCTTTAGAGAAAAGGCTCAAGCTCGTCGACGACAATAAGCTCGCCGGTGCAGCATTCTGGAAGCTTGGTTTTGAGAATTCATCTGTCTGGGATACTGTTATCAAATATCTGAACTGATTGCTTAAGGCTTACTGAAAGAGGCCGTACCTTTACAGCTACAGTCTAACTCAGTACCTTTTATAGGTTATAAATGATATCAGCCAATCATATAATATACAAACACACCCGATGCCTTCTATGTGCATCGGGTTTTTTATAGGTATCTTATATGAAAAAATATATGTACATTATTAAGAAAAACAAATACTGTCTTATTTTAGCTCTCTTTATTCTGTCCTTCTACCTCGGAAGAGGTGTCTGTGCTCTTGCAAAAAATACCGGCAAAAACACTAATTCCACCGTTATTGTAATTGACCCGGGGCATGGAGGTTGTAGATAACGCAAGTGATGAAAACAACGAAAATATAAGAAAAAGAAGAAATTTAAGAGAGAACAGACAAGCAATGTGAAAGCACGCGTTGCCGTATAATTTCTTAATAATCAGACAAAGGCGACTCAGGTATCGCAGTATGAGCTTGTTCTACATAGGGGTAGCAGCTGGAGGATTCTAATATAAAAAGAGAGCAAGCATAACGTTTACTCTCTTCTGTATTTAAGTTATTTTACATGTCCGCTAAATGAGTATCCATTTCCTTCAAAAACAATATAAAACTCAGTATCGCTTTTAATATTAGAAAACTCAAAAGAACCAGTTTTACCAGCACTAATTTTTGTAGAGCCATAAGTCTTAGTAAGCCTTTTAGCTGTCACAGTAATTGGATTATCTCCGGTGTTCTCTACATAAACCTTATAACTCGTTTTTCCTGTAAACTTATAATTAGTATACAAGTTTTGATAATGAGAGGAACCAGCAAAATCGTATTGCCCTTTACTCTTGATGTTCCATACCTTACTAGGTCTTGATGTACCTCTTGTTTCAATAGTTTCTTCTGGAGAAACATAAGAAACTCCAACATTTGGTGTAACGGTTACCTCATTACTTCCATCTTTAACTGACTGAGCATGAACAACAGTTGTCGACATCATTGTGAAAATCATAGACACTGCCAATAAAGAAGCGAAAATATTTTTTTTGGATATCTTACACATGAAATTTCTCCTTTCACCTTGTTTTTTTGATTAATTTATAATATCATATTTTTAAAATAAAATTAAGGAGTATTGTTAATGAATATATTTCAGTTAAAAATAATAGCTATGATTGCTATGTTTTTAGACCATATAGCTTATTTCTTTCCTGATTTGCCAATGTCTTTGCCGTTACATTGGATAGGACGAATCGCTGCACCTATTTTTATTTTTGGTGTTGTTAATGGCGTAAAGTATACTAGTTCTAAGCGGATGTATATATTGAGGCTATATTTAGCAAGTATTGTGATGGCTGTTATTCAAATGAGTACACAAATTGAATTAAATTTCTTTAGAACATTATTTATCGTTGCATGCATATGTGAAATCTTAGAAATAAGAAAAAACCAAAAGGCTGTTTCCTGGATAAAAGTACTAAGTTTATATATTGCTTATCAAGTTATTGTATGTATAGTATGTGGTTATCTGAGTTCAATTAGTAATATGTATACGGAAACAATATGCTTCTATTTGATACCAGCTCTTTTGGGAAGTGTGTTTACAACGGAAGGGGGACTTATTTTTGTTGTTTTAGGAATTATAATGTATTTAGCTTATGACAACAAGAAAAGACTTATTCTGTCGTATATGATATTTGTTGTTGTGTATATGTTTTTTATGTCCACTAATATTGTTCCCATTATTTTATGGAAAATCAAGGAATTAATTCCGATAATAGGAACAGGGCTTTCCCATGGTATGGAATATCTATTGTCTATAATAGGTGGAATTTCTCCTATGGATGTAGGAGGGAATATATTTACAATTCAGTATCAGTGGATTATGGTTCTTGCTCTTCCGCTAATACTATCATACAATCATCAACGAGGAAAAAAGTGTAAATATCTCTTTTATATTTTCTATCCCATACATATAATATTGCTTTGGCTGTTATCGAATTTTGTTTTTGTTTAAAACAGTGGAACAAGGAACATATTTATTACATTGAAACATCCAAACCAAAAATGGAGTGATGAATGTGCCTTTAAGCTTTAAGTACAATTCGATATATTCAAATCTGATTTAACAGCATACTATCTACAATTAAATACACTATCCCAGTAGCTCGCACAAAATTCATGTTTTGTGCGGGCTTTTTTGTATCCGAAAATTTTTTCAAATCTTTTCAAATTCCTGCAACAAATCACACCTTTCCGTACCGATATGGTGCAGTTCTGCCCACAAGAATGGGAATAGTTGAGATACTAACAAAGCTTTCCAATACCATCTGTTTACTTCTGTAACATTGTGAAAAATACGCATATTGGATAAGCCTATGTGCGTATGTTGAGAATAGATAGTTGATTAAGGGAGCTGATACATTGACTAAAAAAAAACCTGCACAATATATTGTAGAACGAGAATTTTTATGTAAATTTTCTGTAGAAGAATTACTTATCCGTATCGTGAAATCTCATATTAAAAACGCATATCAAGAGGGGAAAACCTTTGAAAATCATGGAAAGAAGCCGTACTTTATTGTATGATATTATTATAGGTACGGCAGTTGAATAGGTGGAAAAATGATTTATCAAAAAGGTTCAAGCTTATTTAACGTAGCTATTTATATCAGATTATCACGAGAGGACGGAGATAAGGAAGAAAGCGATAGTGTAGGAAATCAGAGAAAACTTTTAACAGAATATGTGAATAAGCATGATGACTTTATCTTATATGATGTTTATATTGATGACGGTTTTACGGGAACGAATTTCGATAGACCAGACTTTCATAGAATGATTGCTGACATTGAAGATAACAAGGTAAATTGTGTTGTTGTAAAAGACCTTTCCCGTTTTGGACGAGATTACATTGATACGGGGCGATATTTGGAAAGAATATTTCCAGAGCTTAATGTTCGTTTTATTTCTGTAACAGATAATATTGATAGTATGAAGCAGGCATACGATATGTTACTTCCTATTAAAAATATATTTAACGAACAGTATGCCAGAGATATTTCTAATAAAGTTCAAGCGACTGTAAAATCAAAGCAGAAAGCAGGAGAATTTATCGGAGCATTTACAAGCTATGGCTATAAGAAATCTCCTGCAAATAAGAATAAACTTGTGATTGATGAATATGCGTCCGAAGTTGTAAAACGAGTATTTACTATGTATGCACAAGGAATAGGAAAACAAAGCATTGCAAAAATACTAAATGCAGAGGGTATCCTTTGTCCGTCGGAATATAAAAAGCTCAACGGTGAAAATTATAAAAATTGCAACCGTTTGGAGAAAACTTCCTATTGGACGTATTCAACAGTAAATATCATGTTGAAAAATGAAATGTATATCGGCAACATGATACAAGGGAAGAAACATCAGCGTATGAGAAGCAAACAGCGACCAGTTGAGAAAGAAAACTGGATAAGAGTTGAAAATACGCATGAACCGATTATAGACCGTCAACTGTGGGATAAGGTACAAAAACTGCTGACAAAGAAGCATAGGGATATTGACTTGGAAACAAATAAAAATATCTTTGCAGGCTTTATAAAGTGTGGCGATTGTGGTCGGGCAATGATGAAAAATTTCTGGCGACGTGCAGACGGAAGCAGGTCTTATTCATTCTATTGTGGAACTTACAAAAGAAGTGGAAAGGACTATTGCACTCCGCATACTCTCCCATTTCAAGTATTGAATGATATTGTGCTGGGCGATTTAAAGCAGATTATCCGCAATGTAGAGAATTTGCAGGAGCTTGTAAAATCACAATCTTTCACAGCAACAAAAATCAGAAAATCAACTGACATAGAACTGACAAAGTTAAAAACAGAACTTGAAAGAGTAAAGAAACTGAAAAAGTCAATTTATGAAGATTACAAAGACGAACTGATTTCTAAAGAAGAATTTCTTTCTTATCGAGAGGACTATCAACAAAAAGAAACGCTTTACTCCAAACAGATTGAAACGCTGGAAGAAAAGAAAAAAGAAAGTGTAACAGAAGATGTTTTTGAAACACCGTGGTTAAGGCGGTTGTTGGAACTGAAAGACATTGAAGAATTAGACAGAGATATTATTGTGGAAATGATAGACCAGATAACAGTTTATGAAAACCGCAAACTTAAAATCTCATACAACTTCGGAAATGAACTGGAACATTTATTTTCAAGCGTTTACTGTGAGGACTTGGAGAAAAAGGCTATCTAATCTCAATACATTTCTAACTCCCCATATATACTGGGGAATACATATCACAATTTGCGTAAACTACAACCAGCACATGGTGGAAGTGATCCCGGTAAGATTTCCACCTCCGGCGTCATGGAAAAGGATGTCAACCTCAGTATTGCAATGGCTCTTAAACAGCTGTTTGAAAACAGAGGCTTTACTGTTGTCATGACCAGAACCACCGACTGCGACCTCGCCCCGGATAATTCCAAGCATCCAAAGACAGATGATCTCACAAAGAGAACTGCCCTGATGTCTAAAAGCAATGTGGCAGTCAGCATCAGTATCCATCAAAACAGCTTTGAGGACAGTTCAAGCTGCGGTCCACAGGTATTCTATTATGAAGCCTCTGATGCAGGAAAAGAGCTCGCATCCTCTGTTCTTGGAGCTTTAAACACTTCTCTTTGTGTCGCAAAGCCACGAAGCATTAAGCCCAATAAAGAATACTTTATACTTAAAAAATCCACATCCCCGACCGTAATCGTAGAATGTGGATTCTTGAGTAATCCTGCTGAGACACTTCTTCTTACTGACAAAAACTATCAGGATGACCTGGCACATGCAATATATATCGGTGTTACAGACTATCTTGCGCAATCACCCTCTGGACATTTACAATAAACTGCTCTGCGATGTGATATAGTCTGGTTGTCTGGACACTTTCACCGCCATCAAGCTGCTTTTTTGTCTCATTATCTGACTCAGTATTCGATTTCATATCTGACATCTTAGACTCTTTTGCAGATATATCATGCTCCAGTGCCACATCTATGCGCACACGCTGTTCACCATCACTTATTCCTGCCTCAAACATAGTGATATTGTCTTCAAACAGCTTTTTAGTCTGCTCATCGTCTGTGACTATCATAGCAGATACTGAGTTTTCCTTTGCCTCAAAATATGCAGCTACCCTGCCGCATTTTTTATCCTCAAGGAATATGTCAACCAGTCCCTTTTTATCCTCGCCTCTTACTATGCGAAGCTTCATACCTGTGACCCCGTCTGCAGTCTCTATTGGTACAATATAGTTTTCCTGTCTCGACATATTTGAAGCTATCCTTAGCTGACTGCATAATAGCTTCATCTGTCTGAGGTCTATTGAACCTGTGTGCCTATCCTCTATAATCATCGAATCCATAACATGCTCTGCTGTATCAGCTAGCGTTTCCTGCGCCTGCGCAAGCTCCTTTGGATTTTTGACCGACTCAGAAAACCGTCTGAGAGTCTCATCCAAAAGAGCCCTTGCCGTAGCACTGTCTCCACGCTCCCAGAGATTTCTTACTGCCTCTGACGGATTTTTCATTAGCCGTGACGCAGCCATGAGGTTTACCGCGGTTGTTTTTACATCATATTTCTCTAGAAAAGCATATACGTTCTCAGGCACCGAAACTGCCTGATTGAACTGTCTTAGCTGTTCTGTGGCATATTGCTCTGACAGTGCGTCATCCTCGTTGGCCTCATATACAGCCTGCCTTAACTGCTCCGGAGTCGTATCAAGCCAGCTGTCATACTGCACAAACTCCATTTTCTCAGGTGAAAGTGTATCAAGCACATCCCTTAGGCAGTTTGTATGATATGCGCTTTCTATCTGTGAGTCAATTTTAATGCCCCTGCTTACACTGTCCACTCCGGCAAAGGTATCGTCCACCTTATAGTCCATGGCACTCTTTCCTCGTACCCGGACCGCTGTAAGCAGATTTTTCATTGTAATATCTGCTCCCTGATTAACAAGTGAGCCTATCACAGCACCATCTGACTGCTCCACCTGTGAAATAAGCCTGTATATGCCTATATATGAGTCTCTTTCCTCCTCTGAGATTTCATTTTTCTTTTCAAGCTTCCAGAGAAACTCGCTGAATTTCTCATCCTTTTCGTCAGGATTTTCTGATTTTATCCGTCTGGCAGTTTCACTTATGTCACTCATGCTCATATCAAGCGGTGATATACCTCTTTTTATCATCTCAATCGTCACCGCCGGTGTCATATCGCTGAATGCTCTCTGCACTTGCTCATCTACAAACTTTATCTGCTTTATATTGTCCTCTGTGATGTCGGTACTGTTGTACGCAAGTATCCGCACAGCCCTGCGATTGCTTTCAGATGTATCTATCTGAAGCTCTTTAAGTATATCATCCACATTCTGAAATGCTTTTGATATACTGTCTCCCATATCTGCCCGCGGTGATGTCATAAGAGTCTCATATCCTGAGGCTGCTGCTTCTAATGACTGCTTCATTGCTTTGCCTGCTGTATACAGCTCATACACAGTGTCATCAGCAGATTCCAAGGTCAGTACATACGCTGGCTGCTGCTTCATCTGATTGAAAATATCACAGACATTATTGTACATACGTACCCTATCATCAGATGCCTCTACACTGCTATCACCAAACAGCGCTCCGTAGTATTTATTTTCCTGCTGCTTAAGCAGCTCCACTACACGTTCAATAGGCTCTGTGTCTATTGAAACTCCTTTTTTTATGAGTGAAAGGTTGGCTTCTGCTGTCATGGAAAGTCTCGCTTCCTCAAGCTTTCTTTGAGCTGTCACAAGCCTTGCTTCCCGGCTGTCTGTAATCTGATTATCCGCAGCTTTATTCGCTGAGACTTGCGATGCTGCACTATCCTTGCCCCTTGCAGCTATAAGCTTTGACAGATTCTCTATCGTGACAGGTATGTTATCTGACTCTAATGTGACAATGTCATCTGCGGTCGCCTCACCTAATACATCACAGGCTTTCTTTGCCATGTCAAATGTCAGACCATCTTGTGACATAGTGGCATCTGTAGCCTTTTTTCCCATTGCCAGTGCTTCTGTCACTGCCCTTGCATAAAAATCACTGCTCACATTTTCTTCTGCTGCGTTGATGCAGTCTACCTGATTCGCAAGCAGCACATTATCAGGTGTAACGGCTATATCTTCATCTATCAGCCATCTGCACTGATTCAGATTCTCATCACTACTGTCTATATGAGCTTCCTCTAATATCTGTTTAAGCTGTGGCTTAAGCTCCTCAAACAGCTCATCTGATATCTCCGTCATTTTGGTTTTCTGCCTGTAATCTTGTACCTGACTGCTGCTGTACGTAGCCTTGTATACATTGGAAACCGTCGGATTCATGTTATTTCTGACCAGATATGCCTTTGTCTCATTGGATATATTTGTAAGGCTCTTTGCCCGATCTATGGCATCTATACCTGCCTTTATATTGTCATCTGTAGCAGGAATATCATATGCTTTCATCTGATTGACAAGCATGGCCGCTTCAGTCTGGCTTCCCGTGATGTCTGTGAGCTGCTCCTTGCTCAGATCATCTCCATATATGGATATATCTACACCTGCCTTTGCCAGCACTGCTTTTATCTTATCGGTCTCAGTGACAATGACATCGTAGCCGTCATCCTTTGCAGCTTTGTAATCATCACTCGTTGTGGTGCTTGCAGTGACAATCATATCATTTCGCCTGTTTTCTGAGGTCTGATTCATGTCATTTAGCAGATTTTCTGCCATATCTGTGTCATCGTTGTTCCCGGCTTCGTTTTTAGCCTGTGGTCTTGCATATATCGTATCCGACATATCAACAGAGTTTGACGAACCGACAACAGCCGCCTTTTTTGACATATTGTCACTGCTGTCTGTCTTTATGTAGTCTGACACACGCATACCCGCTGTCATGTCATTTATGGTTTTTGTGTCCGTATTTTTCGTATCTGTGCTTTTATTAATCAAATTCTCTATCTGCATATTTCCTGCTCCGTGCCCTGCATATATACCATCTCTGCAGCCTTTATTTATGGATATTTTTTGCTCATATGTGAGGGGGTGGTTCTGAATAGTTATCTTTTTATTTTATATCGACATATAATACGCAAAAATAAAGACCGCGCCTTAAATTGGCGCGGTCCTTTACCCTGCTGTTTACCGGTATATTAGTATTTAAATACAGCAACTCCGTAAGGCGCAAGTGGATAAGCAAATGAAAATGGTCTGCCGTCACACTCTGATTTGACTGCCTTATAGTCCAGCTTCTTATATGACTGTTTTGCTGCCTTGCCTCTGCCCTTTGCAGCCTTCTTTACAGGCTCTTTTACCGTTTTTCCGGTAAACTTAGGATCCTCACTATCTAAAACGAGCTGATATGTCTTGTGCTTTGGCACTCCGACTCTGTAATCAGGTCTCTCTACCGGTGTGAAATTGATGACAAAGAGCATATTATTCTTGCCATCCTTGCTCTTTCTGATAAAGCTGAAGATGCTTCTGTCTGCATCGTTTGCATTTATCCATTCAAAGCCTTCCCAGCTTGAATCCAGCTCATACAGACAGCGGTTTCTCCTATAGAGATGAAGCAGCTCCTTTACCCAGTTCTGGATCTTTTTATGCTCCGGATTCTCAAGCAGGTACCAGTCGAGTTCTCTTTCCTCACTCCACTCCTGCTTCTGTGCAAACTCCTGTCCCATGAAAAGCAGCTTCTTTCCACAGTGTCCCATCATAAATGCATATCCTGCCATGAGGTTCTTGAATTTATCCTCTTCTAAGCCCGGCATTTTGTTGAGCATAGAACACTTCAGATGTACCACCTCATCATGTGACAGTACCAGAATATATTTCTCACTCTCATTATAGCTCATCGCAAATGTCATCTTGTTGTGGTTATTTTTACGGAAATATGGATCCAGCTTCATATAATCAAGGAAGTCATGCATCCATCCCATGTTCCACTTGTAGCTGAAGTTCAGTCCGTCTTCCTCTACCTTACCTGTTACCTTTGGCCATGCGGTAGACTCTTCGGCTATCATTACAGTTCCGTGATTTCTTCCAAGTATGAGTGTATTGATATGCTTGAAAAACTCTACTGCCTCGAGGTTCTTATTGCCTCCAAACTTGTTTGGCACCCACTGTCCGTCGCTCTTTCCATAGTCAAGATAAAGCATTGACGCAACTGCATCCACACGGAGTCCGTCTACGTGGTAATTTTCTATCCACATCAATGCACTTCCGATAAGGAAGTTCTTTACTTCATTCTTACCGTAGTCAAATATCTTTGTGCCCCAGTCGGGATGCTCTCCCTTTCTTGGGTCTGCATACTCATATGTGGCTGTTCCGTCGAAATTGGCAAGTCCATGCGCATCCTTTGGGAAATGTGCAGGTACCCAGTCGAGGATTACTCCGATATTATTTTTATGGCACTGATCAACAAAGTATGCAAAATCCTCAGGCTTTCCATACCTCGATGTAGGTGCATAGTAGCCTGTCACCTGATATCCCCATGAGCCATCAAACGGATACTCTGAAATACCCATAAGCTCAATATGTGTATATCCCATAGTTTTCACATAGGATACGAGTGATTTTGCAAGCTCCCTGTATGTATAAAAGCCCTCATCATCCCTGCCCGGATGTCTCATCCATGAGCCCGGATGGCACTCATATATAGCCATAGGTGAAGAATATACATCAGCATCTGACTTTGCTGCTCTTTTATCCATCCACTCTTTGTCAGTCCATGTGAAGTGCTCGATATCTGTGATGATTGACGCTGTTCCCGGACGAAGCTCTGCGTAGTTTGCGTATGGATCCGCCTTGTACAGCTTATCACCCTGTTCAGTGACTATAATAAACTTATACATCTGACCCTTTTGCGCTCCCGGTACAAAAAGCTCATACACTCCCATGGTTTCCGGCTCTACACGCTTCATCTCATGACTGGTCTCATTCCAGTCGTTAAACTCACCAAACACGTATACTTCCCTCGCATGTGGCGCCCAGACGTCAAAGCACACTCCTTTTTTTCCTTTGCGCTCAGCTAAGTGAGCACCCATCTTCTTGTAGATGTCATAGTGTGTTGCCTGACCAAACAGGTAACAATCCATTGCTGTAAAATTACACATATATATACCCCCATAAGTATTTATTTTTCCCTGAAATGATCCTCTTTGAGTACAATTCGGTCATCATCTGTATATCGCTTGGCTGTCAGAATACTTATAGCCTTCTTCAGTCCGCTGTGAGCCTCCCTGTCTATGGCCTCGTCAATTATATCCTTGACCTCTGTCAGAGTGGTAGCCTGGTCTATCCTCTCAATATTGCTGATTCTGTTATGCAATGCCAGAATAGCCATCTCATCTATCTTGTACCCAAGCTCTGCCGAGTACGATTTGGCAAACAATACGAGTTCATCATTTGTAAAAATAGGAACCGATATCTTTTCCGTGAACTTGGATGCAAAGCCCTCATCCATTGAGAGAGCCTTCTTTATACCCTTTGATGTATCCTCAAGTATATAGAGTGTTCCTGTAATATCATGCTCCATCAAAAATGATAGCTTGGCAGCTATGCTGCGGTCGATATCTCCGGCTCTTTCTATGATGAGACAGCCTCCTGTTATCTTTCTGACTACCTGCTGCACATCCTTTTTATTGAGTACGGCAGCATCAATCTTGCCCATCTTTCCTGTAAGCTGTTCACCATCTTTTTGTAATACCTTTATAAAGCTTGTAGCAAGCATTGTCTTTCCGCAACCCTGCTCTCCCTGTATAATGAGGTTGCCTGTGGATGCGTTTTCTTTCCTGTTGAAATGATCAAGTACTGCATTATATGCCTTGCAAATCTGATCCTCCATACCCTTTACCGGTATGAAATATGAAAATATAGCTTTCTGTTCGCTTGTAAGCTCTTTTATATGTTTTGTTTCTTTCAATTTCGAGTCATCTTCTTCGCTGTCTAAATCCTCCGGCAATGAAATATCCGGCATTTTTCTTGTCTTAGCCATATCCAGCTTCTTCTCCAGTCCCGGATTCTTTGCTGTCATCTTGGCTATTTCCTGCTCGATAAATGATGTCACATGATCAAAATCTCTCTTCTCAGAAACGTTTTCTTTCTCCTGTGAAGTCTCATCATCTGATGTATCATCATCGACATTTAACATATCATCTGTTATTTCAGGCATCATGGTAGTCGGCTGCGTGAGTATCTCGTCTTTCTCAGACTCCTCTGCCACAATTATATCCTCCGGCTCTCCAACTGGTTCCTTGGCTTCATATGCAGCCTCTTCCGGTGCTTCCTGCGGCTCCTGTACTTCGTCTATAGTATCTTCCGGTGCTTCCTGCGGCTCCTGTACTTCATCCACAGTCTCATCTGCATAAAGCTCCTGCATATCCGGTTTCTCCTCTTCTTCAGGCTCCTTCACGGCAGCTTTCTGCTCTATAATATCAACCGGCACCTTCAAATACTCCTCCTCAAGAAGTTCCTTCGGAGTGACACCTGCATCCAGCTTTGGAATGACATCATTTAGTCTCTCCATGATGTCTCCTGCCTCCTGAAGTGCTCTTGCCTTAGCTGACTCAAGCTTCTGCTGCTCAGCCTCTTTAAGTGCAATTTCAGCCGCATGTCTGGTCTTTTCCCATTCTTCAAGCACATCCTGTATAGACATCTGTCCTGTAATCTGATGCTCAAGCTGAGTCTTTTCACTCATGACCATAGACATCTGTCCGTCAGCGTCTTCACCCAAAAGCTCCTTGAAATTCAACTTAAGTGAACCATCTATCTCTTCATCTGTAGCAATATGCTCTGTCTCTTCCGGCTGCTGTACATACTCTTCCTGCTCCTTTTCGAGCTTGAGATAAGGAATATCCTCAACTATCTTTTTGATGGTATCCATCGTATCAGCAACTTCATTCTTGCCCTTGGCCTCCATGATCTGCTGCATACCCTTGGCAATCTCCTGCTGTAAATTTACAGTATTGAACTTCTCCTGATTTACAGTAATCTGCGGAATAGTTACGTCATCATGCACTATCTCTCCGCCCTTTACCATCTCCATGGCACCTATCTCTGTGACCTCATCCTCATCCTTTATCTTAGCCGGCTTTTCCTTCTCTGCCTTGAATCGTCTGTACTTTTCCTCCTGAGCCTTGGTAAGTGGCTGATAAAGCATCTTAAGCTCCAGCGCGCGCTCCACATATGGTCCGTCTCCGAACCACAGAATGAGCTCATCGCAGGCATCTATACACTTATCGGCTTTTCCGGCCTTGTGGTATAGATATGCAAGCTCATATGCCCACTCCTCAGTGTATTCTTCATCCTTGTACTCTTCAAGAATAGTGATAAGCTCATCAAATGAAGCTCCCTGCCCTTTTTTGATGGCATATCTTAATACATACTTCATATCATCATGAGGCGCTATCTCAACAAACTCATCATAATACTCTGTAGCAGCATCATAATCCCCCATCTTGATGGCGACCTCAGCCAGTCTGTATATAATCATCCTGCCGATTGGTGAACGGTCATAGGCCATTAAAAGTATGTCCCTTGCATCCTGGTATCTTTCGGCCTTCTCGTAGATTTCGCCGATTTTAACGAGTGTATTTACATTTTTAATTTTGTTCCAATTTATGCTATCCGCAATCTCTGCTGCGCTCATATAGCCCTCCTCGGCGCTTAGGGCTTTTATCTGATCCAGCTTGAGATTGTATTCGTATTTATCCACTTATTTCACCTACTCGTATTTAAGCTTATTATTTTTGGTATCTACGCCTGTTGTCTTTGTATAATCCCTTGTGTCCTCAGGAAGCTTCTTTTTCCTGAGAGCATAATTAACAACTCTTTTCACAATATAGTATATCACAGCAAAGGTTGGAACACCAAGTAACATTCCAAGAAAACCAAACATTCCTCCGCCGATTAGTATGGCAAACATAACCCAGAAGGTCGAAAGACCGGTAGATGAGCCAAGTATCTTAGGCCCTATTATATTGCCATCCACCTGCTGCAGCACGACAATAAATATCAGAAGATAAAGCGCATGCCACGGACTCTGAATTACTACTATGAGTAACGATGGAATTGCACCGATAAACGGTCCGAATACCGGAATCACATTTGTGACGCCGATAATCACTGCAACGAGCACCGATGATGGAATCCTTAAAATCAGACATCCGAAATATGCAATCACACCTATAATCAGTGAATCTATAATCTTACCGCTTATGAAGCCTCCAAAAATCTCATTTGTCTTTCTGATCGTCTCAATGATGATATTGCCTGTCTTTGGCTTGCAGACAGCATATATTATCTTTTTGCTCTGTCCTGCGAGAGTCTCCTGAATACTCATCACATAGACCATCACGATTATTCCGATAATAAAATTAAATAAGCCTCTGACTACCGAAATCACACCGGTTGTAATCTGTGCAACATACTTCTGTGCCTCAGGAATCAGCTTTTCTGTGGCATAATCCTCAATGTAGTCGGTTGCATTCTGTAAACCTGTGCTCGCGAGCTCAGCAATTTTGCTGTCCCCGAAATTGCCGTTCTTTATCATGTTAATGAATGCCGCAACATCATTTGGCAGTGTCTTCATAAGTCCTGATATACTTGCTATGACAGAAGGCACAATAGCCGCAATGAGGAGCGAAATAATCGCTACCAGAATAATAACCGAGCCTGTGATTGCAAGAGCTCTTGAAACCTTTCGCAGCTTGCTTTCGCTTTTCATCTTTTTGGAAAGAAGCTTTTTAAAGCATCTTTCCAGCCACAGCATGACAGGATTCATCAGGTATGCAAGCACAAGTCCCATTATAATAGGCATTGCTGCCGCAAGCAGCTTGCTCCATATGCCTGCAAAGCCCTCAAATCTGTACAGTGCAAAGAAAAACAGTATACTGACTGCAAACGTGACAAATACCATGACACCTATTCTGATCAGATGTGGCCATTCCTCACGCCCCGGGTGCGAATTCTGCTTCGCACCCTTATCTGCATTTATCTCAATGTTTGATTTTTTACCAGCTTTTCCGGTTTCTTCCATCGGATTAAACTCTCCTTATTTACGGTTATAGTTGATGAGACATCCCTTTAATATTATCTCTCTTTCATCATCTGTGAGCTCACCCATCTTCAGTGTAAATGGCTTTAATTCACCATCCTTGACAACATATGCCTCAAACTCCGTCTTTGCATCCTCGATTTCCTTCTTGATTCCCGGAAGGAAGATATAGTCGAGGTTGTGGAACGGAAGCTCTCCCTCATCGATGATGAATGGAAGCATTCCCCAGTTGATAAGGTTTGAACGGTATCTCTTTGTGGCATACTCGTTTGCGATATTTGCCCAGCCTCCGAGTACCTTCTGGCAGCTGGCAGCCTGCTCTCTTGCTGAGCCGTCACCCGGCTTAACAGCAAAAATTGTGCTTCCGAAGCCCATATTCTCATGGCTTGCCTCAGGGAATTTTTTCTTTACTACTCCCATGATTTCAGCAACCTCAGGAACAGCCTTTCCTGCGCACTCACCACTCTCTATAGCCTTCTGGGCCTTCTGGATTTCCTTTGCTCTGCCTACATACTCAGGATCCTTTCTTGAAAGTGCGAACTCTGCAAGTCCAAGAGGATTTGAACGATATGAAGATGTCTCTCCTGAAGGAATGAGCTCATCTGTTGTAGTAACAGGATCATGAATCTCTGAAACCACCTTAAGGAGCATATTCTCAGGAAGCGCGCTCATTGCCGGCCAGTCCTTGATGTTTGGTCCGAACTGGATTTCAACTGAAGGATCTGCCACTCCATGGCTGTCAAATACACGGTTCTCATATATAGTCTTGTCAAAGAAATATTTTGGCTTTGTAAAGTTGACATCAATATCCGCTGCTGATGTAAGGAAGCCCTTGTTTGCTGCTGTTGCAGCGATTGAACGTGCATCCATGAGTGCCACTGAGCTGATCTGTCCGTTCTGTACCTTAGAACCCTCTCTGTTAGGGAAGTTTCTTGTTGAATGACGGATAGAGAATGCGTTGTTGGCAGGTGTATCTCCTGCACCAAAGCAAGGTCCGCAGAAAGCAGTCTTTACGATTGCACCTGTCTCAAGAAGCTTTGCTACAGCTCCGTTTTTCACAAGCTCCATGTATATTGGAGTAGATGCCGGGTAAACACTCAGTGTAAACTCGTCTGCTCCGATTGAATGTCCGTTTAATATGTCAGCCGCATCGCAGATATTCTCAAATCCACCGCCTGCACAGCCTGCGATGATTCCCTGGTCTACATACAGTTTTCCGTCTCTTACCTTACTCTTTAAATCAAGCTTCACCTTGCCGTCAAAGCTTACCTCAGCTCTCTTCTCACAGTCATCGAGAATATCCATGAGGTTTGCATTGAGCTCATCGATAGTGTAGGTATTGCTTGGGTGGAATGGCATAGCTATCATTGGGCGGATCTGGCTTAAATCAATCTCAATAAATCTGTCGTAGTAAGCCACCTCACCCGGATTAAGCTCCTTGTGGTCCTCAGCCCTACCGTGAATCTCAAAGAATTCCTTAACCTGGTCATCTGTTCTCCAGATAGAAGAAAGACATGTAGTCTCTGTTGTCATAACATCGACACCTATACGGAAGTCAACGCTCAGATTAGACACACCCGGTCCTACAAACTCCATAACTTTGTTCTTTACAAATCCGTTTCCGAATACCTCTCCGATAATTGCAAGTGCGACATCCTGTGGTCCAACGCCCTTGATTGGCTCTCCTGTCAGGTAAATGCCTACTACCTCAGGCATATCAATATCATATGTCTGTTCAAGAAGCTGCTTAACAAGCTCAGGTCCACCCTCGCCGACTGCCATAGTACCAAGTGCACCATAACGTGTATGTGAATCAGAACCAAGTATCATTTTTCCGCCGCCGGCAAGCATCTCTCGTGCAAACTGATGGATAACTGCCTGATGAGGTGGTACATAGATTCCACCGTACTTCTTTGCACATGTGAGACCAAACATGTGGTCATCCTCATTGATTGTTCCACCAACTGCACAAAGGCTGTTGTGACAGTTTGTAAGTACATACGGGATAGGGAATTTCTCAAGTCCTGAAGCTCGTGCTGTCTGGATGATACCTACAAATGTGATATCATGCGATGTAAGCTTATCAAACTTAATCTGAAGCTTGTCCATATTGCCGGATGTATTGTGCTCCTTTAAAATACCGTAAGCAATTGTCTCCTGCTTAGCTGTCTGTTTATCGATGTCCATGCCGGTCTTGCTTTTGACAGCTGC
>OHMU01000491.1_pt1 | contig 18453 bp, 15 predicted proteins | sample 1569441 | NCBI WGS metagenome assembly OHMU01 (sample SAMEA3879527, study PRJEB24766) | human gut metagenome | biome: human-associated habitat; feature: feces | place: USA | collected 1985/1987 | reverse complement strand
TTGTAGATGAACACCTCCGCCTCGCTGACGGCGATCACGTCCAGCGGCGTGGGCTCAAAGCTGTGTGTCTCCCGCCCGGCGGGCACCAGCAGCACCGCGTCCACCGCGTCCCCGCCGATCTGCCGCACAAAGTCGTAGTAGGGGAACAGCGTGCACACCACGTTCAGTTTCCCGCTTTGCGGACGGTCCTGCCGCCCGCAGCCCGCCAGCGTCAGCGCCAATACCGCCGCCAGCACCGCTGCGCCTGCTCGTCTCACGTGTCCCGCCTCCTTTGCGTGTCTTGTCTCATAAAATCATAGTATACCACACAATTCGCAAAAAGGGAAGTGCCCGCCTTTTGCGTCCGGACACCGTCTCCCTGCGTATAATTAACGCACCCTTAACACGGCGATGAAAAAGTTTCCCAATATGAAAGTGAAGATATTTGCGCCGGAAAACATGGAAAACATCTGCGCTTTGCATATATTTAAACGCAGAGCGGCTGAAAAATACCGCAAAAACCACGTTACAAACGTTAAGATAATGTTAAAACAGAAAAAGACGTTAAAATTGCTAATTGAACCATTCGACGATTTCCTGTATACTTTTTCCATAGTCCGCAGCGTTTTTCTGCGGATGTGTTTTCAGTTGTTCCCGAGACCGCCATCCGGTCAACTTCTCTCCTGACAGATCGAAAAGACCGCCGTCCGGCGGTCTTTTTTGTTCCCTCTCCCACCTGTTAATAAAGCCACAATCGGTTTCCTGAAAAGAAAATCATTCGCCGTCCGTTGCAAAAATCCCGGAACCCCGCCAAAAACTGAATGGTTCAATGTAAAAAAGAAGCAAAAGCCATATAAAATATGTGGAAAAATCCGTTCATAGAATGTTAAAAATGTACAATATGGCGCTCAATTTTTATAAAAACTGCTAATTGCGGGCGGAAAGAGTTTCCTGTATACTTTTTTCAGGTAGCCTTGAAGGGATTTTATCCCGTGAGGAAATACCTGCGGGGCATGGTGGTGCCCCGTGCCGTTTCCTGTCAATAGACGGGTGCGGTAAAGTTTATCAGCTTCTGCGGCGACGTAGGGGCAAAAATCTGTTAAGGAGAGAAAACAATGGAAGAAAGAAAAGGCTTTGGATCCAATTTCGGATTCCTGATGGCCGCGGTCGGCTCTGCAGTCGGCCTGGGCAACATCTGGGGCTTCCCCAATAAGATGGGTGCCTCCGGCGGCTTCACGTTCCTCATCATCTATCTGATCCTGGCGGTCCTGTGCGGCTTCATCGTTATGGTGGGCGAGCTGGCCATCGGCCGCAAGACCGGTCACGGCGCCGTGGGCGCGTACAAGGCTCTGTCCAAGAAGTTCAAGTGGATGGGCTGGCTGGGCATCCTGTCCGCCTTCTTCATCCTGTTCTTCTACTGCGCACTGGGCGGCTACTGCATCAAGTACACCGTTCTGAACATCGGCGATCTGTTCGGTGCCGGCTTCGGCTCCAATGGCCTGTCCGGCGGCGAAATTTTCGGCAACTTCCTGGGCAGTCCCGCTGAGGGTGTTATCTACGGCCTTATTTTCGTGGCGCTGACCATGCTCATCGTTATGGGCGGCGTCGGCGGCGGCATCGAGAAGGTCTGCTCCGTGGGTATGCCCGCCCTGTTCGTGGCGCTGCTGATCTGCATCATCCGCGCCTGCACCCTGGAGGGTACCGACGTGGCCGTGCAGATCCTGCAGGCGGACGGTTCTCTCGTGGAGGGCGTTGTTAACGGCAGTGCTCTGGACGGTCTGAAGTACATGTTCTCCCCCGGCTGGGCGGCCAATGTCGGCTATTATGTGCCCGCCAAGGCGGTTGTTGATGGCGCGGAGGTTTCCTCCATCATGGTCAATGGCGTGGCACAGGCCATCGTCGCCTACAAGTCCGGCGCTCCCAGCATCTTTAACGTTGTTTCCACCGCTGGCGGCCAGATGTTCTTCTCCCTGTCTCTGGGCATGGGCGCCATGATCACCTACGGCTCCTACCTGCAGAAGAAGGAGAACCTGCAGAAGAACGCCCTGCTGATCATCATCATGGATACCATGGTGGCGCTGATGGCCGGTCTGTGCGTCATGCCCGCCCGCTTCGCGCTGGATCCCGCCGGCAACATCGGCGGCCCCAAGCTGCTGTTTATCACCATGCAGAACGTGTTCCACTCCATGGGCACACTGGGCCCCATCTTCGGCATCCTGTTCTATCTGCTGGTGGTGTTTGCCGCCATCTCCTCCTCCATCTCCCTGCTGGAGGTCATCGTGGCTCACTTTGTGGATAAGGCCCGCGACGAGGGCAAGGGCGACAAGCGCAAGAGCTATACCCTCATCGCCGCCGCCTGTGTGGGCCTGGGCTGCATCCTGGTCTGCGCCGACTGCCTGGGTTCCAGCGGTATCGCACCGGCCAATATACTGAATATAGCGGAACCCAAGAACTGGGCGGCTGACTGGCTGGACTTCTGGGATGCACTGTCCGAGGGCGTTATGATGCCCCTGGGCGCCCTGCTGATGTCCCTGATGATCGGCTGGGAGATCGGCCCCGAGTTCGTCAAGGAAGAGGCGGAGCAGTCCGGTCATGCCATGGGCAGCTACGGCTTCTTCAAGGTCTGCGTCAAGTTCATCACCCCGCTGTGCATGGTCCTCATCCTGTACGGCCAGATCAAGGAGTTCTTCTTCTAAGTAAATGCAGAACGCCGGAGCAATGCTCCGGCGTTCTTTCTGCCGCAAAAGGCCGGGCGCTGAAAGCGCCCGGCCTTTTGCTTACTTAAGCGTAATGCTGTTTTGCAGTACGGCAACGCTGTACAGCAGCAGTACATCCGCCCCCTCCGGGAATTCCGTCACCCGTGCCAGCGCGTCTGTGGCCATATACCGGATATCGACCACATAGACGGTGCGGTAGCCGCCCGCCAGCAGCGGCACAAGGCTGCTGCCGAAGGAATCCCGGAACACGATCAGCGTCCGGTCATTGTTAGCCGCCGGGTTTTCGATCCGCAGCAGCGCCTTCGGCCCACCCAGAAACAGGTCGTAGGGCGCCTTCTCCGCCGCGGTAAAGTCGTATACGCCGCCGGTGCTGTCCGTTTCATAGTCGTACACCGTGCAGCCCTCCAGCACCGGTGTACTGATGTAGGAGAGTATATCCGCCGTCAGCGGCTCCGCCGTCTTGCCCCAGTAGCTGCCGTGAAATTCGCCCGCCAGCGCGCACAGCGTCTCCTCCGTCGTGTCCGGCACAGGCGCGCCCATGGCCTCCAGTATGGCCTGCGCCACGGCGGAAAGACGCTCCTGCCGCCAGTGGGGATCGGTACGGTAATAGGCCTCCAGCGCCAGCAGCGGCGCGATGTCGATGATCTCCGCCGGCAGCCGCTGCGCCAGATAGTCCGCCGTCTCCGCTGCCCCGGCGGGCGTGTAGCCCTCCGGCGTCTCCATAAAAGCGGCCTTATCTGGGATCACGCTCATATATACGTGTTCCGACCCGGGGAAATATGCCTCCAACAGGTGAGAAAACCGTTTTACGGCGAAGTCCAGTGATTTCTCGCTCCACGGTGCGTCGGTGGCGGCGGCATAGCCACGGTACACATATACCTCCGGCAGCGTATCCTCCTGCACCCGCCGGGTGGGAATGGCGGCAGCAGCTATGACCATAGCCGCTGCCGCCAGCAGAAATACGCCTCGCTCTATCCGGCGCTTCACAGGATAGCCTCGTCGTAGACGGGCTGCACGCCGAAGATGCCGTTCAGGTGGGACATAAAGGTGTCCACCAGGTCCTCCGCGCCGAACACGGACACCACATACTCGCCCACCACGGCCACGGCAACCTTATCGGGGAAGCCGCACATCCACTGCCGCTGCTGGATGTTGTCCCGCAGGGCGGTGGCCAGCGCATCGGCATCATCGGTGCAGTGGTACGCCGCGGCGGTAAAGGTGTTCTGGTTCATCATATGGACCAGCGACGCGGCCTGATCCACCTTGGCCGTCTCCGGCAGGCCGAGGGCGCTGTCCACAGCGGCGCGGTCGGTCAGGTCATAGACGCCGGGGGCGTCCTCCTTGCTGTTCGCCTCGGAGTAGTCGCCGCCGGAGGTGGGGAACTTCTCGTCGTCGGTGTAGGTGCTCCACACCTTTTCCAGCAGGTCAAGAGCGCTGGCAGGCGCGGCGGGCTGATCGCCCTTGCTGTCGTTCTTCGTGCCGCAGGCGGCGAGACTCAGGGTCAGCACGGCGGCGAGCACAAGGGAAATGATTTTTTTCATCGTGTAGTTTCCTCCTGAAATAGGTTTCTGTCCATTGAGACGGAGCGCGGTGCGATTTGGTTCCATGAAAATTCTGCCGTGCTTACAGCCAGCTCTGGTCAAAGCCGTAGGGCAGCAGCTCCTTCAGCGCGAAGCGCTTGCTCTCGCCCTTTCCGTTCAGGCAGATCACCGTCAGGTCGGGTGCGAACTCCATCATCACCTGCCGGCAGGTGCCGCAGGGCACGCAGTGATCCTCGCTGCGCCCGGCGATCACAATGGTGTCGAAGTCCCTGTGCCCCTCACTGACCGCCTTGACCATGGCCGTCCGTTCGGCGCATATCGTGGCGCCGTAGGCGGCGTTCTCCACGTTGCAGCCGGTAAACACCGTCCCGTCCTTGCACAGCAGCGCCGCGCCCACCGGGAAGTGGGAATAGGGCACATAGGAACGCTCCAGCATGGCCACCGCCATATCACAAAGCTGTTTTTCCGTCATGGTGCATCCTCCTTTGATCTTTTCCGGTTTCTTCCTCGTTTATACCTCAGCTCAGCTCGGCCTTGCCGGTGTAGAGCTGATAATACTTGCCCTTCTGCGCCAGCAGCTCCTGATGGTCGCCGCGTTCGATGATGCGCCCGTGCTCCAGCACCAGAATGGCCTGACTGTTCCGCACGGTGGACAGCCGGTGTGCGATAACGAACACCGTCCGGCCCTCCATCAGCGAGTCCATGCCCTGTTCGATCAGGTTTTCCGTCCGTGTGTCGATGGAGCTGGTGGCCTCGTCCAGGATCAGTACCGGCGGGTCGGACACTGCCGCCCGGGCAATGGCCAGCAGCTGGCGCTCGCCCTGGCTCAGACTGCCGCCGTCTCCGGTGATGACCGTGTCGTACCCCTGGGGCAGATGGCGGATAAAGCTGTCGGCGTTGGCCAGCTTCGCCGCGGCCCGGACCTCCTCGTCCGTGGCGTCCAGCCGCCCGTAGCGGATGTTGTCCGCGATGGTGCCGGTGAACAGGTGGGTGTCCTGCAATACCATGCCCAGCGAACGGCGCAGGGAGTCCTTCTGGATGTCCTTCACGTCGATGCCGTCATAGGTGATGGTGCCCTCCTGCACATCGTAGAACCGGTTGATGAGGTTGGTGATGGTGGTCTTGCCCGCGCCGGTGGAGCCCACAAAGGCGATCTTCTGCCCCGGCTTGGCGAACAGGGACACGTCGTTCAGTACCGTCTTTTCTCCGTCGTAGGAGAAGGTCACATGGTCGAAGCGCACGTCGCCCTTCAGCTCCACCAGCGTGCCGTCAGGCTTTTTCCACGCCCAGCAGCCGGTGCGGCGGTCTGTCTCGGTCAGCGTATCGCCATGCTTTTCCACCCGGACGATGACGGTCTTGCCCTCGTCCACCTCCGGCTCAGCCTCCATGACGGCGAAGATGCGCTCCGCGCCGGCCACCGCCGCCAGCAGCACGTTCACCTGCTGGCTGATCTGCGAGATGGGCTGGCTCACCTGCTTCACATACAGCAGGTACGCGCCCAGCGAGCCCACGTCGAACATTCCACCGATGGCCAGCAGCCCGCCCACGCAGCAGGTGACGGCGTAGTCGATGCGTGACAGGTTGGCCATGGCCGGCATCATGGCGCCGGAGTAGGTCTGGGCCGCCGTGGCGGCGTCCCGATAGCTGTCGTTCAGCCCGGAGAACTGCGCGATGGCCTTGCTCTCGTGGTTGAACACCTTGATGACCTTCTGGCCCTCCACCATCTCCTCGATATAGCCGTTCATGGCGCCCAGCGCCTGCTGCTGTGCCTGAAAGCTCACGCGGCTTCTGCCGCCAACGCCCTTGACCACCAGCAGCATCAGCACCAGAAAGGCAAAGGTGATCAGCGTCAGCACCCAGTTCATATACAGCATCATAACAACAATGCCGATAAACGTCAAGGCGCAGGACACCACACTGGCGAAGCTGGAGTTGATCATCTCCGACACGGTGTCCATGTCGTTGGTAAAGCGGCTCATCAGGTCGCCGGACTGGTGGGTGTCGAAGTACCGCAGGGGCAGGTCCTGCAATTTGTCGAACAGGTCCTGCCGCATCTGGGCCACCGTCCGCTGGGAGATATGCACCATGATGCGGGCGTAGGCATAGGAGCACAGGCCCGACAGCAGGAACAGTCCCAGCAGCAGCGCCAGCATTTTCAGCAGGCCGGCGAAGTCGCCTACCAGAATATAGTCGTTGATAATAGGCTTGAGCAGATAGCTGCTCATCACCGAGCCCACGGAGCTGATCACCAGGCACACGAACACCACCACCAACGCCGCCTTATAGCGCCCGATATAGCGCAGCAGCTTGCTCACCGTGCCTCTGAGGTCCTTGGGCCGCTGGAAGCCGTGTCCCTGGGGCCCGTGGCCGCGCGGTCCGCCGCGTTTTTGTTCAGCCATCGATGCTCACCCCTTCCTGCTGGGAGCGATAGACCTCCCGATAAATGTCGCTCTGCGCCATCAGCTCCTCATGGGTGCCTATGGCGGAGATGTGCCCATCGTCCATCACCAGTATCAGGTCGGCGTCCATAACGGATGTGATCCGCTGGGCGATGATGAGCTTTGTGGTGCCGGGCAGCGCCGTTTTCAGCGCGCCTCGTATCTTCGCGTCCGTGGCGGTGTCCACCGCGCTGGTGGAGTCGTCCAGGATCAGTATCTTCGGCTTCCGCAGCACCGCTCGGGCGATGCACAGCCGCTGCTTCTGCCCGCCGGAGACGTTGGTGCCGCCCTGTTCGATATAGGTGTCGTATCCGTCCGGCATTTTCTCAATAAACTCGTCGGCGCAGGCCAGACGGCAGGCCGCCTCGATCTCCTGATCGCTGGCGTTCTCGTCGCCCCAGCGCAGGTTCTCCCGGATGGTGCCGGAGAACAGCGTGTTCTTCTGCAGCACCATGGCGCAGCCGCTGCGCAGCGCCTCCATGGTGTAGTTCTTTACATTGTGGCCGCCCACATACACCGCGCCGCCGTTCACGTCGTACAGCCGGGGGATCATGCTCACCAGCGTGGTCTTGGCGCTGCCGGTGCCGCCTAAAATGCCCACCGTGGCCCCGCTGGGTACGGTAAAGCTCACGTCCTCCAGATTCCAGGCCTCCGCCGTGTCGTGGTATTTGAAATACACATGGTCGAAGCGGATGGAGCCGTCCTCCACCTTCAGCGCCGGGTCGGCCTGCTCGTCGGTGATGCGGGGTTTCTCCTCCAGCACCTCGGCGATGCGCTTGCCGCAGGCGATGGCCCGGGTCAGCATCATCAGTACCACGGATACCATCATCAGCGACATCAGTATCTCACTCACATAGGTAAAGAACGCGATCAGATCGCCGGAGAGCAGCGTGCCCTCCCACACGTAGTGGCCGCCGATCCACATGACCGCCGTGATGGTGCCGCCCATGAGAACCATCATCACCGGCATGAACAGCACCACAAAGCCGAAGGCGCGCTCGGCCATGCTTCGCAGCTTCTCACTGCGCTGGGTGAACTTCTCCTTTTCCTGCGCCTCACGCACAAAGGATTTCACCACGCGTATGGCGTTCAGGTCCTCCTGCACCACCAGGTTCAGCTGGTCCGTGGCCCCCTGCAAAGAGGTGAAGAACGGACCTACCCGCTTGATGACGATGACCACCGCGATGATCAGCAGGGGAATGACCACCAGGAACACCTGGCTCAGCCTTGTGCAGATGATCAGGGCCATCACCAGTGCCGTCACCAGCATGGTAGGGGCGCGGACCAGCATACGCATCCCCATAAATGTGGTCATCTGTACCGAGGCCACGTCGTTTGTCAGCCGCGTCACCAGACTGGCGGTGGAAAATCGCTCGATGTTGGCGAAGGAGAACCGCTGCACCTGCTCATACTCCGCCCGGCGCAGCGCCGCACCGAAGCCCATGGACGCTCTGGCCGCCAGCGCCGCCGCGCCTACGCCGCACGCCAGCGCCAGCAGCGCCATCAATATCATTTTCACGCCCGCCGTCAGGATATACGCCCTGTCCCCGGTGGCAATGCCCACATCCACGATGTCGCTCATCACCTGGGGCAGCAGCAGCTCCAGCACCGCCTCGCCCGCGGAGCAGGCGATGGCCAGCAGCATCAGCAGGCGGTAGCCCTTTGTATAGGGCGCCAATTTTTTTATCATGCTTCCTCCTCCTCGTCGGTCAGGTTCCGTCCCGCCCGCAGCAGGAACGCGGTGAACTGCGCCTTTTCCTCCTGCGTGAAGCCGCGCTCCAGCCGTTCGTTCACCTGGTGCAGCACGGTCTGGAAATCGTCATGGAACCGCTGGCCCTCCTCTGTCAGTGCCAGAATGCGGCACCGTCCGTCCGTGGCGCTGACGGTGCGGTATACCAGCCCCTTCTCCTCCAGCCGGTCCACGATGCCGTTCACCGTGCTGGGCTTGATCATCAGGTGGTGCTCCAGTGTTTTCTGGTTCACGCTGTCCTCCGCGTCGTGCAGGAACATCAGCGTCCGGCACTGCATGGGCGATACGTCGTAGCGCTTCAGCATCCGCCCCATCAGCTTATGCACCTGGTGATCGCAGTAGCCGAACAGCGCGCCGAAGTGCGCCGGGTGCTCGTCAAAGCAGAATTTCATGGCGGTCCTCCTTCTTTGCTTTTGAATTTTTAGCATACAAACTATTAGTATGCTAAATGGTAGCACCAATATTTTTTGTTGTCAATAGGGAAGAGGGGCGGCTCTGTAAACGATCTGTGAACGGCGGGCGCGCTTTGTGAATGATTTGTTAATTCTTTATCAAGCCTGTTGACTTCCGCCCCGGATGCGTGTATGATACGCTCATCCGAAAGGATACCCACCCATTGTATTTCTCTCTCCTTTTACCGAAAAAAAGGCGGCGCTGAAGCGCCGTCTTTTTTCGTCTCTGCCCTTGTCAACAGAGGGTATAATAAAAGCAAAAGCGAAACAGGCGGCAAAAAACAGTTGCCATCGCGGAAGAATTGTAGTAGAATATATCTCACGAACTTGTCCTCCGCCGTGAGCTGCGGGGCCGGTCTCGCGCAATGGATACCCACGAATCATGTCAGGCGGGGAACCGAGCAGCATTAAGAGGGATCATCCATGTGCCGCGAGGGTGCCGGCCCTGTGGCTCACAGCGGAGGACTCGTTTATTCTGTTTGTCAGCAGGGAGGTGTGCCCATGTACCAGGCGCTGTACCGCAAATACCGGCCCAAGACCTTTTCCGAGGTGGTGGGCCAGCAGCACATCACCGATACGCTCCAGCGCCAGGTGGCCGACGGTCAGGTGGGCCACGCCTACCTGTTCACCGGCACCCGCGGCACCGGCAAGACCACCTGCGCCCGTATTCTGGCCAAGGCCGTCAACTGCCAGCACCCCATTGACGGCGCGCCCTGCAACCAGTGCGCCGCCTGCCGCGGCATTGATGACGGCTCGCTGCTGGATGTGACGGAGCTGGACGCCGCCTCCAACGGCAGCGTCAACGATGCCCGCAGTCTGCGGGAGGAGGCCGTCTACCCGCCGGCGGTGCTGCAAAAGCGCGTCTACATCATCGATGAGGTGCATATGCTCTCCCGCGATGCCTTCAACGCCCTGCTGAAGATCATGGAGGAGCCGCCCGCCCACCTGCTGTTTATTCTGGCCACCACCGAGATCCAGAAGGTCCCGGCCACCATACTCTCCCGCTGCCAGCGGTTCAACTTCAAGCGCATCCTGCCCCACGATATGGAGCAGCAGCTGCTGAAGGTGGCGAAGGCCGAAGCCATCGACCTGACCCCGGACGGGGCGGACCTGCTGGCCCGCATGGCCAACGGTGCCCTGCGCGACGCACTCAGCCTGCTGGACCAGTGCCGTGCCGCCGGCGCGGTCGTGGACGGCCGCAGCGTGCTGGACACGCTGGGACTGGCCGGCAGCACCCAGACGGTGCAGCTCATGCGCCTGCTCCTGGCGCGTCAGGGGGGCGGCGCTTTGGCGCTGCTGGACCAGCTGTACCGGGGCGGTAAGGATGTGGGCGCGCTGCTGGGCGAGCTCAGCGACCTGTGCCGGGATATGACCGTTCTGGCCGCCGCGCCGGAGGGCGGCGCCGCCCTGCTGGGCGGCCTGTATGACCGCAAGACCCTCTCTGAACTGACGGCGGAGGTCCCCATGCGCCGCCTGCTCTATATGACCGATACCATCCAGCGCACCGCCGCGGCCCTGCCCCGGAGCATCCGCCAGCGGACGGACGCCGAGCTGTGCCTGCTGCGTCTGTGCGACGAGAGCCTTTCCAACGACACGGAGGCTCTGGCGGACCGCGTCTCTGCCCTGGAGGACGCCTTGAAGAAGGGCGTCGTCCCGGCGGAAGGACCCGCCGCCCGTCCGGCGGCCGCGCCGACTCCGCCGCCCCGCCGCGAAGTGTCTCCGATCCCGCAGGAGACATCTCCCGCACCGGAGCCCGCACCGGTCCCCATGGCCCCCGCACCCGCGACGCCTGCGCCAGAGCGTACCTCGGCGGCTCCCGGCGCCGGCGGTGACAGTCAGGTCTGGGCCGCGCTTATCGAGCACTATAAAGGCCCGCTGACCATCCCCGACCGGGTATGGCTGAACCAGGCGACAGGTACGCTGGAGGGGGATGTGCTCACCGTTTCCTGTGCCAACGATCTGGTGAAGCAGCAGCTCAGCCGCAAGGCCATCGAGGATGTGCTCTGCGGCGTCACCAGCCGCCATGTGGGCCGTCCCGTCCGGGTGCAGTTCACCGTAGGCGGCGGCCCCGCCGCGCCCGTGCGGCGCGCCCCGGTCCGCCCCGCGCCCCGGCCCACGCCCGCCCCGTCGGCGGACGACTATGAGCGCCCGCCCCTGCCGGAGGAGGCGCCGCCCGCCCCGCCGGACCTGCCGCCCTGGGAGGTGCCGGCTCCCCACAGGGACAAGCTGGACGAGTTGGTGGAAAACGCCAAACAGCTGGACAATTTTCGCATCAAATAAGCCGACAGTTCATGCTGAGCGCACCGGTGTCTCACATGGAGCACACCAATGTTACACAAAGAGCGCATCGGTATTACACATGGGTAGACCGATGCTGCACATAAGATGTCCGATAGTTTACACTGGCAAAATGAACAGATCGATATAAAGGAGAAACGAATATGGCAAAGGGATACAGCGCCCGCAGGGGCTTTACCGGCGGCGCCGGGATGATGCAGCAGCAGGCGCAGATGCAGCAAAAACTGCTGAAAATGCAGCAGGATATGGCAAAAGCGCAGGAAGAAGTTGAAAAAACGGAGTTCACCGCCTCTGTGGGCGGCGGCGCGGTAACGGCAGTGGTCACCGGCAAAAAGGAGCTGACCAAGCTGACCATCAAGCCCGACGTCATCGATCCGGAGGATGCCGAAATGTTGCAGGATCTGGTCATTTCTGCGGTAAATGAGGCACTTCGGCAGGCAGATGATGCCATGAACAGCTCCATGAGTTCGCTCACCGGCGGGCTGAACATCCCCGGCCTGGGCCTGTAAACCGTGATAGAAAAAATCTCCCCGGAAGGGGAGATTTTTTTATCCGAAATAGGCCACCAGCAGGTCCGTGACCACGCCGTAGCTCTTGCTGCCGTCCGTGTCGCCGTTGCTCTTGAGAAAGCCGTCATACACGGTGTCCGAGACCTTTGAGACAACGCCCCGGAACTGCGCCCAGTAGGCGTTATCCGCCCGCAGGTCGGCCACCACCGTGTCCGGCAGTGCGTCCCGTATGGTCTGCCACGCCTCCCGGTCGGCGTTGTACAGGGCGTTGGACAGATACCCGAACCCCGTCAGCCAGCCGGAGTAGCGGTACCCTGCATCCTCTGACCGGACAGCGGCCAGTATGCCGATGAAATTGCACGCCTCCTCCGCCGTGACGCCCCGCTGGTGCGCCAGCTCATGGCATACAGTGGCCGGCAGAAAGGCCGCCGGACTGTCCATGTTGACGTTCGGTTCGCCGGTGAAGGGGAAGTAGAACCCGGTGAAGCGCAGGGCACTCAGCGCCCGGGAGCAGCCGAAGCCCTTGGCACCGCCCGTTTCCGCCCGCAGGAACGGGAACTCGCCGCAGAGCACATCCAGCGCGGAGGCGCTCCGGTTCAGCACCGCCTGCCGGTCCAGCGTGCAGACACCGCTTTCATCTCTGGGGACGTCATCGGCGCAGGCGGCCAGATTGCCGGCAAAATAGGCCGTCACCTCCGCCAGCGTCTCCGCCGTGGAAGGCCGGGCATGGATGCCGCTTTTCTCCTGGAAGCTGTCGGTGTTGTACCCGATGCCCCAGGTGAGGCAAAAGCCGGCGTACACCGTCAGCACGGCGCAGAGGGCGGTGAGCGTCAGGCGCAGGGCCATGCCCCAACGGCGGCCCCGCGCGGCGATGATGCGCCGGGGCACATTGGCCAGCCACAGTATGGCGCAGAACACCGCCGTCAAGATCAGCACCTCACCTACGGAGAGCGTCAACCTCCCACACAGCCGCCCCAGCCACTGCTCCGCCGGCAGCACGGCGCCGTACCACAGGGCAGTCATGGCCGCGCGGCTGGTGCGCAGGGCGAAATACGCGGCAAAGAACACCGCCAGCGCAATACACCAGCGGCACAGGGCGCGGCGGCTCATAGGGGCAGGGCCCTGCCGGTGAAGCACATGACGCAGTGGGCGCGGACGATGACCTTGCCGGTCTCGTCGGTCATTTCGGCGGAGCAGAAGGCCAGCTTGCCGCCCAGGCGGTCCACCTTGCCCACGGTGGTCAGGGTGCTGCCGGCGGCAGCGGTGGACAGATAATCGATGGTGGCGTTCACGGTGACTACCATCTCCTGCCGCAGCGTCATAATGGCCATGCCCATGGCCACATCGCACAGCGAGAACAGGATGCCGCCGTGGGCGCCGCCCCAGCGGTTCAGACTTTCGGTGTGCATGGGCAGCGTTACGGTGGCGGTGCCGTCGTCCAGGTCGGTGGTCCGCATAAAGTTGTGGGTGAGAAACGGCTCCTGGTCGTTGCCGAAGACCATCAGCTTATCGTAGAGGTCTTTTGTCATGGGGGTGCTCCTTTCAAAGAAAAGGCAGGCGGGCGGCGTGCCCGCCTGCCTGCTATATCACGCGGGGTCTTCGGGTTCGGGCGCGGGCGTATCCTCCGGCGGGGAATCCTTGGCCCGACCCACATAGGCGTAGGCCTCGGTGGGCATATTCCGCTTCCGCAGCCGGCGGTCCATCAGGAATTTCAGCAGTTCCTGTATGCAGGCGAACACCGGCACGCCGATGAACATACCCAGCACGCCGGCGAAGCCGCCGCCCACCAGGATGGCCACGATGACCCAGAAGCTGGAGATGCCCGTGGCGTCGCCCAGGATCTTGGGGCCCAGGATGTTGCCGTCAAATTGCTGGAGGATCACGATGAAGATCACGAACACCAGACATTGCTTGGGGCTGACCAGCAGGATCAGGAATGCCGACGGCACCGCACCCAGGAAGGGCCCGAAGAAGGGGATCACGTTGGTCACGCCCACCACCACGCTGACCAGCGGGGTGTAGGGCATTTTCAGGATGGAGCAGCAGATAAAGCACAGGATGCCGATGATGAGGGAGTCCAGCAGCTTGCCGCGGACAAAGCCGGAGAAAATAGCGTTCACCCGCCGGGTGCCGCGCATGACCGCGTCGGCATTTTCCTCCGGCAGCGCGGCGTAGACCGCCTTGCAGCAGCGAGCCAGGCTCTTCTCCTTCATGCCCATCAGATAGATGGACACGATGATGCCCACGATCAGGTCAAAGGCAAAGCCCACTGCCCCGCGGATGCCGCTCCAGATACCGTTGGTCAGCGGCACAATGGCCTTCTGGGCCCAGGGCAGCACCTTGTCGGTCAAAAAGGCCATGCCGTCGGTATAGCGCTCGGTGATGAGCCCCGCCAGCCAGACACCGATCCCACTGTCGCTCTCCAGCAGGTCGTTGGCCCAGCGATAGACCTTGCGGTAGTAGGACTCGGCGTTGTTGATAAGGGTGGTCACGCTGTCCACCACCTGGGGCACCAGCACGCTCATCAGCAGATACAGCAGGAAGATGACCACGGCCTCGGTCAGCAGGATGCTCACCAGCCGCAGCGCGCCTGACGGCTGCTTCAGCTCTTTTTTGAAGAGCTTTTTCCACAGCGCCGCGATGGCCCGTTCCAGACAGGACATGATGGGTGTCAGCAGATAGGCGATGGCAAAGCCGTACAGCACCGGCGCCAGGATGGATGCAAGCTTGGACACGAACTGCTGCAGCGTTCCCGCCTGATAGAAGGTGTCGTAGAACACCAGCACGGCACATACGGTCAAAAAGGCCGTCAGTCCCCATTTGAAATACTGCGTTCGCTTCATGGCAGGACCTCCCACTGCTGTTTTTTCTATCATACCCGTATGCGCGGCGTTTTGCAACAATTTTCGAACACAAACACCCGCGGCGGAATGTGTATTGCAATCCCGCCGCAACTGTGGTATCATACTCGGACAACCCCGCGCAAAATGCGAGAATTACGATGGTATGGAAGGGTGTCCCTATGAAAAAGCTCTTGTTTATCGTCAATCCCCGTGCGGGAAAGACAAAATCCCGCGCCCCGCTGTTCGATGCCGTGGCGCAGTTCTCCCGTGCCGGCTATCTGGTACGGGCCTATATCACCGAGGCGGGCGGCCAGGCCCGCGATATCACCGCCCGGTGGGGCGGGCAGTACGACATGGTGGTCTGTGCCGGAGGCGACGGCACGCTGAACGAGACGCTGTCCGGGCTTATGCAGCTGGAGCAGCGGCCCCTGCTGGGCTATCTGCCCTGCGGCAGCACCAACGACTTTGCCATGAGCCTGCATCTTCACACCATGCTGCCCGCCGCGGCAGAGGCGGCCGCCACCGGCACGCCCTGCCCCCTGGACGTGGGGCGGCATAACGACCGCTATTTCGCCTATGTGGCCTCCTTTGGGGCCTTTACCCGGTCCTCCTACTCCGCCACCCAGGCGGCCAAGAACGCCCTGGGTCATTTTGCCTACATTCTGGAGGGGCTGGGCGATCTGGACTCCCTGCGGCCCTACCGCTGCGCGGTGGATGCCGATGGTGAGCGCTTTGAGGGGGAGTTCATTTTCGGCGCCGTGTGCAATTCCACCTCCCTGGGCGGCCTGGTGAAGCTGGATCCCTCCCGTGTACGGATGGACGACGGAAAATTCGAACTGCTGCTGCTCCGTATGCCAAAGACGGCACTGGATCTGCAGAACCTCATTACCGCCATGACCCGTATGCAGTACGACTATCCCGGCGTGATACTGCGCCATGTCCGGCGCGTTACCCTGACCACCGAGGAGAACCTCCCCTGGTCCCTGGACGGTGAATACTGCCCCAGTGCGCCCCGCGTGGAGATCGAGAACCTCCCCGCCGCCATTCAGTTGGTCCGCTGAGGCCGAAACAAGTTGAAAAGACCCGCCATCGGCGGGTCTTTTTCTATACACGCTGCAATTGTGCGGTGAAAATATACGGATCGCGATCAGAAGGACACCATCTCCGGGTCCGGCTTGGTGGTGGCGGCGATGGAGGTGACGTACAGCACAGGGCCTTCGCCCTGATAGGCGTCACAGGCCTCCTTCTTCACTGTGGCGTGTATCTTCACCCACTGCTTGTCCTTATACTGCTCCAGCCCTTCGCCGCGGCACACCAAGGCCAGGAACTGCATATCCTTGTCGCAGCACACCATGGCGAAGCGCCCCGGGCAGTGCACGCCCTTGAACTTTTTGGAGTGGCACATCAGCGCCCTGAAGGACACCTCCACGCCCTCGTAGCGTCCCGGGTTGTCCATCATGTCCACATACCAGATGCCGTAGTCCTCGTCCGGCACCTCCAGCTTGCCGCCGGTCAGGTCGAAGGGCGACATCTCCGGCGTGACGTACTCCTCGCTGGTGCCGTCCTCGTTTTCCAGGTAGATATCCGCCCGGCGGTTGGCCATCCGAAGGTTGCGGCTGCGAAGCTGGGCGCGCAGCTGCTCATTGCAGCGGTTGAAGATCAGCATATCGCAGTTGGTGATCTTCTCCATCATCAGCTGCCCCATGTTCTTCAGATACATCTCGAAGGTCGTGGCGTCCACCAGGCACATGATCTGATAGAGTATCCAGTTGGCGGGCAGTCCTTCGCGGTACAGCTTCTCCATGCTCCACATGCCGTTGTACTCCACGATGACTTGCTTGGGCCGGTACTGCTTTTCCAGCTTCTTCAGAAAGTCCGGTGTCAACTGCGCCTCGTCCTCCACGGTATAGGTGAATACGTTGCCCAGTACCTTGGGATCATAGCCGTTTTCGCCCTCCTCGCAGCACAGCAGCAGCGTCCGGTCCTCGGCGGCAAAACCGTCCCGCAGGATGCCGTTGATGAACTCGGTCTTACCGGCGTCCAGAAATCCGGCGATGAGGTAAACAGGAATATCCATGTCAGCCACTCCTTACAGTCCGAACAGCTGAGAGAGCTTATCCTCTTTCAGCTGGGAGCCGATCACACAGATACGGCCGGTGTAGTCCGCCGGACCGCGCCGCACCTGGTGCTCCTCGGGCACAAAGTCATAGTGCAGCCACTGGCCGCCGTCGGCGGCAGCCACGATACCCTTGGCCCGCAGGATCGCGCCGTATTCGCCGCTGTCCAGCGCCGTCAGGATGTGCTCCAGCTCCGCTTCGGAGTAGGCCTTCACCGTCTCCGTGCCCCAGCTGGTGAATACCTCGTCGGCGTGATGATGGTGATGGTGGCAGCCGCAGTGGGGATCATCGCATTCCTCGCCGTCGTGGTGATGGTGGTGATGATGATCGTGGTCATGCTCGTCCTCATCGTGGTGATGATGGCAGCAGTGCTCATGGTCGTGGTCGTCGTCATCGTCATCATCATGGTCATGGTGATGGCAGCAGTGGTCATGATCGTGCTCATCCTCGTCATGGTGGTGATGGTGGTGCTCATGCTCGTGCTCCGCCTCATCCGCCTCGTGCTCGGCGCGCATATGTGCCAGCAACTCGTCCGCCAGAGAGACCTTTTCGATGGCGCTGAGGATGGTCATGCCGTCCAGCTGGTCCCAGGGTGTGGTGAGAATGGCGGCATTGGGGTTCTTCTCCCGCAGCAGCGCCACGGCGGCCTCCAGCTTCTCCTGGCTCAGCCGCTGGGTGCGGGAGAGGATGATGGTGCCGGCGGATTCGATCTGGTTGTTGTAGAACTCGCCGAAGTTCTTCATGTATATCTTGACCTTTGTGGCGTCCGCTACGGTCACAAAGCTGTTCAGCTTCATGTCCGGTACGTCCTTCACGGTGTTCTCCACCGCCACGATCACGTCGCTGAGCTTGCCCACGCCGCTGGGCTCGATGAGGATGCGGTCAGGGTGGAACTGCTCATGTACGTCCTTCAGCGCCTTGTTGAAGTCGCCCACCAGAGAGCAGCAGATGCACCCGGAGGACATTTCACTGATCTGCACGCCGGAGTCCTTCAGGAACCCACCGTCAATGCTGATCTCGCCGAACTCGTTTTCGATCAGCACCAGCTTTTCGCCCTGGAAGGCCTCCGCCAGCAGCTTCTTGATGAGGGTCGTCTTACCGGCACCAGACTTCGCCAAAATACCGTAAATCAAACCGTCGTCAAATTCCTGGTCGATGTGCTCCAGAATTGCTTCGCCGTTGTACCCAATAGCCAGATCATTCAACTTGATCATCGCAGTACCTCCACTGGAATATCTTTCGGATCAGCAAGTTCCCCAACTTGTCAAAAACGAAGCTGAACAACATGATTACGATGATTGCCCCGAACACCACGGCGGTACGGCCTCTGGCGGAGCTTACATTGATGATGAAGCCCAAGCCGTACTTAGCGTTGGTTGCCTCTACCACGGCGCAGTATGTCCAGCCAATGCCATACATCATAAGGAACGTACTGAATATTGAAGGGAGCGATGCGGGGAGCAGGATTTCTTTGATTGTCTCCCAACTGGTCATTCCGATTGTCTTGCCCGTATCCATCAGATCTTGCGGTACGTCGTTAAAGCAAAGCAGGATCGACGGCAGCAAGTAGACAAACGTCGCAATAAATAGGAACGAAATTTTCATCTGCTCCCCAATCCCAAACCATAGGATCAGGAGCGGAGAAAATGCGGTTACGGGAACATACCGCAGGAAGGAAACAACCGGCATGATAGTTTCCTTGATAGGCTTCACGCCATAAATCAGAAGGGAGAGGGGAATTGCTACCAGCATAGAAAGAGCAGACGCACCAGTAATCCGCAGAAAAGAGTAGGCAAGTCCTTTTTGCAA
>OHMU01000489.1_pt1 | contig 18511 bp, 18 predicted proteins | sample 1569441 | NCBI WGS metagenome assembly OHMU01 (sample SAMEA3879527, study PRJEB24766) | human gut metagenome | biome: human-associated habitat; feature: feces | place: USA | collected 1985/1987 | reverse complement strand
GCTCAGGCAAGACGCGCTTTTTCGTGAAGCCAAACCTGATGCAGATGCACAGCTCTTATGTGGTTACTGATCCGAAAGGGTCACTATAATAAGGATAGAAAGGTCGTGAAAATACAAAACAGGAGGTTACACACATGAGGAAGCAGGAGCAAAAGGGTAAAATCACAGCATTGTACGAAAGGTTATCTCACGACGATGGGCGGTCTGACGAGAGCGTGTCCGTAGAAAATCAAAAGCGCATCCTGGAGGACTACGCCCGAAAAAATGGCTTCACTAATGTCCGCCACTTCACCGATGACGGGGTGCGGGGAACGACCTTCAAGCGGCCCGGCCTGGACGCTATGGTGGACGAGATACGGGCCGGAAATGTGGCTACCGTCATTGTCAAAGACCAGAGCAGAATAGGCCGTGACGTGGTGGAGGTCGGCTTGCTCAAACGCACCTTTGACGAGTACAACGTCCGCTTTATCGCCGCCAATGACAACCTGGACACCGCCAATGGATTTGATATTATGTCCATCTTCCGGGATGTGATAAATGAGTGGTACGTTGCTGACACCAGCCGCAAAATCAAGACCGTTTTCAAGTCCAGAATGGAAAAGGGCCTGCGCTGTTCGGGGGCCGTCCCCTATGGCTATCTCGCCTCAAAAGAAGAAAAGGGCGAGTGGGTGATCGACGAGGAAGCTGCCGCCGTTGTGCGCCGCATCTTTCAGATGGTCATGGACGGTCAGAGCGTCAACGGCATCGCCCGAACGCTGCGGGCCGAGCAAATCCCCATCCCTTCCGAACACTGGAAGCGTATCGGCTGTCCTGTTCGAGCCAACAGCTACCGCGACCCCTACGCATGGTCTGCCACCACCCTGGGTTATATTCTTAAAAGGCCGGAGTACCTGGGGCGCAAGGTGCTGGGCAAGACTGTCTGTGAGAACTACAAGACTAAAAGCACCCGCAGGACAATGCCAGAGGAACAATTTGTATTTGAGGGAGCCGTCCCCGCCATCATTGACGAAGAAACGTGGCACAATGTTCAGCGTTTGCGGGAAACCAAGCGCCGGACACCCAAGCGGAGTAATGCCCCTAACCGTTTAACCGGACTGCTCTACTGTGCCGACTGCGGCGCAAAGCTGACCCACCACAACAGTCTTGTCCAAGGCAAGTACATTGACGATGCTTTCACCTGTTCCAGATACCGGGCACCTATGGAGGATTGCACCATTCACTATGTTGCCACGCAAAAGCTGGAAGCGGCGATCCTCTCCGCCATCCAGCGGATAAGCTGGTATGTCCGCAACAACGAGCAGGAGTTTGTTCAGCGGGTTCGAAAGGCATCCAGTCTGCGCCAGGAGGAAGCAGTCAAGGATTGCCGGAAACAGATTGTCCAGGCGAAGAAGCGCCACGCCGAACTGGACGGACTGGTGAAGAAGCTGTACGAGGCCAACGCCACGGGCAAGCTGCCGGATAAGCATTTCAGCCGTCTCCTTGCCGAGTATGACGAGGAACAGGCCGCGCTGGAAGCCTCCATGACGGAGTGGCAGGGCTTGCTGGACAACTGGAACGCCGACCGGGTGAGAATGACGGAGTTTATCGACCTTGCCAAGCGGTACACCGATTTTTCGGAACTGACTACGCCCATTCTCAATGAGTTTATCGAGAAAATCGTTGTCCATGAGGGCAACGGACGGGGAAAGCAGCGCCGTCAGCGGTTAGATTTCTATTTCAATTTCATTGGCGCGTTTGAGGTTCCCGCCGACATTGTGACCCCGATGGAGCAGGAGGAAGAACGCCGCCAGCAGGAGGAACAGGCAGAGAAAGAGGAACGCTCCCAGGTGCTTGCCCAGGTTCGGTATGAGAGGTACAAGCAGGAGCGCCGGGAGTTTACCGCGAGGAAGCGGGCGGGCCTGTTGACCCCGGAGGAACAGGCGGAGGAAGAACGGCGGTTAGAGCGCAATCGGGCCTATCAGCAGAAGCAACGCGACAAGAAAAAGGCCAGTCAGCCAGAGAAGCCTCGCAAACGCTCACTGAAGGAACTCGCCAAGCTGGATGGAGCCGATCTCACCCCGGAGGAAGCGGAGCGGCTTGCGGCGCACCGCCAGAAGAAAGCCGAGCAGCACAAAGCGTGGCGTGACAGGCAGAAGTCCGCACAGCCCCCGAAGCCCCAACAGCGGACGTTGAAAGAACTTGCCAGATGTGCCGAGGCAGGTTTGCCTCTCACCCTAGAAGAAGCGGAACGGCTGGAAGCCCATCGCAATCGGAAAAAGGCGGCTTTGCAGGATTTGAAAGCCCGCGCCGAAACCGACCCGGTAGCGGCGGCAGAGTTGGCGCAGCAGAGAGCGCAACAGTCAGAAGCGGTAAAGAAGTCCCGTCAGAAAATGTATGCGGACGCTGCCGCCGGAGATCCCGAAGCCCAGGCCCGGTATGAACGTATGCTTGCCGCGAGGCGGGAGAACTACCACAGGAAGAAACAGGCAGAAGCCGAAGCTGCTCAAGTCAGCTAACGTAGATACAGAAAACGCCAGGGACAACGATAGTCCGTGGCGTTTTTGTCATTACTGCCGTTCCAGCAAATCCATATATTTCTGACGTTCGCCCTCCGGGACTTTCAGCGCCGCCATAGCCTGTTCAATGGTCAGCCCCATCGTTTCCATGAGGTTTTTGATAGAGGACAAGATACCTTTAGCAACGCCTTTTTCCTCAACGCCCTTGCTCAAATTACACATGACCGACACCTCCCTTTCCATTGTCTGCGTCATTTGAATGTCGTAATCGTCCTGCAAAATTTTCCGCTTTTCCGCCTCGCTGGTTTCGTTGGAGAGAAGCACATCCAGCATCCGCAATACGCCGTCATAATTTGACCCATCCGGCCCGCCAAGGCACAGCATGATGATGGACAGCAAATCATAATTCCTGATGGGTTCTTTGCCCTCGCCGACCAGATATTCTTCCACCAGCCGATACCGGGTAATGGTGTTCTCTCGATACTGCGGCGGTTTCATGCAAATCCAGATGGAGTAGACCTTCTTGATTTTCTCATAATGGGAGCCAGTGAACTCCCTGCCGTACTGGGAAGAAATCATGCGGCAACAGTAGTATATGCCACGCTTTATCAGCGGATAGCCGGGGTAAAAATCGTTCTGGGCCTCCACGTTGATGATGAGGGCAATTTGTTCCTCGGAGTCGGGAACGATGGCGCGGAAGCGAATGTCATAGGTGACTGTCCCCTCGCGCACCGATTTGTCCTCGGTGTCCATGCCGCTGATGACTGTGCCACCCTCGTCCGGCAGCACCGGGACGGCGGACACCTGGGGTTGGCCCTCAATGTACTTCTCGGCAATATCATTGACATCGCAATCCTTGTATTCTTCCAGGCAGGACTTCATAATCCGCGCCAGGATTGCCTTTTCAGACAGGACACGCTTACAGGCGGCATCATAACCCGCGCTGTCATCTGTGACGTGCAGTCCCTGGGCGATTGTCGTTTTGAGCTCCACCATCCTCACCTTCTTTCGTTTCATTCTACCACAGCTTTGCCAGCGCGTCCACTTCTTTTTTGAAAAGAGTTGCGTATGGCGTATACACGAGAGAGATATGGAGGTGCAGTGACAGAAAAAATTTATCTTAACAGGGTTGCTTTTGGGAATTTGATATGCTATACTATAAAAATCCAAGCAAAGGAGTTTATCAATATGCGGCAAGGTATTCTTAAATAAAATTTGATAATGGGAACAAAGACAAACGTCCTCAAGGAGAGGGCTTGGTTTTTGTACCCAATTTAAGAATACTTTTGCCTTTTCATTTCATATCGTGATAGACAACGGCCAGCCTTGGCCGCAGTTTTCATGTGTGTCCTACCTATCATCCCCAGCGGTAAAAGTATTTGTCGCTGGGGATTTTTGCGCCCTTCTGGGCCTTGTATGGAGGACAATCATATGAAAATCATCAATATTGGCATTCTTGCTCATGTAGACGCAGGTAAGACGACCTTGACGGAGAGCCTGTTATATACCAGCGGAGCAATCGAGGCGCCCGGCAGTGTGGATCAGGGAACAACGAGAACGGACACCATGTTTTTAGAGCGGCAGCGTGGAATCACCATTCAAACGGCGGTCACTTCCTTTCAGTGGCACGATTGTAAGGTCAACATTGTGGATACTCCTGGGCATATGGATTTCTTAGCGGAGGTCTATCGCTCCCTTGCCATTCTTGACGGAGCGATTTTGGTTGTTTCTGCAAAAGACGGCGTTCAGGCGCAGACCCGTATTCTGTTTCATGCTCTGCAAGTAATGAAAATCCCAACTGTTATCTTTATTAACAAAATCGACCAGGACGGGATTGACCTGCCAGGTGTGTATCAGTCTATCCGAGATAAGCTCTCCGCAAATATGATTATTAAGCAGAACGTGCAGCTTTCCCCGGATATATCCATCATGGAAAACATGGGGCTGGAGAATTGGGATACCGTGATTGCGGACTGTGATGAATTGTTGGAGAAATATATTGCCGGAGAACCAATGGACAAAGAAGAACTTCTGCGGGAGGAAAACAGGAGAATCCAAAGCGTCTCTCTGTTTCCGGTCTATCATGGCAGTGCCAAGGTAAACTTGGGAATCCGACAACTCATTGAAGCGGTCACAGATACATTCCAATCACCCACCGGGCAGAACAGCTCTGAATTGTGCGGAACTGTGTTCAAAGTTGAGTACGCAAACCAGAGCCAACGCCTTGCCTATCTGCGGTTGTATAGCGGTACGCTTCATTTGCGGGATTCCGTAGCCTTGGCAGGGAAAGAAAAACTGAAAATTACGGAAATGCGTATCCCCTCAAAGGGTGAGATTGTCCGAACAGAGATTGCCCATGCGGGCGAGATCGTCATTGTACCCTGCGACAGTTTGCGGCTGAATGATGTGCTGGGAAACAAACTGCTGCTGCCCCGTGAAACGTGGAGCGACAATCCTCTCCCTTTGCTGCGGACAACAATTGCACCAGAGAAACCAGAACAGAGGGAACGCTTGTTAAACGCCTTGACAGAAATTGCGGATACCGACCCGCTTCTGCGCTATGAAGTAGACGCTGTGACCCATGAGATCATTCTCTCCTTTTTGGGCCGGGTACAATTGGAAATTATCTCTGATCTTCTGGTGGAAAAATATCAGCTCAACACAACTGCAAAAGAACCTACCGTCATCTATATGGAGAGGCCATTGAAAGCGGTAAGTCACACCATTCATATCGAAGTGCCGCCCAATCCATTCTGGGCGTCCATCGGGCTGTCCGTCACCCCTCTCCCCCTTGGCACCGGAGTGCAGTATGAGAGCAAAGTTTCCGTTGGATACTTGAATCAGAGTTTTCAAAACGCTGTATTGGATGGTATCCGCTACGGTCTGGAACAAGGCGTGTATGGATGGAAGGTAACGGACTGTAAAATCTGTTTTGAGTATGGGCTTTATTATAGTCCGGTCAGCACTCCCGCAGACTTTCGGTCATTGGCACCTATTGTATTGGAGCAGGTGTTGAAAAAGGCGGGGACGCAGCTATTGGAACCATATCTTTCTTTTACACTCTATGCGCCGCAGGAATATCTCTCCAGAGCTTATCATGACGCACCAAAATATTGCGCGAGTATTGAAACGACCCAGGTTAAAAACAGCGAGGTGATTTTTACTGGCGAAATCCCTGCCCGCTGTGTGCAAGAGTACCGCAATGACCTCACCTTTTATACAAACGGGAGAAGCGTTTGTTTAACAGAATTGAAGGGGTATCAAATCGCCAGCGGCGAACCAGTTTTTCAGCCACGCCGCCCAAACACCCGGATTGATAAGGTGCGCCATATGTTCAACAAAATTCTCCCATCAATGATGGACTTATAAAATCCCTTTGGAACAAAGGGCGCACTTCTATACATGGTCTGCGACCATGTATCGTGCGCTCTGCGAGGCTACGGCCCGGACTTCCGAAAGTCCGGGCCGTTTGCGTCGCTCCGCTCCGTACAAGGGGCTGCGCCCCTTGCGCCGCTTTGCGGCTATCCCTGCGCCCTCGCTGGAAAGGTACATCCGCTCTGCGTCTGCACCTTTCCAGCGAGGCTAAAACCGAATACCGTTACCCTTGACCGTTTACCCGACACAGCAGGTAGACGGTCTTTTGTTTTGCCAAGAAGGAGGTCAAACACGATGGACAAGTCACGCGAAGAATTAGAGAAAGAGTATGCTGAGGCCACCGCTAAGTTGGAGCAGTACCAGCACAGAGGCCAGCGGTATGAGAACCGCATCCGCTACTACACCCAAGGCGAAAGGAAGAAGCGAAACCACCGACTTATCACCCGTGGCGGAGCGGTGGAGAGTATCGCCCCGGAGGTGCGCGGCATGAGCGAAAGGGCCTTTTTTCTTTTGATGGAAAAGGTCTTTTCCCTGCCGGAAGTTGCCGCCCTGGTGAGCCAAGCCACTGACCAGCAGGAAAGCGGATAATTGGCCCTGTTCCATCTCCACGTTACCCAGGTCAAACGGAGCGCGGGACAGTCTGTTGTCACGTCCGCCGCCTACCGAGCCGGGGAGAAATTGTATAGCGAATACTATGGCGAGGTCAGCGACTACACCCACAAGGGCGGCGTGGTCTGCACAGACATTCTCCTGCCGCCCCAGGCCCCCAACCAGTACCAAGACCGCGCCACCCTCTGGAACGCCGTGGAGAAGGCCGAGCGCGGCAAGAAAGCCCAGCTTGCATATAGCTTTGACATTGCCTTGCAGAACGAGTTTTCATTGGAGGAAAACATCGCTCTTGCAAGGCAATTTGTTTCGGAGCAGCTTGTGGGCCGGGGCATGATTGCCGACTTTGCCATCCACCAGCCGGACAAGGAGGACGGCGGTATTCCTAACCCGCACTTTCATGTTCTCTGCCCCATCCGGCCCATTGAGCCAGACGGCAAATGGGGGTGCAAGCAGCGCCGCCGCTACCGTCTGGACGAGGACGGGAACCGCATTATGGGAGAGGACGGCAAGCCCCTCTTTGACGCTGTTCCCACTACCGACTGGGGAAGCCCGGAAACACTGGAACATTGGCGGGAGGCGTGGGCCGCTATGGTGAACGCCAAGTTTGAGGAAAAGGGGCTGACCTGCCGCATCGACCACCGCTCCTATGAGCGTCAGGGCCTTGACCTGCTGCCCACCGTCCATGAGGGCGTGGCCGTCCGCCAGATGGAGGCCAAGGGCATCCCCACCGACAAGGGCGATCTGAACCGCTGGATAAAAAAGGCCAACAACATTCTGCGGGATATTCGGAAGAAAATCGCCGGCCTGACGGATTGGATTAAGGCCATAAAAGAAGAATTGAGCAAGCCCCAGGCCCCGACCCTTGCCGCCCTGCTGACCGACTACTATGAGGGCCGGAACGCCGGAGCATGGAGCCGCAACGCCAGGATTGGAAATCTTAAAGGTTTTGCCGAGGCCATCAATTTTCTGACCGAGAGGGGCATCGCTACGCTGGAAGATTTAGAGACCCATATCGCCGCCCAGAGTGAACGAACGGAGGCCATCAACACATCCATGAAAGCGAAGCGTGACCGTCTGAACGAATTGAAGGAACTGCTTCGCCTTGTTGACCTCTACCGAGACACCAAGCCCGTCTATGACGAGTTGCAGGGTATCAAGTGGAAGGGCAAGCGGGAAAAATTCGAGAGGGAGCATGAGAACGAGTTGAGGACGTTCCACATGGCCCGCCGGAAGCTGGACAAGCACCGTTCCCCTGCTGGTAAAATCCCCGTTCATGCGTGGGAACAGGAACAGGCGAGGCTTCACCAGGAGTACACAGCCGAGTATGAGCAGTACAAGCCTATCCAAGACGATTTGCGGCGGCTTCAACAGGTGAAGCGGAACGCCGATGCTGCCATACACCAGCAGGAGCAGACCCAGCAGAAACGCCGGGAGGTGGAGCGGTGAACGGCATTCCCCGACTGACCTACCAGCAGTACCGAGCCGTCCGGCGGCTGGTGCATGACTGCTGCAATTATGACGGCGGCAACTGTCTTGCTCTTGATGACGGCTGGGAGCCTTGTGTCTGCGTCCAGAGTATCACCTATTCCCTGGTCTGTAAATGGTTCCGCGCCGCCGTCCTGCCAACAGACAAGGGGTTGTGTGCCGCCTTGCTCCACCGAGGACAGGCGCGGCCCTGTGCCGAGTGCGGGGCGATGTTCGTGCCGCGCTCCAATCGGGGCAAATACTGTGACGAGTGCGCCGCCAATGTGCGCCGGAGAAAGAAAGCTGCCAGCGAACGGGAACGCCGCAGGCGTGGACATTTAGAGGCTGAAAAGCCTTGCAATCAGGGGGCTTGTGGACAGTCCTCAAAGGGGGACTAATACATTCCCCTTCCCCCACTCCAACGTGGGCGGCAAAATGGCGCTCACGTGGATTAACTTTGATGAATGATGAAAGGAGAGCCTATGACCTACGACCCCAGCATGACGATCACCAGCACCATCCCCGCCCCGGAGGGGAGCGACAGCACCAGCAGAGAGGGCAAGGCCATCCCCCTGCCCGTGATGGCGGGCGGCAACGCTTCACCCGCCCCGGACGTACCGCCACCCGATATGGTAAAGACCGTTGGCGGTACGACCTTTGATATTTATTTCCATTTCAGCCAGACCAGCCGGGAAACCTTTACCGACAAGGTACTGCGCCTTATTCAATCCGATGTTGTAACCTCATAAAAATAATTTACTTTTTTCTCTATCCTTATTGACAAAACCCGAAGGGTACGGTGCTGGTGGAGTGCGGCAAAATGCTTGAAAAGGGCGGCTACGTCATCAAGTCGCTGAACACCATCAATTTCCGGAAATCCATGCACTACAACCCGTTCAGCTACATCCGCAGCGAGAAGGACATCCTCAAGCTGGTCAATACGATCATCGTCAACACGAAGGGAGATGGCGATAAGTCCGGCGAAGATTTTTGGGTGAAGGCGGAAAAGCTCTACTACACAGCTCTCATCGGCTACATCTGGTACGAGGCACCCGACCACGAGAAAAACTTTACTACCCTGCTCGAAATGATCAATGCCTCGGAAGCCAGAGAGGACGATGAGACCTTCAAGAACCCTGTGGATGTCATGTTCGACGAGCTGGAAGCCCGCGATCCTGACCACTTTGCGGTCAAGCAATACCGCAAATACAAGCTGGCGGCTGGCAAAACCGCGAAGTCGATCCTGATTTCCTGCGGTGCAAGGCTTGCGCCCTTCGACATCGCAGAGCTGCGGGAGCTGATGAGCTACGATGAGATGGAGCTGGACACCATCGGAGACCGGAAGACGGCGCTGTTCGTCATCATTTCCGATACCGATGACACCTTCAATTTCGTCGTGGCGATCATGTATTCCCAGCTCTTCAACCTTCTCTGCGACAAAGCAGATGACGTTTACAACGGACGGCTTCCCGTTCATGTGCGCTGTCTGCTGGACGAGTTTGCGAACATCGGTCAAATTCCGAAGTTTGATAAGCTCATCGCCACCATCCGAAGCCGGGAAATCTCGGCGTCAATCATCTTGCAGTCCCAGTCTCAGCTCAAGACCATCTACAAGGATGCGGCTGACACCATCACGGGCAACTGTGACTGCACACTTTTCCTTGGCGGCAAGGAGAAATCGACCCTCAAGGAAATCAGCGAGGTGCTGGGCAAGGAGACAATCGACCTTTACAACACCTCAGAAACCCGTTCCAACAACAACTCCTACGGCTTGAATTATCAGAAGATCGGCAAAGAACTGATGTCTCAGGATGAGATCGCCGTCATGGACGGAGCCAAGTGTATTTTGCAGCTTCGAGGCGTGAGACCTTTTCTCAGTAACAAATACGACATTACGAAGCATCCAAAGTACCGGCAGCTCTCCGACTATAACAAGCGGAACGCCTTTGACATCGAGAAATACCGGCAGCACAAGCTGGTAGTCAAGCCCGATGACACATTCGACCTCTATGATATGGGCGAGGTCGAAGCGGATTAAAGCCCCGTCGCTGCACTGCGCAGTGGGTAAAGCCTGATGGCTCCCAAAGCAGAACAGCGACGGGGCTTCTTTTTTTATGCCCATTTTCAAAAATACACACTCAACTTTCATCGATTCAAGGAGGAAAATCTATGGCTTTCATCAATCAGGCTGTCACGGTTCTTCAGACGCTCGTTATCGCCCTCGGCGCAGGTCTCGCAGTGTGGGGTGTTGTCAACCTCATGGAAGGCTACGGCAACGACAACCCCGGCGCCAAGTCTCAGGGCATCAAGCAGCTCATGGCTAAATAGATGTAAAAAACGCAGAAAGGAAAAGCACAATCCAGACGGACACGGCGGCGCAGTCAAGAAATATTTGTGAAATGACAAGAATTTTGATATAATGAGGTCAACCACCCCGGCACAGGGAGAAAGGCGGGAAAATCAATGCACATCGGCTACCAACCGCTCTGGCGCACCCTAAAGGAGCGGAGAATGAGGAAAGAGGACTTGCGGCTCGCCGCCGGTCTTACCACAAACATGATCGCCAACATGGGAAAGGGCAAGCACATCAGCATGGACACGCTGACAAAGATATGCGAAACCCTTGACTGCGGGATTCTGGACGTGATCGAATTAGTCCGGGACGAGGAACAGGCACATGAGAGCGACTAAAACAGGCTGGCGAGAGAAGCTGCCGCTATGGGAAGAGCCATTCCCACACGGCAGCTTTTTTCTATTTCCTGCGCCGGAAACTTATGCCGGAGTTTTTTATGACCGGGGAGCGCTTGAATATTTTTATCAGAGCCGCTTTTTCATTCGGGGGCAGGTTTTTGGATTTTATCTGGAAGCCCTTGCAGAACGCTTCCACGAACGTATCAATCGTATTGTGGACGGGTGATTGCACGATACGCCGGATTTCCATGAATATTTCATCGGCGGGCGTTGTGACCGGCGCACTCTCAAAATCCTTTTCGTGGGCTTTTCGTATGTCGTGGAGGATAGCGTCCCATGCCTTGTGTGTGATATGGCAGAAAAAATCATCTTCCTCTATCATCCCTGCGTCAAAAATCCGAAATGCCCGGTCAGTGACCGCTTCGGGGTGTTCTTCCAGCAGCCGCGCCCTGTCCGCTGCCAGCGATTGCTTCAAGTCATGGAAGCGCGAGGCGGCGAGGCCGTCCACATAGATTTCAACGTCTGCCAGCAGCTCCGCAAATTTTTCATGGGTGACAAGCTCACACAGCAGCCGATTATTGATGCTGCCGCTTTTCAGAAGCTCCACCGTCGCGTCACTCAAGCGAAGCTCCGACAATGGCGCGTTTGGGAGGCTTCTGTTTTCCGTCCGACCCAGCAGGTAATCAACGGACACCTCATAGAAGTCTGCCAAGGCAATAAGATTTTTGTGATTCATTTCTCTTGGCGTGTCCAATTCATAGCTGCCGAGGGCGGATTTTGAAATGCCGGTAAGCTCCGCAAGTTCTTCCAGATTCAGCTTTTTCTCCACCCGCAAATCCTTTAGCCGCTCCGATATGCTAACTTCTGTTTTCATTGCCAGCCGCTCCTTTCCTGCGGCTGCCGCCGCCTTTTTCCCCATTATACCATACCATTCCGCAATCGTGGAATTTTTTGATTTTCGGGCAGGATTCCTTTTTTGAGGACATACAGGAGAGGGCGCAAAAATGTTCTATGCTATAGGCAGTTCATCGATGGATCAATCCAATCGAATGACCGGCCTGTAGGGATATGCTCCCCGGCGATGTAGCGCAAAGACCTGCGGAATGGGAAATGGAGGAACCCAGACCGCGGCGAGCGTACCAAGGGGAGGGATACGCCGCCGTGAGATTCGGGGGCAGGAACGACAGCAGGGAGAACCGGCGAAAAATGAACACAAAAGACACCCGAAACACGACAGCGGGCAGAGAAATGGAATTCCCTGCCCGTACTGCCATAAAAGATTTTTAGGCGGCGCAGAGGGCAGAAAAGCCCTGAAAACCGCCCCGAAATACGACACTAAAACCGCTATCCGTCCGTTCCCGCTGTTACGGCAGAAATGGACGGATTTTCATAACAGGAGGCACTATGCCAAGAATGAGCCGAAAACGGAAGAACGAGCTTGCTTTCTTCCTCAACGACCGGGGACGCGTGACCTACAATGAGTTGTGCCGGAAGTGTCGGCATACCTGCAAGCAGAGCTTCCGGGCGACCGTGATAGACTGCCCCCGCTACCTGTCGAAACGAGCAAAGAACAAGGAGGACACTCACTGAATGGAATTTGAGTTTATGACCGCAGGAACAGCCCTGCCGCCCTGTATGCCCCTGCCGCCCGTTCTGCTGCGGCTGCCTGCCAGCAGCACCGCAAAGGTGATGTATGCCCGTATGCTGGATGAAGCCCTTGCTTACGGCATAGAGGACGAGAACGGGATTTTGTATATCCACTTCCCCATCAAAGAGCTTGCGGCGGCACTTTCCCGCAGCACCATGACGATCAAACGCGCCATGAGCGAGCTTGACGATATGGGGCTTGTCATGCGGGTACGGAAGGACTTTAGCAAGTCCAACAGGATTTATCTGCTGATACCAAAGGCAGATCGCACGAAAACGGTCAAGAGCCGGAAAAAACGCATATTTGACGCTGGGAACGCTTCGGACGAGGAATGTATCGCCGGAGCGTTTTCCATTGAAAAATCGCCGTTTTCCCCAAGTCAAGAGCCGGAGAAAACACCCGAAAAACACCCCTATTGTGTAACAGAGGCGCAGAAAGGAGCTTGCATGAGAACAGGGCTTACCAAGCAGGAAAAGACCACCGATATATGGTTTGACGAGAAAGACCCCCTTATCCATATCCGCACCCACAACACCGACTTAAAGAAGCGGCTTGCCGCCTACGCCGGACAGCACCCCGACCAGTGCCGCCAGACCGACGCAGACCCCGAAACGGACTGCATGGAGTTTGATATTGCAAAGGGGCGTTTCTCTTTCCGTCTGACCGCCCCATACAGCGAGGAACGCCGCAGGGCAGCGAGCGTGGCGGCGAAAAAGTGCGGCGTTCATAGAAATGTTGCATATTTGTATGGAGACAGGAATTGAAAAGATCGTGTTTTGTATGGTATAATCATATTGGATGGGTTTATTCATACACCACGCCCATCACGCACAAGGAGGTGCTTTCTGTGAAACGATATTCTGTGTTAATCGCCGTTGCTGTATTTGTTTTATCATTGGCAGGCTGCACTACCGCTCCGTCGCCCGGCTCAACGGGCAAGAGCCGACCTGTTACCAACGCCGCCGCTGTGCAAATCATTGAAATGATTTCTGGCGAAAAGGAATCTTCCTATCAGGTTGAAGCATTGCTACCTACCACAGATTTATCTTCTGTCGGTCAGCCGATTGCGGAAAAGCTTTCGCAGGAATGGGATGAATTCGACAGTATGACCAAAGAACAGCAGCGTACATCAAGCAAGCTATGGGGCGTTGTCGATATTCAAACCGACACATGGGATGACTGCGAAGAAGCAATCGGCTTCACCTTGTATAATCCCCTTGAAACGCTTGACTGGCTCAATAAAACCGGATACTTTGGAATGGAGCACGCAGATTCCCAAACACCAACAGCTCACGTTCAGGCAACCGCCAACGCATCCCAGACCGCAGACAGAAAGCTCGGTGAAGTAAGTGTTGTCGCCGGATACAAGGATGGTGATGTGCGGATAACGCTGACGGAAACGGTTTCTTCAAGCACCGAATCATTTACCATAGGGAGCGTCTACACCGGGTATGCCACATACGAGCAGGACACCGTAACGACTGGCTCCGGCATTGTCGTGTTGATTATGACCGTCAACGGAACAAACAACATCGGGTATTACAATGGGGATTATTTTGATTCCACAGCCTACTGGGTAAAAGACAATGTGTTTTACGCGCTCCGTGTATTCGGAAATGAAACCGATAAGGCGGAAATTCAAGCCACCCTTGACAAAATCCTTGCTGGAATTTAGCAGCAAGAGGTGGAGTGGGAAATTTTTCGTCACTTCGTCCCGTCAAGGGAGTTGCACTCCCTTGCGACGCTTGCGCGTCTATCCCTTGTGGACTTGCCGTCCGCAAACAGCATAAAATGCTGTTCGCCGCCAGCAAGTTTGAAAATGAAAAACTTGAACTTGACGAAAGGAGTGTGATTGCATGAAGAAGTTGATAGCATTAGTTTTAACATTGGTCTGTGTGTTGGGTCTGGTCAGTTGCAGTAAGACAAACGAGTTGCAGCAAGGTGACAATAATATGCAATATTTCTTCTCTGCGAAGGTCATTGAAGTGGATGAAGCATACCTACTGTTGGAAGTATTTGACACGGGAAATAGCAATCTTTCTGAAGGTGCAAAGATTGAAGTATCAACGGATACAGTATCTGCCGATGGTTGTCCTGAATTTGTGATAGGCGAATATGCAAGAGTGCTCATGGCACGGAATACAGACAATAATCCCCCTGGTCGATTAGAAGCATTTTCTATTTGCAAGACAGACGAAACTGGGAAGGTTACCGCAGATTAAAGCGACCAATAATAATTCGTTCAACAGCCAGAACAACCGAATACCGAACATTAGACCGTTGACCCGCGCCGTGTGCGTACAGTCAGCGGTCTTTTTTTACCCCAAATCAAGAAAGGAGCGACCACCCATGACGAAAAAGAAAACGCCGCAGACCATCGAGGAATGTAACGCCGAGCTGGAACTCACGCAGAAGAAAATCCGGCAGTATGAGAACCGAAGCAAGATGCTTGACCGCAGGCTTGCCATTGAGAAGCGCAAGGAGCGCAACCACCGCCTTTGTTCGCGGGGCGGTTTTATTGAAAGCATCGTGCCGGAGCTTATCACCATGACGGACGAGGACGCGCAGATCTTTTTCCGACTTGCTTTGACGAGTGAACCGGCGCGGGAGTTTTTGAGAAAACGAGCCGAGGAAACGACAAGCTGAATAATCCCTTGGCAACAAGGGCGCACTTATACACCCTGACGGGCGCTGTGCGCTCTGCCGAGGGCTGAACTCTCCACACAGCCCTGCCGTGTTCCGAGCTTGGCGGCGTTGCCGCGAACAGGGAAAACTGCATTTTCCCTGCGACGGCTTGCGCCGTCTACCCTTTTGCACACTTGCCGTGAGGGAACGCCTTGCCGCCGCAAGCCATTCTCTCCCGTCAAGTCCGAACGAGCGAAACGGAGGTGATACCATCGCAATCTACCATTGCAGCATCAAGATCGTCAGCCGGGGAAAAGGCAAATCCGCCGTAGCCGCAGCCGCCTACCGAAGCGGCGAAAAGCTGACAAACGAGTGGGACGGTCTGACCCACGACTACACGAAAAAAGGCGGCGTTGTCCATTCGGAAATACTGCTCCCAGCACACGCCCCGCCCGCTTTCTCTGACCGCAGCACCCTGTGGAACAGCGTGGAGCTTTCCGAAAAATCCAATAACGCCCAGCTTGCGCGGGAGGTGGAGATCGCCCTGCCCGTGGAGCTGTCCAGAGAGGAACAGACCCGCCTTGTGCGGGAATATTGTTCCTCTCAATTTGTTTCCAAGGGCATGATCGCGGACTTCAATCTGCACGACACGGGAGGCGGCAATCCCCACGCCCATATCCTGCTGACCATGCGCCCGCTGGACGAAAAGGGCGCTTGGCTTCCGAAATCCAAAAAGGAATATGTGCTGGACGAAAACGGCGAGAGAATCCGTCTGCCCAGCGGCAGGTACAAGACCCGCAAGGTTGACCTTGTGGACTGGAACAACCGGGAAAACGCCGAGGTCTGGCGCAGGGCGTGGGCTGACCTCACTAATGAGTTTTTAGCACAGAACAACCGCCCGGAGCGCATCGACCACCGCAGCTATGAGCGGCAAGGGATAGACCAAATCCCTACCGTTCATGTGGGCGTATCGGCAACGCAGATGGAGAAGAAAGGCATCGTGACCGAGCGCGGGGAGCTGAACCGAAACATCAAGGCGGCGAACCGTATCCTGCGGGAGATCCGCCGACTTGTGCGCGGCTTAAAGGACTGGATCGCGGAACTGAAAGAGAGAAAGACCGCCCTGCTGGAAGCGTTGGCAGAGGCACGGGCGCAGGCCAGCGAGCCGACCATCCCACAACTGCTTGCCCGGTACATGGAGCAGCGCGGCGAGGAACGCGCCGACTGGACTTCCAAAGGCAAGCTCAAGGGCGCTGTTTCCGACTTCAACAAGGTGCAGGCGGCAATGGAGTTTCTGCGGCAGAAAGAAATCTCCACCGTGGAAACCCTTGACAGACAGCTTGATGGTATCAGCGAAACCGCCGTTGCCATCCGTGACAGCATGAGGAAAGCGGAGCGCCGGATCAAGGACATCGACACCCTGCTCTCCCACATCGGGAACTATGAGAAATACAAGCCGGTCTACAAGGAGTATGCCGCCATCGGCTGGAAGAAGCAGAAGGAGAAATTCGCGGAAGCCCACAGGGGCGAGCTGGACGCATACCGGGCAGCCGCCCGGTATGTCAAAACCCACCTGCCCGGTACGTCCTACAGCCGCAAGGAGCTGGAAGCCGAGCGCAAAGACCTTGCCGCCGCCCTGCCCGGCAAACGGGAGGAGCTGGAAGCGGTGCAGGCGGACGTGCGGACGCTGCGGGACGTGCGGCACTGGCTCAATCAGGTGCTTCCGCCGGAGCAGTACCGCCAGACCGCCGAGCCGGGGAAAAAGCCATCCATAGTGGAGGGCTTGAAAGGCCGGGAGCAGCGTATCCGGCAGGAACAGGAGAAATGGCAGCAACCGCCCCGGACACAGAAACAACAGGATATGGAGCTTTAACTTTAACATCAGGCACCCGCCATTTTCAATTCTGGAATGACGGGTGCCTTTTTCATTTCAAGGAGGCTGCGATTGCATTTATTTGAAGCTGTGAAGCAGTCTGTCACCACAAGGCAGGCTGCCGAACGATACGGATTGAACGTGAACAGAAACGGCATGGCGGTCTGCCCGTTCCACAGGGACAGACACCCAAGCATGAAGGTTGACCGCCGCTATTACTGCTTCGGCTGTGGAGCGACCGGGGACGTGATCGATTTTGTTTCCCGGCTGCATGGGATGAGCGCAAAGGAGGCCGCCCTCATGCTGGCGCGGGATTTCTCCATCCCCTGCGGGGACGGAACGGACGCACCCCGCCAGTCTGCCGTGAAGAAGCTGCGGCAGGAAGCCGAGGAACAGAAATACAGGCGCATGGAGCGGCATTGCTTTCAGGTGCTTGCAGACTATTATCACCTGCTGCGCCGATGGAGGGAGGAACACGCCCCCAGCCAGTCAGATGAGGCGTGGCATCCTCTGTTTGTGGAAGCCCTGCAAAGGATGGACTATATCGAATACCTGCTGGACGGGCTTTTGTCCGATGACCTGCGGGAACGGGCTGCCATCGTCACAGAGTACGGAAAGGAAGTGAGAGCGATTGAGCAAAGAATTTCAGGACTTGCCGCCGCAGGTCCGGGAGGCCGTGAGGAACGCGCCGGACAGCGCCGCACCGCCACGGAGCGTTGAGGAAGTGAAGGCGATGTTGGACACCACCGAAAAGGGCGGCGTCCGCAACAGCATAAGGAACTGCCTGACCGTATTCCAGTATGACCCCCTGCTTGCCGGGGCGCTGGCCTACAACCTTTTGACCGACCGAACAGACCTTGTAAAGCCCATCGGCTGCCAGCGTCTACCCGGTACGTCCATGACCGACACGGATATGAAATATATCCGGCTGTACCTTGAAGAAACCTACGGTCTGACCAGTGAGAGGAAGATCGCGGACGCTGCCGACCTTGCCGCCCATCAGAACAGCTACCATCCCGTAAGGGACTATCTGAACGGTCTGGTATGGGACGGGACGGAGCGCATACGCTTCTGCCTGCGGCACTTTCTGGGAGCCGCAGCGGACACCTACACCTGCGAAGCCCTAAAGCTCTTTTTGCTGGGCGCGATCCACCGGGCATACAGACCCGGCTGCAAGTTTGAGGTCATGCTCTGTCTGGTGGGCGGTCAGGGTGCGGGCAAGTCAACCTTTTTCCGGCTGCTGGCGGTAAGGGACGAATGGTTTTCCGACGACCTGCGGAGGCTGGACGATGATAACGTCTACCGAAAGCTGCAAGGTCACTGGATCATTGAAATGTCGGAAATGATCGCCACAGCCAACGCAAAGAGCATCGAGGAAATCAAATCCTTTTTGAGCCGACAGAAGGAGGTCTACAAGATACCCTATGAAACCCACCCGGCAGACCGCCCCCGTCAATGCGTGTTCGGCGGCACTTCTAACGCACTGGACTTCCTGCCCCTTGACCGAAGCGGCAACCGGCGGTTTCTCCCGGTGCTGGTAAACCCGGAGCAGGCGGAGGTACACATTTTGGAGGACGAGGCCGCTTCACGGGCATATATCAGCCAGCTATGGGCGGAGGCAATGGCGCTTTACCGGGCGGGCAGATGGAAGCTGACGTTCAGCCCGGAGCTGGTGCGCTACCTGAAAGACCACCAGCGGGATTTCATGCCGGAGGACACCAAGGCGGGGAT
>OHMU01000468.1_pt1 | contig 19316 bp, 16 predicted proteins | sample 1569441 | NCBI WGS metagenome assembly OHMU01 (sample SAMEA3879527, study PRJEB24766) | human gut metagenome | biome: human-associated habitat; feature: feces | place: USA | collected 1985/1987 | reverse complement strand
ACTAACAAACGTCAACAAGACCTACAACAACGGAGCGCCTCTCCATGTACTTAAAGGTATCAATCTCAATATCGAACAGGGAGAATTTGTTTCCATCATGGGAGCATCCGGGTCTGGGAAATCAACTTTACTCAATATATTGGGAATTCTCGACAACTACGACACCGGAGAGTATTATCTGAATAACGTACTCATCAAGAACTTAAGCGAAACCAAAGCTGCCGAATACCGGAACCGCATGATCGGATTTATCTTCCAGTCATTTAACCTGATTTCCTTTAAAGATGCCGTAGAGAATGTAGCACTTCCTTTATTTTATCAAGGGATAAGCCGCAAGAAGCGAAATGCACTTGCCTTGGAATATCTCGACCGTCTGGGTTTAAAAGACTGGGCACATCACATGCCCAACGAAATGAGTGGCGGTCAGAAACAACGTGTAGCAATCGCACGGGCTTTAATCACCCAACCGCAAATCATTCTGGCAGATGAGCCTACAGGAGCTTTGGACAGTAAAACTTCCGTGGAAGTGATGCAAATTCTGAAAGATCTTCATAAGCTGGGAATGACGATTGTAGTTGTCACCCACGAAAGCGGAGTTGCCAACCAAACAGACAAGATTATACACATCAAGGACGGGGTTATCGAACGCATTGAAGATAATATCGACCACGATGCCTCTCCGTTCGGCAAAGACGGTTTCATGAAATAAGTATTAAGTAATAAGTATTAATTCCATGCGGTCGCAGCGCAGCTTAATACTTAATACCTAATACTTACTTATCACCTAATACTTAAAAAAATGATTGATATTTGGCAAGAAATATACAGTACCATCAAGCGTAACAAGCTAAGGACTTTTCTCACAGGATTTGCTGTGGCATGGGGTATCTTTATGCTGATCGTCCTGTTAGGCGCAGGCAATGGATTGATCCATGCATTCGAGCAATCGGCTTCCGAACGTGCCATGAACTCCATCAAGATTTTTCCGGGATGGACCAGCAAATCATACGATGGACTGAAAGAAGGAAGACGAGTGCAACTGGATAATAAAGACGTAGATGCTACCGACCATTATTTTCCGGACCATGTCATTAAAGCCGGGGCAACCGTGTGGCAAGGAGGCATTAATTTAAGCTTCGGGCAAGAATACGTCAGTTTGAATCTTTCCGGTGTATATCCCAACCATACGGAAGTAGAAGTGGTGAAACTCTTCAAAGGACGTTTCATCAATGAAATTGATATTAAAGAGCGCCGGAAAGTAATTGTGCTCCATAAAAAGACAGCAGAGATTCTTTTCGATAAAACGCATACCGAGCCTATCGGGCAGTTTGTCAACGCCGGTAATGTGGTTTATCAGGTAGTAGGGCTGTATAATGATAAAGGAGACAGCGGAGACAGCGATGCTTACATCCCCTTCACCACCCTGCAAACAATTTACAACAAAGGAGACAAGTTGAATAACCTTGTCATGACTACCAAAAACCTGGAAACGATAGAAGCAAATGAAGCATTTGAAGCTCATTACCGCAAGGTGCTGGGGGCCAATCATCGCTTTGACCCGACAGACCATAGTGCTATCTGGATTTGGAACCGGTTTACCAACTACTTGCAACAGCAGCAAGGCTCGAACATGCTACGCATCGCTATCTGGGTGATCGGTATTTTCACGCTGTTAAGCGGGATTGTAGGAGTGTCCAACATCATGCTGATTACTGTAAAAGAGCGTACCCGTGAATTCGGTATCCGCAAAGCTCTGGGTGCCAAGCCGCTTTCTATCCTCTGGTTGATTATCGTAGAGAGTGTCACCATTACCACGATATTCGGATATATAGGTATGGTAGCGGGCATCGGAGTGACCGAATGGATGAATAACGCCTTTGGCAATCAGACAATGGATACCGGAATGTGGACGGAAACTGTTTTCCTGAATCCGACAGTAGATATAAGAATCGCCATACAGGCTACACTCACATTAATAATAGCTGGTACGTTAGCCGGATTATTTCCTGCCCGAAAAGCAGTCAGCATCCGACCAATCGAAGCACTTAGAGCAGATTAAGACTATGAGAATAGACATGGATACCTGTGAGGAAATCCTCATTACCATTACAAGAAATAAAACGAGAAGCCTGCTGACTGCATTCGGTGTTTTCTGGGGAATCTTTATGCTCGTCGCCCTGATCGGCGGCGGACAAGGACTGGAAGGCATGATGAAAAAGAACTTTGAAGGATTCGCAACCAACTCCGGCTTCCTTGCCGCACAGAAAACGGGCGAAGCTTACAAAGGTTTCCGCAAAGGCAGGTGGTGGAATCTGGAAGCTATCGACATCGAGCGCCTCCGTTCGCAAGTCAAAGATGTGGAGGTCATTACTCCTTCCATTGCCCGTTGGGGTTCCAAAGCTGTATACGAAGATAAGAAATACGATTGCAGCGTGAAAGGATTATATCCGGACTATCTCCACATCGAATCACAGGAAATGGCCTACGGCAGGTTTATCAACGAAGTGGATATACAGGAAGCGCGTAAAGTGTGTGTGATCGGAAAGCGTATCTATGAAAGCCTGTTCAAACCGGGAGAGGATCCTTGTGGAAAATACATACGTGTGGACGGAATTTATTATCAGGTGATCGGCATGTCTTCCTCCGAAGGGGATATGAACATACAGGGACGGGCTTCGGAAGCTGTCACCCTGCCTTTCACCACGATGCAGCAAACGTATAACTTAGGAGGACGGATCGACGTCATCTGCTTCACCGTGAAGCATGGAATCAAAGTGTCCGACGTACAACCGGAAATGGAACAGATTATTAAAGCTGCGCATTATATCGCGCCTAACGACAAACAGGCACTTATGTACCTGAATGCGGAAGCAATGTTTTCGATGGTAGACAATCTGTTTACCGGTATCAACATACTGGTTTGGATGGTAGGATTGGGGACTCTGTTGGCAGGTGCCATCGGCGTATCTAATATTATGATGGTAACCGTGAAAGAACGTACCACCGAAATTGGTATCCGCCGGGCAATCGGCGCACGCCCCAAAGATATCCTGCAACAGATTCTATCGGAAAGTATGGTGCTTACTACCATTGCAGGAATGTGTGGAATCTCTTTTGCCGTCATGGTGTTGCAACTGGTAGAGATGGGAGCAAACGCCGACGGAGGAGACGTCCGTTTTCAGGTTACCTTCGGACTGGCAATCGGCACTTGTGCTCTTCTGATCGCACTGGGAATGTTGGCAGGTCTGGCACCTGCTTATCGGGCTATGGCTATCAAACCGATTGAAGCTATTCGAGACGAATAAAGAGGTGCGAGGGATTTCAATTATTAATCGTAAACAATAAAAATATAAATAAAGTCATGAAAAAGTATCTGAAAATCACATTATTGGTAGTCATTGCTATCATTCTTGTCGGAACATTCGTATTCCTTTATCAGAAGTCTAAACCCAAGGTAATCACTTACGAAATAGTAAAACCGGAAGTCACTGACCTCCAAAAGACCACAGTAGCTACCGGAAAGGTGGAACCGAGAGACGAAATTTTAATCAAACCGCAGATTTCGGGTATTATCGACGAAGTGTACAAAGAAGCCGGACAAGCTGTGAAGAAAGGGGAAGTGATCGCCAAAGTAAAAGTAATCCCTGAACTCGGTCAACTGAATTCTGCGGAAAGTCGTGTGCGCCTGGCAGAGATTAATGCAACACAGGCAGAAACGGATTTTGCCCGCGTAAAGAAGTTATACGAAGATCAGCTGATTAGCCGGGAAGAATATGAGAAAAGTGAAGTAGCCTTGAAGCAAGCTCGTGAAGAGAGACAGACGGCTAAAGATAATCTGGAAATCGTAAAAGAAGGGATTACTAAAAACAGTGCATCGTTCAGTAGTACGATGATTCGTTCTACCATTGATGGGTTGATTCTGGATGTACCTGTAAAAGCCGGTAACTCTGTGATTATGAGTAACACGTTCAATGATGGAACCACGATTGCTACGGTAGCCAATATGAACGACATGATTTTCCGTGGTAATATTGATGAAACGGAAGTGGGACGTATCCATGAACAGATGCCGATCAAACTGACAATCGGAGCTTTGCAGAATCTGACTTTCAACGCCATTCTGGAATATATCTCTCCGAAAGGGGTAGAAACCAATGGTGCCAACCAATTTGAAATCAAGGCTGCAATTACCATTCCGGATTCCGTTCAGATTCGTTCCGGATATTCGGCTAATGCGGAAATCGTGTTGCAAAGGGCAAATCAAGTATTGGCAGTCCCCGAAAGCACTATTGAGTTTAATGGCGACTCTACATTTGTGTACATCATGACAGATTCAGTGCCCGAACAAAAGTTCCAGCGTACGCAGGTGACTGCCGGAATGAGTGATGGAATCAAGATAGAAATCAAGAAAGGAATAACTGCACAGGATAAAATACGGGGTGCAGAGAAAAAAGATAAATAATTGAATTCAATGAAAATAATTCGTAAAACCATATCAGCCCTTCTGCTTGCCGGGATCGGAATCACTTCTATCCAAGCACAGAACAACTCCCCGCAAGCATGGACATTGCGGCAATGTATCGACTATGCCATCGAGCATAATATAGAGATTCGTCAATCGACCAACAGTGTTGAAGCCAATAAAGTGAGTGTAAACACTAGCAAATGGACACGTCTTCCGAATTTGAGCGGTAGCGCCAGCCAAAACTGGAGTTGGGGGCGTACTGCTTCTCCGATAGACAACTCGTATAGTGACATTAACAGTGCCAATACCAGTTTCAGCTTGGGAACCAATGTACCTATATTTACCGGTTTGCAGTTATCCAACCAATATTCACTTGCCAAGTTGGATTTAAAAGCCGCTATAGAAGATTTGAATAAAGCCAAAGAAGACATTGCAATCAATGTCACTTCCGCTTATTTGCAGGTTTTATTCAACCAAGAATTAAGTAAGGTTGCTCATAATCAGGTAGATTTAAGCAAAGACCAGCTAAAGCGCATCCAAGGGCTCCACGGAGTAGGTAAAGCATCTCCTTCTGAAGTGGCCGAAGCACAAGCCCGTGTCGCACAGGACGAAATGACTGCTGTACAATCAGACAATACGTACAAGTTATCATTATTAGACCTCACCCAACTTTTGGAATTACCTACGCCTGAAGGATTCGTGCTCGAAAGTCCTAAGGAAGAACTAGAATTCGAATCTCTCACCCCACCGGATGATATATATACACAGGCTCTTGCTTACAAACCAAGTATTAAGGCTGCAGAATACCGTTTACAAGGTAGTCTTAATAGCATTCGTATTGCTCAAAGTGCATTCTATCCACAATTATCTTTCAGCGCCGGTTTGGGTAGCAATTATTATACGGTGAGCGGAAGATCAGAAAACAGCTTCGGCAGTCAGATAAAGAACAACTTGAATAAGTATGTAGGATTCAATTTGAGCGTTCCGATCTTTAATCGTTTTTCTACACGAAACCGAGTACGCACCGCTCGTTTACAACAAATAGACTTATCTTTGAGATTGGATAACGCAAAGAAAGTACTCTACAAAGAGATTCAGCAGGCTTGGTATAATGCTCTAGCTGCTGAAAGCAAGTACAACTCCAGTGAAGTGGCAGTGAAAGCTAACGAGGAGTCTTTCCGCTTGATGAGTGAGAAATTTAATAACGGCAAAGCTACCTTTGTAGAATATAATGAAGCCAAACTTAATCTAACGAAAGCTCTTTCGGATAAGTTGCAAGCAAAATACGACTATCTGTTCCGGACTAAAATTCTGGATTTCTACAAAGGACAAGTCATTGAATAAAAAGAAATATATTTGAGTTTAGTATAGTAGTTCCTTAAAACATATCCGTTGGTTCATTCGTTATTATAGAAAGAACTAACGGATATGAAGTATTTTATCATCATAGTGATCGTAGTGATTAGTAATACATTTTTAGGAGTTGCTAAACCAATGAAAAATCAAGCAGAAATCTATTTTGCAGGAGGATGCAAATTCGAGGAGTAGAAAGTACTCAAGTAGGATATGCCAACAGTAATGTTGCCAACCCGAGTTATGAACAGGTCTGTTCAGGAAAAACCAATGCTGCGGAAACAGTAAAGGTGGTTTATGATCCTAAAACGGTAGATTTAAATTTGCTGCTCGATCTGTATTTCAAGACAATTGATCCTACCAGCCTCAACCGTCAGGGTAATGACCGGGGAACACAGTATAGAACCGGGATTTACTATGTAGATAAAGAAGATCTTCCTGTCATCAACCAGGCTATTAAACTATTGTCTGCACAATATAAGACTCCTATCGCTATAGAAGTAAAGCCATTGACTAATTTCTATCCCGCAGAGACTTACCATCAGGACTATCTGGATAAAAATTCTGGAGGATACTGCCACATCAATCCTGCTTTATTTGAAATGGCACGCAAAGCCAATGCACCGAAAACTAAAGTGTATCAAAAACCGGATGACTCAACCCTCCGCAAGGAACTGTCGGCGGAACAATATGCAGTAACCCAGAAGAATGCCACCGAACCGGCCTTCCACAATGAATACTGGAATGAGCACCGCCCAGGCATTTATGTTGATATTACCACCGGAGAGCCTTTGTTTGTTTCTACCGACAAGTTCGATTCGGGTTGCGGGTGGCCTAGCTTTTCCCAGCCGATTCAAAAAGATATCATCGCAGAGAAGAAAGATACTTCGCATGGCATGATACGTACGGAAGTGCGCAGTAAAACTGGGGATGCGCATCTGGGACATGTATTCACAGATGGTCCGAAAGAGAAAGGCGGATTACGTTATTGCATCAATAGCGCCTCCCTTCGTTTTATCCCGAAAGAGAAAATGAAAGAGGAAGGTTATGGAGAATATTTGCCACTCGTTAAATAGGCACCGCACCGGAAAGTAATACAAATCAATATAAGCTGTTTATCAGATAAACAGAACGGTGGATTTCCTCATAGGGCAATCCACCGTTTTTAATGCAGTTAAATTAAGAGAGAGAGAAGGAGTTTCACAACTCCTAATTTATTTTTATCTGCTGGCAGTCAGCAGAGTTGCTTCATTCGTTGCCGGAGTAGCCACGTTCATAGCCCAGTTCACACTGGATTCTTCAATCCATTTATCATTCCATTTATAGTTCATATAAGCTACCGGCATATTAGCGTCGTTCAATTCGTACACGCTCTTTTCAACAGCCGCATCGTAAGCTCTGTGAGAATCATTCCAACGTGCGTATACCAAAGTGATTTCATTAGAAGAATAAGTATAATCAATCTTGAAGTACGGCAGCCATTTGTCAGTGGAAGCATCCCATTTGAAAGCCTCTTTGGTAGCCATTCTCTTTTGATCGTCATAGGTAAAATCATATTTCATGTGGCGATAAAGAGAGCCATCTAATCTGTAAATCACCTTCGATACTACAAGATCACCTACTGTTTCTTCATTAGTAATGAAGTTATTGTTTTGTGCCTTCACTGTTGCATTAGAGATACCTGCAAATACCATAGCAACTAAAACGATCATTCTGAATAATACTGTAGTTTTCATAATTGTATATTTTTTATTTGTTCAACATTCTGTTTATTTGTTCTTCTGTTTATTAGACGGATCAAGTGTTTCAAACGGTTGCAACATTCTGAACTTTTTTCATGTTTCTTCGTTGTCCGCTTGCGACTATAGATATGCAACGAGCGTGCCAAAAAGATAACAAGCTAATAATCAGTAAGATTGCAAAACAGAGTGGTGTACGAAAATGAACAGTTGTACGCTTAGAATCGAACAACCAATTAAAAAAACAGTTTATATACTACGAAACAGAATATTGTCTACCTTTGCATCCGATAAATTATCAAAATCAAACGATGAAAAAGAACAGTAAGAAACATATTCTTCTGCTGTCAGCCAGTGGAGTTCTACTCATCTGTCTCATCAGTATTTATTTAAGTCGCAACGCTCTCTTAAGAAGCATAGTCGACAAACGTACCTCCCATATTGAGCAAACTCACGGGCTACGTATTCATTACGATAATCTGGAAATGAATGGATTGAATGAAATTATCCTCGAAGGTCTCTCTGTTGTACCCGAACAACGAGACACATTACTGACACTCACATCCACTCGTGTCAAACTGAACTTCTGGAAATTACTAAGCAGAAAAATAAAAATACGTTATGTAGCCGCAGACGGAATTACACTTGCATTCACAAAGCGGGATTCCGTCGCCAACTACGATTTTCTTTTTAGAAAGAAACTAGAATATCTCACTCGAACGTCGCCACAAACGGCCCCCCAAACAAATTACGCAGAAAGAATCAACAAAATATTAAATTTATGTTATGGTTTTATGCCCGAAAACGGACAACTAAACAATGTCTGTATCACGGAAAGAAAAAACAATAATTTTGTATCTCTCACTCTTCCTTCTTTTATCATTAAAGAAAATCATTTTCAATCCGTCATCACCATACAAGAAGACAGTTTAGCACAGCATTGGATAGCCAATGGTGAACTGCACCAACATTACAACTCATTAAAAGCAACGCTTTATTCATCTGATTCTCTAAAAGTTTCCATACCTTATCTAACACGTAGATATGGTGCTAAGATAACCTTTGACACTTTATCGTATAGCCTGACGAAAGAAATAGGGTCTTCCAAACAAGTCTATCTCAAAGGAAAAGCAAGAGTGAACGGACTGGACGTATTTCATAAAGCCCTCTCTCCTGAAATCATTCATCTCGATCGCGGACAACTCTGTTACGAGATGAACATAAACGGACACTCATTTGAATTGGACAGTACCACCATTGTTGACTTCAACAAACTCCAGTTTCATCCTTATTTACGGGTCGAGAAGGAGAAGGGAAACTGGCATTTCACTGCAGCAGTCAACAAATCCTGGTTTCCGGCAGACGATCTGTTCAGTTCTCTGCCGAAAGGATTATTCAGTAACCTGGAAGGTATAAAGACAAGTGGTGAGCTGGCTTATCATTTTCTGTTAGACATTGATTTTGCGCAACTGGATAGTCTCAAACTGGAATCTGAATTGAAAGAAAAAGATTTCCATATCATAAGCTATGGAGCTACTTCACTCTCCAAAATGTCCGACGAGTTCATTTACACAGCTTATGAGAATGGAGTGCCGGTACGAACCTTCCCTATCGGTCCTTCATGCAAACACTTTACCCCCCTGGACAGCATTTCCCCCATTCTAAGAATGTCCGTCATGCAAAGCGAAGATGGAGCATTCTTTTATCATCGCGGTTTTCTGCCCGATGCCTTACGGGAAGCACTGATTTACGACCTGCAAGTGAAACGCTTTGCACGCGGAGGAAGTACGATCACCATGCAACTGGTAAAGAATGTATTCCTGAACCGTAACAAGAACTTTGCGCGTAAACTGGAAGAAGCATTGATTGTGTGGCTGATAGAGAATGAAAGACTAACTTCCAAAGAACGTATGTACGAAGTATATCTGAATATAGTAGAATGGGGACCGCTCGTTTATGGTATTCAGGAAGCGTCTGCTTATTATTTCAAGAAACGCCCTTCGCAACTGACCACGGAAGAAAGTATTTTCCTGGCTTCCATTATCCCGAAACCCAAGCATTTCCGCAGTTCTTTTGCAGAAGGCGGACAATTAAAGGAGAATATGGAAGGTTACTACAAGCTGATTGCAAAACGTCTTGCACAGCAAGGAGTAATAAGTGAAATCGAGGCGGATAGTATCCGCCCCGATATCCAAGTTACGGGCGACGCCCGGAATAGTCTAGCCGGTGAAAAACCGAAGTCTAGTTCTCCTACCGCTGAGGAGCAATGAGATTGATATAAATAATAAAGGAATAGGTTATCTTCTTGAACTGCTGTTTCTTTCAGAAGAACGGGAAGAGCTTTGAGTGCTATTACTTCTCGTACTTCCGGAAGAAGAGCGTCTTTCTGTTTGTCCGCTGGAAACATTGCTCCGGGTAGAGCTACCGCTGCTTCGAGTAGAACTCGAACTACCGCTACTACGGCTAGAGGTAGTACTACTGCGACTGGAAGAACTACGACTGGAGCTAGAACTGCCACGATTGGAACTAGAACTGCCACGACCGGAGCTACCACGACTGGAAGAACTATTGTTTCTATCAGAACTGTTATTTCTATTATAGGAACCACTACTATCGTTTCGCCTACTTGAACTTTCCCTTGAGCTGCGACTTGTCTTTCCACTTTCACGGTTGGAACCGCTACTTGTCGAACTTCCGCTTGTCGGTCTGCGATTAGAGCTTGAAGAACCGGAACTTGTTTCCGGACGGGGACGAGTCGACGTACCAGGTCGCGTTGTCGTTCCGGGACGAGACGTATCAGGACGAGTAGATGTGCTTGGACGAGACGTTCCGGGACGTGTTGTTGATGAACCCGGACGGGAAGAATTACCCGGACGTGTCGGTGCATTATGCGGACGAGTGGAAGTATTCGGACGGAACCGGACAGAACCGAAGTCCGAACGACGATAAGAGTGATATACTCTCTGATCTCTCACCCGGTGCGGTGCAGAGTAATGGTTGAAATTAGTATATCTTCCCCGATAGTAGCTTGTATGGTGAAAGTGCGGACGATAATGCGCTCCACAATAAGTACGGTAATGATAAGGCACACCAAAATAGAACAAGCTACGGTTCGGGTAATTGATGTACACCCTGAAACTCCATTTCCCTCCGGTTACATAAATCGGCCGATAGAAATACTCGGCACCGAGAAACCGACGATACTGTGCATCGCTCAATACCCAGCGAAGATCGTCGTTACGGATATCCAAAGCTTCATAATAATCATCCAATGCCCATTCGTAACCACGTGCTACGTAATCCATTATATTACGGACAGAATAAATAAAGTCGTAATTAATCTCATACGCATCATTATATTGCTGTGTACTCAAACTCAATTCATACGCCATCTTATCGGTAAGAAAACGTGTCTCCTTACGTACCTTGCTGGTGCTCATTCCAGCCATTACGGTCATATTGGCAGTCAGGCCGACCGCAAAGAGTAAAAAAAGTATTCGTTTCATAATTCAATCTCCTATCATTTATTATTCCGATAATATTCCTCAATAAACATGCGTAACATATCTCTATAACCGTACAGTTAATAGTATCAACGCCGACCATACCCTATCACAAAATCATTCATCTTGTCCTTGCTGGAAGTAAATGTCAGGGTATTAATCACTGTAAAGAAAGCTTCTTTATCTACAATGCGGGGATACATTATCTTCATAATTTCCATCCGGTCATCGTCAAATGTATAAAGTTTGGTCAGTTGGAGACATTGGGCAGATGTAAAATCAGAACCGGCCAATGCAGCATTAAGCAACTTTATACGATCATCTTTAAAAGGCTCCTTCTTCATCTCATTATAAAACGTTTGAAAGAGCTGATCGTTCATGACCCTGTTGTAACCATATCCCGGGCGGTGTTCTCCTTGTCCCGGACGATGTCCCCCCTGTCCGGGGCGGTCGGGTCTTTCCGGATGCATGTTATCACGTCCGTCTACCCATATCTCTTTCACTCCCCTACCATCGAAATAAACATAGTCTTTATACAATTTTTCTCCTTTCCATACTCGCTCTCCCGGACGGGTAAAGCGGGTGGCATATACTTCAACAGTATAATGTCCGGGATTCAAATTGGCTATAAAGCAGGTAGTAGTAGGCAAACTGATTTGGTTTCCTCCCAAGTAAACAAGTATCGGAGTGTTCCCACCGTCGATACGGATTCCGTTAACAGACTGCGCTTGTAAGGAAAGGGCAGCGAACAGGATGCAGAAACTTATTATAATCTTACGCATAACTTATCTCGTTTTTATTATTTATATCTTTAATCTGATACCACAAAAATAGGGTGAGGAAACTCCCCACCCCAATGATTCTCTCTATTCGTATGTAGGGAAATCCCTATTCTGTTTAGGAATCCGCCAAAACAATGCCATCCTCGTGCAAGGTAATCAGACGTTTCTTATACAAGTCGCCCACTCCTTTCTTAAAGGTTTTCTTGCTGACACCAAACGTATCGTAGATATCTTCCGCAGGACTTTTATCATTCAAGTTAATTCGTCCCCCGTGCTCTTTGATATAGTCTAGCAGCGTTTTCGAAAAATCGTCAATCTTTTCAAAACCGGGTTTCTGAAGAATCAAATCTACTTTACCATCTTCACGCACCTGTTTCACAAAAGCTTTCATTTCCATCCCTGTCTCCAACGGACAGAATATTTCATTTTCATACAACAAACCGCTATACATATCATCTATAATTGCCTTAAAGCCTAAGTCCGTCTTCTGCCAGATAAGAATATTCACCTCTGCTCCCGGAGCATATTCCGGCTTTTCTTTCGACAGATAACGTTCCACTTTTGCTGAAGCCACAATACGGTAACTCTCTTCATCCACATGTGCATGAACCACGTATTTCCGTCCAACCTGCATTTTCATCTTCTGCTCACGGAACGGCACAAATAGGTCTTTCATCAATCCCCAGTTCAGGAAAGCTCCGTATTGATTTACCCAGGAGACTTCCAGACAAGCAAACTGTCCGACCTGCACTAACGGGGTCAGTGTCGTAGCAATCAGCCTCTCATCCATATCCAGGTAAAGAAACACATTCAAAAAATCTCCTATCTTACAATCCTCGGGCACATAGCGGGTAGGCAACAAAATCTCACCTTCTTCCCCACCATCGAGATATACGCCGAAATCGACTTCCTTCACGACTTCAAGCTGGTTGAACTTTCCTAATTCGATGCTCATATTCTTATCTATTATATTATATAAGCAGCAAAGATAATCTATTTTGAATAGATCCCTCAATCTGTCAGCTATAACTTTTCGTTATCGAGAAAAACTATTTGCAATGAACAATCTGCGTTCTAATATGTTAACTTTGTAGCGACAAAAAGAAAGAGTAAATTATTCACCTTTTTAAACATATAAAATTATGGAATTTCTAACCAACGAGAAACTTACGATTGTGGGAGCTGCCGGAATGATCGGCTCCAACATGGCACAAACAGCCATGATGATGAAACTCACTCCGAATATTTGTCTCTATGATCCATTCGCACCAGCTTTGGAAGGAGTAGCTGAAGAACTGTATCATTGCGGTTTTGAAGGTGTCAACCTTACCTATACTTCCGACATCAAAGAAGCGCTGACCGGAGCTTCTTATATTGTTTCTTCCGGTGGAGCAGCCCGTAAGGCAGGTATGACCCGCGAAGATCTGTTGAAAGGAAATGCAGAGATTGCCGCTCAATTCGGAAAAGACGTTCGTCAATATTGCCCGAACGTAAAACATATCGTTGTCATCTTTAATCCTGCAGACATCACCGGCTTGATTACTTTGTTGTATTCAGGTTTGAAACCTTCACAAGTTTCTACATTGGCTGCGTTGGATAGCACCCGCCTGCAAAACGAACTGGTGAAATACTTCCATATCCCCGCTTCCGACATTCAGAATTGTCGTACGTATGGCGGTCATGGAGAACAAATGGCTGTATTTGCATCTACCACCAAAATAAAAGGAGAACCCCTGACCGATTTCATCGGTACTACCCGCCTTCCGTTGACGGAATGGGAAGCACTGAAAGTACGTGTCATCCAGGGTGGAAAACATATCATCGACCTGCGCGGCCGTTCTTCTTTCCAAAGCCCGGCTTATCTGTCTATCGAAATGATTGCTGCTGCTATGGGCGGACAGCCATTCCGCTGGCCTGCCGGAACGTATGTTTCCAATGGCAAATTCGACCATATCATGATGGCGATGGAAACTTCAATTACTAAAGACGGCGTTACTTATAAAGAAATAGCCGGAACTCCTGCCGAACAGGAAGAATTAGAAAAGAGCTACGAACACTTATGTAAACTTCGTGACGAAGTGATTGAAATGGGAATCATCCCAGCCATCAAGGACTGGCATGCTTTGAATCCCAATATTGACTAATCAAACAATATTAGCGAAAGCAGAAGGCCGAAACCTGACGATCTTTTTATCGTTCCGGGTTTCGGCCTTTTTTATTTCATTGCCAATGTCATTCCCACGGAAGAACATTCCTGACAAATCCCTTTAAGGACATAATTAATGCTATGCAAAGTAAATCCTTCAGGCAAATCAATCACCGGGATATGGGTACCTTCCAGGCAGAATGTACGATGACATTTCTCACAATAAAAATGCGAATGTAAATCCTGTACCACACAATTGCAAGAGTTGTCGCAAACGGCATACTTCAACGAGCCGCTTCCATCGTCTATGCTATGTATGAGGTGATGAGACAAGAAGAGAGCGATGGTACGGGATATGGTCGATTTATCAACTGTGTCGAGCAATGTTTCGAGGTCAAGCAATGACACTGCACGCTCTGCCTGCATCATCTCTTTTATCACCAAGAGCCTTATTGCAGTTGGCTTAATGTCTCTTCTGACCAGCTTATCCAAATAAATATCTTCTTCCATCTTTCTCCTATTTTATCATTTTCTGTATTCTGACGGCGTTCATAATAGCAAGCAACGCAACGCCTACGTCTGCGAAGACAGCTTCCCAAAGAGTAGCGATTCCACCGGCTCCCAAAATCAATACAAGCAATTTCACTCCAAATGCCAGTGATACATTCTGCCAAATGATTCTTCGTGTCAACTTTCCTACTTTGATAGCTTCGGCTACTTTCGACGGCTGATCTGTCTGTATCACGACATCGGCTGTTTCAATGGCTGCATCACTGCCCAATCCTCCCATAGCAATACCGACATGACTCAAAGCAAGCACCGGTGCGTCATTCATTCCATCGCCGACAAATGCAATCCGGTTTGCCTCATCCTGACGCAATTCTTCCAGGTGTTTCACTTTCCCTTCCGGCAGCAAGTCGCCATAGGCTTTCGATATGCCGAGCTTCTCCGCAAAGTTAGTAACAATACTCTGTTTATCACCGGATAATATCTGTATGTTTTCAATATTTAAAGCTTTTAAGCGATCAATAGCTACCTTTGCGTCTTCTTTCAAGGCATCAGCCAACAACAGATAACCGGCATAACGGTTTCCAACAGCACAGGCTACAATGGTATCTGTCATCTTCAACAATTCTTGCGGAAAGGATATATCAAACTTGGACAGTAACCGGCAATTACCAACCAGAACCGGTATTCCGCCTACCGTTGCTTCCAATCCGAAGCCGGCATATTCTTTCGTATCGGTAACGGTTACGCGTTCTATGTTTTGTTCTTTTGCGTAGTTTACAACAGCCTTGGCAATCGGATGTGTGCTATCACTTTCTACCGAAGCAATCAGTTTCACTAATTCTTCTTCCGAAATATCGCCTGCACTTTTACAGGCCTGCACGTCAAAGGTTCCTTTTGTCAGGGTTCCTGTTTTATCGAATACCACCGTATTGATCTTAGTGATAGCGTCCAGATAATTACCGCCCTTGAATAAAATACCCAATCGGGATGCCGCTCCGATACCACCAAAATAGCCTAATGGAATACTAACCACCAATGCGCATGGACATGAAATCACCAAAAAGACCAAAGCTCTGTATAACCAATCATTAAATGTGAATACAAATGCAGGATTGATAAGTGAATAGACAAATGGAGATAATACAATTAATACGGCCAGTATGATAACAATCGGTGTGTAAACACGGGCAAACTTGCGAATAAACAATTCTGCCGGGGCTTTGCGTTCGGCGGCATTCTGAACAAGTTCCAATATTCGGGCGAGTGCGCTCTTGTCAAAAGGTCTCGTCACTTCAAGTCGGATTACCTTGTCGGTTACAATCATTCCGGCAAGCACTTCCTCCCCTTTCCGAATATTACGAGGCACGCTTTCGCCCGTTAATGCAGCTGTATTAAAGGCGGCAACTTCATTCTGCATGATTCCATCCAATGGCACTCGCTCACCTGCCTTTATTTCTATGATTTCACCGACTTTTATCTTTTTAGGACTTTCAGTAACAAGATTACCCTCTCTAAGTACCAGTGCTTTTTCGGGTCTTACGTCTAATAAGGCTCCGATATTACGTTTGGCTTTATCTACCGCTTTACCCTGAAACAGTTCTCCTACTGTATAAAATAGCATCACGGCTACGCCTTCCGGATATTCGCCAATATAGAAAGCTCCCAAAGTAGCAATAACCATTAGGGTGAACTCACTGAAATAGTCTTTTCCCCTGATGCTTTCCCAGGCTTCTTTCATCACCGGAATTCCTACCGGAAGATAGGCTACGATATACCATATCAAAGAAACATATCCTTCACGGAAGAATGCTAAATCAAGAGCATTCATGATTATTCCACCTGCCAGCAGCAGGAGAGAGAATATCACTTTCCCATATTCATGGAATACCGAAACCTTTGCATCAACCTTTTTTTCTGCTGCGCATGAGTGAGCGCCACAACTACAATGTCCCATAACATTCATCATTTAGTTGATGCAAAGGTAGCAAATGATTTATGCAACAAAGTTGCAAAATCGGTTTTAGCACCTTTCAATGTCAGCAATATCGCAACAGCCATTTCCAAACCGGCACGACTTCTATATCCAACTCATTCCCTGAAATTGTCCTTTCTTCATCCCAAGTAATGATATCGGTCTTTCAACCAGCTGAATCTTACTAATTTCTTGCTGACGCTCGGCTATAATTGCCTTTATTATTCGTTTTTCCATAAAATATGCTCTTTATATTGCACAAATATAGCAAAAACATACTTAATATATTAAGCAAGACTTCTTTTTCTTTCCAACTGTAGCTACTATTTTCTTTAGTTGTCAACTGCTACTTATCCTTTACAGGACGAACTTTGACAGGACAGAAGAAGATTACATATAAATTTGATGATTCTTATTGTCAACCAAAGTTTTTTCCCGATAGTATAATGATTATCACCGGTTTACATGCTGACAATAAGCCATGACAATAGGCTGACAATAAAAAATCAGAACTTTTATTGTCAGCCTGTTCCATTTTATAAGCACCTGAAGGACATCATCGCCTGCAGTAACCATACCATCCACATAGAAAGCAGCTTTTTAAAATGAATCCCCCTATTAAATGAATGTTATATAGCCGGTATCTTTCACTTAACAAGTAGGTATTGTTCCATTAAAGCATCAGTATTGTTAACTCTCCACGGCTGTGACGAGATCTTTCCACAGCCGTGGTAGGAACTCGTCACGGCTGTGGGAAGAAGTTACCACGGCCGTGACAAAGTAAAGATAGCGGTACTTTAGTAGAACTATACTGGCACTCTAGGGCAACTACATAGGCACGTTAATGGAACTATATAGGTAGATATCACTTTGGGAGGCTGTTACTAAAATGCGACGTTACTTCAGAACATGCTTCTAAAGCTATTATTTATCAAGTCATAAAAGGATCATAAGAGATAAAAATAAGGCTGACAGTAAAAGTAGATATATTTTATTGTCAGCCTATTATCAGCATCTATTGTCAGGTGATATAGTATTGATATTCATATACTTGAATATCACCCTGACAGTTTGACAATAAAATTGGTACAAATCAATAGAAACGATCATAAAATTTTTAATTGGGAAGGGTAAAGAATTTATAAAAAGAAAGAAAAAGTTTGCCGTTCCCCTAAGAATAAATATCTTTGTAACCGTGGTTACAGTAACCACAGTTACTAATATAATTCACTGACTATGAGGTTTTATAATAGAGAAGAAGAACTAAAAGAGCTAAAACGAATTCAGCAATTGGCATTTGAGGAAAGTTCAAGAATGACAGTCGTTACCGGTCGCCGTAGAATTGGGAAGACAAGCCTCATTATGAAAGCCGTTGAACAGACTCCCACTGTCTACTTATTTATAGGGCGCAAAAATGAAGCAACCTTGTGCGAAGAATTCATCCCACTTATCGCACAAGCCCTGCAAATCTTTGTTCCGACAGAAATCCGAAGTTTCCGAAACTTATTCCAATACCTAATGCAGCTTTCGACACAACGGACTTTCAACCTGGTTATTGATGAATTTCAGGAATTCTATACTATTAATGAATCCATATTCAGCGATATGCAAAATATTTGGGACCAATATCGGAAGTCCTCTCACATGAATTTGATTGTCAGTGGTTCCATCTATTCTCTTATGCAAAAAATTTTCCAAGACAACAAAGAACCACTCTTCGGAAGAGCTGATAACATAATCAAGCTGTCAGCCTTTAGTCTCTCTGTTCTAAAAGAAATCATGCATGAATATGCCCCGACACATTCGAATGATGATCTTTTAGCACTTTATACTTTTACTGGCGGGGTGCCTAAATACGTGGAACTTTTTTGCGACAACCATACGCTTCACGTGGAAAGCATGATCCATTTTATGGCTCGCGATAATTCTCCCTTTACCGAAGAAGGAAAAAATTTGTTGATAGAAGAATTTGGAAAAAATTACGGAACCTACTTTTCTATTTTAAGTGCAATTGCCGGAGGCAGAAATACACAAGCAGAAATTGAGGCAGCACTAGGAGAAAAAAGCGCAGGTGGCTACCTGAAACGTCTGATAGACGATTATAATATTATCATACGCCAACGTCCCATTTTAGCTAAAGAGAGCTCAACAACTGTCCGATATGAAATATGTGATAATTTTATTAGGTTTTGGTTCAATTACTTCGATCGTAACCGTTCATTGATAGAAATTAAAAACTTTGTAGGGCTGCGTAATATCATAAAAGCTGATTATCCAACCTACAGCGGAAAGATATTAGAACTTTACTTCAAACAGAAATTCGCAGAAAGTTATCAATTCCGTGCCATCGGGTCATGGTGGGAAAACAAAGGGAACCAAAACGAAATAGATATTGTTGCACTCGGTCTTGAAAAAAACAAAGCAGTAGTTGCTGAAGTAAAACGCCAACGTAAAAACTTTAAGCCAGAGTTGCTGGAACAGAAAGTTGAACATTTGAAGAAAAAGCTATTGCCTCGTTATACTATTGAAACAATGTGTTTGTCATTGGAAGATATGTAGTACATAGTTAGGCACGGATGACAGTTTTTCTATGAGATCAGTCCCCATCACCTGTATTCCGTGCCCAATTATCATTGTTGGTTTTCTTCCCGATCTGTTCGGATAAACTCCAGGAGTCGTTCTACCGCCTCTTCTTCAGGAATATTCTTCTCTACGCACACCTTGCCTTTATAAAGACTGATTTTGTCTCGTCCTGCTCCTACATAACCGTAGTCAGCATCCGCCATCTCGCCGGGACCATTCACGATACAGCCCATAATGCCGATCTTCAAGCCTTTCAAATGTGA
>OHMU01000450.1_pt1 | contig 20086 bp, 15 predicted proteins | sample 1569441 | NCBI WGS metagenome assembly OHMU01 (sample SAMEA3879527, study PRJEB24766) | human gut metagenome | biome: human-associated habitat; feature: feces | place: USA | collected 1985/1987 | reverse complement strand
GGCGGCGGTGACGGCGATGTGGTGGACGCCGGCGATATGCTCAAGGGTGCGGTAGGGCGTGACCTCCAGGCCCAAACGCATCAGCTCATAGACGAACTCCCGCCTCCACAGGCGCAGGAAGCGCTGATAGGACGGGGCACAGGGACTGCCGGCCAGCTCATCATCGGTCAGGAAATCGAAGGTCCATGCCGGGTCGTGGGGCAGCAGCTCCGCCTCGGCGGCAAGCAGCACCTGCAGCACCGACAGCAGGAACACCGCACCGGGGGCGAAGGGCTCCGCATCGGTCTTTTCCGGGTAGAGCAGGCGGCGGGCATAGTCGTAGGCATAGGCCAGCCAGCCCTCGGACGGTTCGCCGGGGCACAGCACCTCCAGCTCCGGGCGGCAGAGGGCCAGCACGTCGGCGCAGCGGAGGCGCGCGCCGCTGAACAGCCCGACAAAGCGCTGCATATAGCCCTCGGTCTCAATGGCGCGGAGCAGGGCGTTCCCGGGGGCAAAATAGTCCGCAGCGGGACGGTCGGAAAGGCGGCGGCGCAGGGCCAGGTCCATCTGGCGGATACGTTTTTTGTTCATGGCAAAACCTCCTGCCGGTGGTATCGTACGCGGGCCGTGTCCACCGAAAGGCGCCCGTACACCGGTAAGATGTCCGGGATGGACACGGCACACCATAATAATAGGACACTCCCCCGCACGCTGTCAATATTCCGCGGGGCGTTTTGCCACCGTTTTGATACGGAACCTTAGTAAGGTCTTAAGCGTGTGTTCACGATTTGTTCACATTTTGAGGGCCAGGCGCATGATATGATATTGTCGGGGGCAGCGGCGGAACGGAATGACAATTTCTGCCGTCTAAGTAAATAGGCAAATCATCCCGCGGGTGCGCGGGAAGGAAAAAGGAGAACACGACATGAAAAAAGCGGCTTTTGTACTGGCGCTGGTGATGCTGCTGGGCTGTGTGTCCGGCTGCGGCGCAGCGGAGGGCGAGGCCTCCGTGCAGTCGGTGTCTATGATCTGCGGGCTGGGGTCCGTAGGTCTGGCGGACCGGTTCGCAGGCATCGTCAGCCCGCTGGGCGAGACGACCATCAAGAAAAACGACGCCATGACCATCGACACCATCAAGGTGAAGGTGGGCGACAGCGTGAAAAAGGGCGACGTGCTGCTGACCTATGACCTCAGCCAGATCCGCACCGACCTGGAGATGGCCCAGCTGGAGCTGGAGCAGCTGAACGCCACGCTGGAGGACCAGCAGGCGGAGCTGGAGCGTATACAGAAGCTGATGGACAGCACCTATGACGACGCCACCAAGCGGCAGTACGCCCTGGATCTGCGGGAGCAGAACGTGAAGGTGCTGGAGACGAAGGCCAACATCGCCACCAAGAAAAAGGACATTGAGAAGCTGAAGGCCAATACCGCCGACAGCACCGTCAAGTCCCCGGTGGACGGCGAGGTGCAGTCCCTGAACCCGGACGGCGGCACGGACAACTCCGGCAACGCCCTGCCGTTCATGACCATCGTGGAGACGGGCGGCTTCCGCATCAAGGGCTATGTGAATGAAAACAACGCCAGCGTGCTGACCGAGGGCACGGCGGTGGTCATCCGTTCCCGGGTCAGCGACCAGACGTGGAAGGGCAGCATCAGCTCCATCGACTGGAACAACGCCCAGCAGAGCCGCAGCGACTACGGCGACAGCGACACGGCCATGTCCAGCAAGTACCCCTTCTATGTGACGCTGGAGGGCGACGGCGAGGGCCTGCTGATGGGCCAGCACGTGTACATAGAGCCGGACTACGGTCAGGAGGACACCCAGGACGAGAGCCTGATCAACCTGCCCAGCTACTTCATCAACGACGCCGAGGGCAAGCCCTGGGTGTGGGCTCAGAACAGCAATGGCAAGCTGGAGAAGCGGAGCATCACCCTGGGCGAGTACAACACGGAGACGGACACCTATCCCGTGACGGACGGCCTGACGGCGGAGGACTACATCGCCTATCCCGACGACAGCCTGAAGGCGGGCATGACGTGCATCACCTATGACGACGCCACCTTTGACCCCAGCGCCGGCGGCAGCACGGGAGATATAGACGGCATGGTTGACACGGACGGCATGGAGGATATGGACGGCACGGGCAGCATGGACGGCATGGACGGCGGCGATATGCCCGCTGAGAACGACACCGTCACGGACGACGGCAGCACCGCAGCCGTGATTCCCGGCGGCGAGGCCGCCTCCGCGTCAGCGGTCATTCCGCCGATGGAGGGCTGAGCATGATTTTGGAAATGCGCGATATATGCAAGGACTATCCCATGGGGAAGTCCGTGGCACATATCCTGAAAAACGTGAACCTTGACGTGGAGGAGGGGGAATACCTGGCTATCATGGGTCCCTCCGGCAGCGGCAAGACCACGCTGATGAACCTGATCGGGTGTCTGGACGTGCCCACCAGCGGCAGCTATCTGCTGGGCGGACGGGACGTGACCACCTGCAACAACAAGCAGCTGGCGGAGGTGCGGAACAAGGAGCTGGGCTTCGTGTTCCAGAGCTTTAATCTGCTGCCGAAGCTGACGGCGCTGGAAAACGTGGCGCTGCCCCTGCTGTACGGCGGGGTGAAGAAGGCGGAACGCCTGGAACGGGCCCGGGCCGCGCTGGAGACGGTGGGGCTTTCCGACCGGGTGGACCACCGGCCGGACCAGCTGTCCGGCGGACAGTGCCAGCGGGTGGCCATCGCACGGGCCATCGTGGGCAATCCGAAGCTGCTGCTGGCCGACGAGCCCACCGGTGCGCTGGACAGCGCAAGCGGCGCGGCGGTGATGGAGCTGTTTCAGCAGCTGCATGACGGCGGCTCCACCATCATCATGATCACCCACGACCATTCCATCGCCAACCACGCCGCCAAGGTCATGACCATACGGGACGGCGTACTGTCGGGAGGTGACGACTATGAGTGAGAAGCTGACGCTGCGGGAAAAGCTGCATATCGGCGAAAAGCGCCCCGACGGCGAGAAGCCCCGCATGAGCAAGAAGCTGAAAAAGGGCATTATCGCCGCCGCCTGCGTGGTGGGCGTGTGCGGCGCGGTGTGGGGCGGACTGACCATCGCCCGGAACGCCCAGCGGGGCGACGTGAACGTATACGCCGTCAACGAGTGCGCCATGACCGACTACTGGGGGGACACCTCCAACACCAGCGGCATGGTGACCACGGACAAATTGCAGAAGATCTACATCTCCCAGAGCCAGACGGTGAAGAAGGTGTGGGTCAAGGAGGGCGACAGCGTCAAGAAGGGCACGGCGCTGGTGAGCTATGACTCCACCCTGACACAGGCCACCGTGGAGCGCGCCAAGATCGACTATGACCGGCAGACGGAGAACCTGGAGGTCATGAAAAACGAGCTGGAGCTGCTGAAGAAGGCGAAGAACAAGGAGACGCTGGAGGCGGAGCGCAACGGGTATCAGAAACAGCGGGATGACATCATCAAAAAGATATACGATGATAAGGGGTTGGATAAAACGATAACCCACACCCATATACTTCCCTCCACCGACCCCAATGTGATCCCCAACGGTACGGAAAAAACACCGTACTACTATCAGTGGATCTCCAAAACGCCGCTGAAACAGACAGACCTGATCGGTATGTTCAACAGCTACGGCAAATCCGGAGATGACCCCCTCTACGTGGTGCTGGTATACCGCACGGACGACAAGGTGGGCGGTCTTGTGGAGCGGTGCTGGGGGCTGAAGCTGACGGCTATCACCGAGACCGAGAGCACTGAGCCCGACCCCGGTGTTACTGTCACCGACCCTAACGAGCCTTCTACGCCGACCACAAAGAAGACCATTGTTTCCGTGAGTATGGAACCGGCCGACCTAGCGCCCTATCAGGATAAGTCATTGGATTACGGCGACAAGAAAGAAGAGATCTCCAAGCTGGATAAGAAGATCGCCCAGATCGACGAGCTGCTGGAGTCCTCCATGACCCAGCTGGATCTGAACAAGGCCATTCTGGAGAAGGCTCAGGCGGTAAAGGAGCAGGAGGTCAACCTGAAGGTGGCGAAGCTGAAGCTGGACAAGAAGCTGGCGGAGCTGGGCGACGGCAACGTGTACGCGGAGTTCGACGGCACGGTGAAGACCGTCCGCGACCCGGACGAGGCCTATAACAACAGCGAGGCCGTGGTGGAGCTGTCCGGCGGCGGCGGATATTACGTCACCGGCACCCTCAGCGAGATGGATCTGGGCAGCGTGCAGGTGGGCGACAGCGTATCCATCAGCAGCTGGATGACCGGAGCGGCCTGCGAGGGCACCATCGTGTCCATCGACGACTATCCCACCAGCAACGGCAACAACTGGGGCGACGGCAACAGTAACGTGTCCTACTACCCCTTCAAGGTGTTTGTCACCGAGGACGCGAATTTGCAGCCCAATGACTATGTGGATATACAGTACCAGAAGGACACCAGCGCGGAAGAAAGCGGCAGCTCACTGTATCTGCAGAGTATGTTCATCCGGACCGACAACGGCAAGAGCTATGTGATGGCCCGGGGCGAGGACGGCAGACTGGAGCAGCGGTGGGTGCAGACCGGCCGGGATCTGTGGGGCAGCTACACCCAGATACGGGGCGGGCTGACCATCGACGACTATGTGGCGTTCCCCTATGGACGCGACGTGGTGGAGGGTGCCCACACCCAGGAGGCCACGACCGACCAGCTGTACAACTACGGCATATAAAGGAGGCGGGATAACCATATGTTGGAAAATATAAATCTCGCCTTTCAGGGCGTGTGGAGCCACAAGCTGCGGTCGTTTCTGACCATGCTGGGCATTATTATCGGTATCGCCGCGATCATCACCATCGTGTCCACCATTCAGGGCACCAACGAGCAGATCAAGCAGAACCTGATCGGCGCGGGCAACAACGTGGTGCGGGTGACCATCGGCGCCACGGACAGCCAAAACTATTTCGACCTGAACTACTCGGCGCTGCCGGAGGGTATCGACCCAGTGACCCGGGAGATGCGGGATGAGATGGAGAAGCTGGGCAGCGTGTCGCTGGTGAGTATGTACTACTCCCGGGATTGGTGCGACAACGTGTACGTGGGCAATACGGCGTTCAGCGGGTCGCTGTACGGCGTGGACGACCACTATCTGACGGCCGTGGACTACGCGGTGAACTACGGACGGTCCTTCACGGCGGCGGACTATGAGAACCGGCGGAATGTGGCGCTGATCGACGCGAAGTCGGCAAAGTCGCTGTTCCAGGGCGAGAACCCCATCGGCGGCACCATCGAGATCAACGGGATGCCGTTCACCGTGGTGGGTGTGGTGTCCTCCCGGTCCAGCAGCGGACCGGTGATCAACAACTTTAAGGATTATCAGATGTACGCCGGCAGCACAGCGGGGACCATTTTCATCCCGGACGTGTGCTGGTCTGTGCCCTATCGGTACGACGAGCCGCAGTACGCCGCCGTCCGCGCCACCAGCACCAACGACATGACCGCCGCCGGCGACAATGTGGCCAAGTATCTGAATGAGAACGCCATCCGGACCACGAAGTACAAGTACGAGTCCAAGGACCTTCTGCAGCAGGCCAGCGATCTGCAGAGCCTGTCGGAGAGCACCAACAAGCAGCTGATCTGGATCGCGGCTATCTCGCTGGTAGTGGGCGGCATCGGCGTGATGAACATCATGCTGGTGTCCGTCACCGAGCGCACCCGCGAGATCGGATTGAAGATCGCCATCGGCGCGCAGCAGAGCCGCATCCTCTGGCAGTTCCTGACGGAGGCGGCGGTGCTGACCAGCATGGGCGGCATACTGGGCGTGGCTACGGGCATCGGCCTGGCGGAGATGATGTCCCACATCATGGGGACACCGGTGGCCATCAGCGTACCGGCGTGCATCATCGCGGTGGCCTTCTCCATGGTCATCGGCGTGGTGTTTGGCCTGGTGCCGGCCATGAAGGCATCGAAGCTGAACCCCATCGAAGCCCTGCGGAGAGAATGATACGCAGAAAGAAAAGACCGGCTTTCGCCGGTCTTTTTCTCTGTCTGCTCCCGGCGAAGACACAGCGAAAGCAGAAAACAGCCCCCGGCAGGGGGCTGTTTCTTTATTTACTGCGGCAGCTCGCCGGGGGCGACCAGGATGATCTTGTCGGCCCGGTCATAGTCGCTGTACGCCTCCTTGGTGCTGCGGAGGAGCGTACCGTCGCCGGCGTAGACGTTGCGGTAGGTCTGGACGGCGTAGCCGTTGTGGCCGTACTGCTCCACCTCGGTGGTGCCGGGGGCGATGCGCTCGGACTCCTGATAGACCGTCTTGCGCTCGGAGTAGGAGAGGAACTGGTTGGTCATCTCCACATAGTGGTCGTCGGTCTTGGTGCCCAGCAGGGTGATGGTCAGCTGGTTGGTCTCGTCGTTGTAGCTGGTGGTGATCTTGATGGGGTAGTTGGTGCTGTTGCGGAAGGCAAAGTCCGGGCCGCCCCAGCTGACCGTGGCATCACAGCCCGTGACGGGCATATAGCCGGGGTCGAACATATGAGCGTAGCGCAGGACGATCTGCAGGTCCGCCATGAGGGCGGAATAGTACAGCGTGGAGGATACCTGGCAGATACCGCCGCCGATGGAGGTAACGGTCTTGCCGCCGGAGTAGGCGGCGGCGGGCTGGAAGCCCCGGGCCTCGGTGCGCTGGCCCACAGTGGCGTTGTACCAGAACTCCTCGCCGGGGTTATAGATACGGCCGTTGATGGCGGCGGAGGCCAGCTTGATGTTCTGGCGGCGGCCCCAGGGGCCGGCGCAGGTGGTGGTGCACGTGCCGATCACGTCCCGGAACATGGCCTGCTCCAACTCCTCGGTGGCGGCGGGCGGGAACTGCACCTGGGCGTCAGCCAGGAATTCCTCGCCCGGCTGGGCGGCGTCCAGTTGCTTTTGCACCGTCTCCACATCGAACTGTACGCCCACGCGGGACTGGGTGGGCTTGCCGGTGGATTTGTCGCAGATGGCGGCGGCCATGGTGCCGGCGATCTCGTCGTGGAGCGCCTGCACGTCCATGGGCGCGGCGGTGTGGGCCGCGAACACACATTCCACGGACCGGGCTGCCGCGGACAGGTCGCGGCTCTCGAAGCGCTGCGCCAACTCGGCGCGCAGCGCCGCCGCGTCCAGCTTCTCGCCGTCCTGCGGCTTGGTGATGTACAGGCCCTCACCCTCCGCCAGCCGGTAGCCGCCGTCCGTTACGGTGCAGCCCACGGTGTCGGACAGCTGTTCACAGGCGGCGGTAAGCTTCGCCTCGTCCACGTCCAGCTGGGGCGTGACATCCACGGCCATGAACCAGCTCTCGATAAAGCGCCAGCCGCCGCGGCGATGCCGATGATCAGTCCGGCTCTTTTGCCGGGGGTCTTGGGAGGCTTTTCTTCCGGGGCCGCGCGCTTGCCGGCCGTCTCCGGCGCGGGATCGGCGGTAACAGAGGACATATTCAACTCGTCGCTCATGGTGTCCCCTCCTTTGTATCATCAGGTTTGGGCAATACCGGCAAAATGCCGTGCCGTTACTGCATTGTATCACGGTTTGTCAAGGAATGGGTTACAAAAGCGTTACGACACATCTTTCTGCGGCTTTGCACGGGGAATGGTGACGGTGAGGCAGATGGCGTCCTCCGTGTCCCGGCGGGAGACCTTGGCGCCGACGCCGGCGGTCTGCATGAGCCGGACGCCCCGGTCCACGCTGTTGAGAAACAGCCGGACATCCTTGATGATATACGCGCTGCGGCGGCGGGGCTGCGTCGTCTGGTTTTGCGCGACCAGACGGTCTATGTAGGCCTCGGCATCGGCGACGTTCAGCTGGTTTTTGCCGATGTGTTCGACGGCGGCAAGGCGCTGCTCCGGGTCCTCCAGACGCAGGAGGGCACGGGCGTGGCGCTCGGTCAGGCCGTAGCGGTGCAGAGCCTCCGCCACCGGCTCCTCCAACCGCAGCAGGCGCAGCTTGTTGGCCACGGCGGACTGGCTGCGGCCCAGCCTTTCCGCCGCCTGCTGCTGACTGAGGCCGTAGCGGCGGAGCAGGCGGGCGATGGCGGCCGCCTCCTCCATGTAGTCCAGGTCGCGGCGCTGGAGGTTCTCGATCAGGGCCAGCAGGGCGGCGTCCTCCTCATCCACCCGGGCCAGCAGACAGGGCACCTGCCGCAGCCCGGCGATCCGTGCCGCCCGCCAGCGGCGCTCGCCGGCCACCAGCTCGTAGACTGCGCCCTGCTGCCGGACGGTGAGCGGCTGCAGAATGCCGTAGGCGGCGATGCTGGCCGCCAGCTCCTGCAAACTCTCCGAGTCGAACCGGCGGCGGGGCTGCTGGGGATTGGGACGGATATCGTTGATGGGTATGTATCGCACGCGGGTAGAGAGGAAATCGGTCTTCTGGTCTTTTTTCATGGCGGTCGCCTCCTTTTTTCGCCTATTGTACGGCGGGAGGCCTGTCGAAAGCGGGCGAAGACCGTCGGGAAATAAAAAAATGCACCCGCCCCTGTCGGGACGGGTGCGGCGGTCACTGCTTTGTGCGGATATCCTCGCCGAAGAAGGGCAGGATCTGGTAGGCGCCCTCGATGCGGGAGAGGATGGGCGCGCCGTAGCGATGGCCCAGCTCCTCCGGGGCCAGGTTGGTGCTGATGATGGTGGACCTGCCGGAGAGCATACGGCCGTTGACGATCTGATAGAGGGCGCTCTGGACAAAGGCGGTGGTCATCTCGGTGCCCAGGTCGTCCAGGATCAGCAGGTCGCAGCTCTCGCAGCGGCGGACGTCGGCATCGCTGACCTCGTCGGGGCGGAACTTGGCGTCCTCATAGCGGGAGAAAACGCTGATAGCGGTGTCGTAGACCACGGAGAAGCCGGCGTCGCTGACCTCCCGGGCGATGCAGGCGGAGAGGAACGTCTTGCCCAGGCCGGTGCCGCCGGAGAGCAGCAGGCTGCCGCTGCCCCGGGAGAACTGGCGGGCAAAGTCCCGACAGACGTCGAAGTTGCGCTCCATGTTGGCCCGGGGTGAAACGCCGTAGCTGTCCCACACGGCGCTGTCGTACAGGTCGAAGCGGAAGGTGTCGAACCGGGCCTCGCCCAGCGGCAGGAGCCGGGAGAGCTCCGCCAGCTGTTCGCGGGCGTAGTACTGCTTCAGACAGGCGCAGACGCCGGACCGGGTATAGCCGGTGTCGCCGCAGAGGGAGCAGGCAGGCTTGTCCTCCAGGTAGTCGGCGGGATAGCCCATGTCCTCCAACAGGGTGGCGCGCTCGCGCTGCAGGGAGAGATTTTCGTCCCGCAGGACCCGCAGGGCGGGCAGCGGGTCCTCGCCCTTTTTGGCGGCGGCGGCCACGATACGGCTCATGGTGGTGCGGAGGGTTCGGTCGATGTCCCGCAGGCGGGGCTGGCGGGCAAAGACCTCCCGGCGGCGCTGGTCCAGCTCGGCCTCCCGGCGCTGGCGGGCCTGGTCAAAGCGGGCAATGGCCCGCTGCATGATGATACCGTCGTATGACATACTCTCACCTCTTGATATAGCGGCGCATCCAGGCGTCCTTGTCCCCGGCGGGGGCGGCGGACTTACCGGCGGCAGCGGGCCGCTTGCCGGCCGCCTCGCCCTCCTCTACCTGGCGGGGCGTATGCCAGCCGGCGTCGTGCCAGCGGCGCAGGATGCCGTTAAGATAGCGCCAGTTCAGGTCCTTCTTGTAGAACACCGTGCGCTCATAGGCCAGAGCCACCGTCTCCGGTGGGAAGCCCATGTCCATCCACTGGTCGATGTAGCGGCGTTCGGCCTCCACCGGCGGCCTGTTAAGAATTCGTAAATTCGACAAATAGGAAGTGTACTTCCTGTTGCGCTCTGCCCATTTTTTCAGGTATACCGCGGCAGAATTCTGGTCAAATATGCCAAGCTGTGCCCAGCGATAGCCCTCTTTTTCCACCTGGCGCATGGTTGGGCGTCTACCCTCGCCCCACTGGCTGCGAGCCCGTTCGACACAGTGGCACACCAGGAGATAGATCACGTCGGCGGGCATACCCAAATCATCGTAAAGACCGGCCAGGATCTGCAAGTCGGCGGTGCGGAGCTTCTTGCCCAGCTGCTGCTCCGTCTGTGGCACCAGCAGGCGGAAGCCCTCGTTGTCCGTCAGCAGTCCGGCGATGTCCTGGGCGGTGTAGACCGGGCGTTCGTCCGCCGGATCGGGCGGTGCCTGGCGGGCCGGTCGAGGCAGCAGGTCCAGGTCCTGAAGGACCTTCTCCGCCGCGTCGATCCGCAGGCGGCTGATGGGCAGGACCTTTTCCAGCTCCTCCGGCGTGACGCCCCGGCCGAAGCGGCGCAGGGCCAGATACAGCAGGGCGGCGTCGCCCTTCCCGCTTTGCAGCAGCTTGTCGGCCGCATCGGCGGGCAGCGCCAGCTGCTCCTGCCTGTTCCGAAGTATATAGCCGTCCATGGCGATGACCTCCCCTCTCATTCGTGCTCTCCATTCTACACGAAAAAGGGGTCGGCGTAAAGCGGGGCGGGACAACTTTTTACAAATTTCCGCTTTTCGCCAAAATAGACTTTTCTCCGGCGGGTTTTGTGGTATAATGCTATTTGTATAAGTATATATACCCAACGAAATAAATTAAGGAGGGTTTTGGCATGGCGAACCGGGTAACGATGTCTATCTGCGGCACGGAGTATATCCTCGTAGCGGAGGAGGATGCCGCCTACATGGAGAAGATCGGCAACATGGTGGATGCGGAGATGCAGAAGCTGATGGACAGCGCCCACATGAGCCGTGACGCAGCGGCGGTGCTGGCGGCGGTCAATCTGGCGGACCAGCTTACCAAGGCGCAGGAGGGCGCGGAAAATCTGCGCCGGCAGGTAAAGACCTATCTGGACGAGGCCAGCCGCGCTAAGAACGAGGCGGCGGAGCTGCGCCGGAAGCTGCAGAACGCCCAGAACCAGAATAACCGCCGGTGATGATGGAGCTTTTGGCCCCCGCGGGGGGATATGAGGCGCTGACCGCCGCGGTGCAGAACGGCGCGGACGCGGTGTATATGGGCTTCGGTGCGTTCAACGCGCGGCGGAGCGCGAAAAACTTTACCGACGAGGAATTCGCGTCGGCGGTGCGGTATTGCCATCTGCGGGGCGTGCGGGTCTTTTTGACCCTGAACACCCTGCTGACCGACCGGGAGCTGCCCGGGGCGGCCGCGGCGCTGCGGAAGGCCAGCGCCATGGGCGTGGACGCGGTGCTGGTGCAGGACTGGGGCCTGCTGACCCTGGCAAAGGAGATCGTGCCGGACCTGCCTCTTCACGCCAGCACGCAGATGAGCCTGTTCACGCTGGGCGGCGCCAATGCGGCCGCGGCGTTGGGCATGGAGCGCGTGGTGCTGGCCCGGGAGCTGGACCGGGACGAGGTACGGGAGATCTGCGCCGGCTGCGGCGCGGAGATCGAGGTGTTCGGCCACGGGGCGCTGTGTATGTGCTACTCCGGCCAGTGCGAGATGAGCGCCGTGCTGGGACAGCGCAGCGGCAACCGGGGCGCCTGCGCCCAGCCCTGCCGTCTGCCCTACGGCTTTTCCGGCAGGGCCCGGGGCGCGCATCCCCTGAGCCTGAAGGACGCCAACCTATCGGCCTATTTGCGGGACATGGAGGACATGGGCGTGGACTGCCTGAAGCTGGAGGGACGGCTGAAGCGGCCGGAATACGTGGCCGTGGTAACGGGCATCTACCGCCGCCTGCTGGACGAAAGGCGGCTGCCCACGGCGGAGGAGTCCCGGGCGCTGGAGCAAGCCTTCTCCCGCAGCGGCTTCACCGACGGCTACTGGCTTGGTAAAAAGGGCAAGGCCATGTTCGGCACCCGGCCGGAGAACGTACCGGAGCCGAAGGCGCTGTTCGCCGCGGCCCGCGAGACATACGAAAACGGAAAAGAGAACCGGAAAATACCGGTGAACCTGCGGCTGACGGTGCGCCGGGGCGAACCGGTGCGGCTGAGCGGCGCGTGCGCCGTCCGGAACGGCGTGACCATAGCCTTAGCCACGGGCGATATGCCGGAGGAGGCGCGAAACCGCGCCGTGACGGAGGAGGAACTGCGGCAGCGGCTGACCAAGACCGGCGGCACGGTGTTCGCGGCGGATCAGATCGAAATAGAGCTGGACGAGGGGCTGATGGTGTCCGCCAGCGCGGTGAACGCGCTGCGGCGGGAGCTGCTGGACGAGCTGGCGGATCGGCGGATGGACACTCCGAAGCGCCGTGAACTGCCCGCCTCTCCCCTGCCGGAGGCCCCGGCGGGCGCGGCGGAGCTGGACTTTACCGTGTCCATCAGCAGGCCCGATCAGCTGACGGCCGAGCTGCTGGCGGAACGCCCCGCCATCGTGTATATCCCGGCGGAGCTGCTGGATAAGATGGACCTGATGCCCTATATCGGACAGGCGGAGTTCTGCGCGGTGCTGCCCCGGATATTCCGCACGGCGGACGAACCGGTGTTCCGGGATATTCTGCAGCGGCACCCGGAGGTCGCCTCCGCGGCCATCGGCAACCTGGGCCATCTGGCCATCGTGAAGGGACTGGGCAAAACGCTCCGCGGCGACTTCGGCCTGAACGTGTACAACAGCCGGGCGGTGCGCTTCTGGCAGGAGCAGGGGCTGTCGTCCGTGACGGCCAGCTTTGAGCTGCGGTGGCAGCAGGTGCGGGACCTGGGAAAATATGCGGACTGCGAGGCCCTTGTCTACGGCCGCCTGCCGCTGATGATCACCGAAAACTGCGTGACGAAGAACAGCGTGGGCTGCGCCCATGGGGCGGGCAGCGTGCTGACCGACCGGCGAGGCGAGCAGTTCCCGGTGCTGTGCGCCTACGGGTGCCGGTGCGAGATCGAGAACGGAAAGACACTGGTACTGGCGGACAAGCCGGAGGTGTTCCGGTGCGGCCTGCGGTACGGACGCCTGCGGTTTACCACAGAGACGGCGGCGGAGTGCGCGGCGCTTCTCCGCGCCCACAGGGCCGGGACCGTCACCGCCGACGACAACAGCACGCGCGGGCTGTTCTACCGGGGCGTAGAGTAAAACAAATGGTATAACACTCGTTATAATTTACAAACCGTATTCAATTCAGGAGAAAAAGGTGTTACTATGGAGCTGAAGATCAAAGCCCTGTCCCCCAAGATCGGGACGGAGATACCCCTCCCCCGCTTTGCCACCGCCGGCGCGGCCTGCATGGACCTGTGTGCCTGCATCGACGAGGCGGTGACGCTGGCAGCCGGTGAACGGCGGCTGGTGCCCACCGGCATCGCCATCGCGCTGCCGTCGGCGGACTACGCGGCGCTGGTGTTCGCCCGCAGCGGGCTGGGCATCAAGAAGGGCGTGTGCCTTTCCAACGGCGTAGGCGTCATCGACAGCGACTACCGGGGCGAGATCGGCGTGGGGCTGGTAAACCTGGGAAGCGAACCGTACACGGTGCAGCCCGGGGACCGGATCGCCCAGCTGATGGTGGTGCCGGTGGTGCAGCCCACGGTGACGGTGGCGGAGTACCTGGACGAGACGGACCGGGGCGCCGGCGGCTTCGGCTCCACAGGCAGGTGACGTATATGGCAAAGATCGTGCTGGCCTCCGGGTCCCCCCGGCGGCAGGAGCTTTTGCGTCGGATGGGCATCACCGACTTTACCGTCCGGGTGCCGGAGGTGGAGGAATACTTCCCCGCCGGGCTGACGCCGGAGGAGACGGTGTGCTACATCTCCCGGGAGAAATCCCAGGCGGTGGCGTCCGACGCGGACGAGATCGTCATCACGGCGGATACGATGGTGTTTCTGGACGACAAGAAGCTGGGCAAGCCCGCCGACGAGGCGGAGGCCCTGCAAATGCTGACGGCCCTGCAGGGTCGGCGCCACACCGTCTGTACCGGTGTGACGGTGCGGCAGGGGGAGAAAGCCCTGACCCGCGCCCAGCACACGGACGTGTATTTCCGTCCGGCCACACAGCGGGAGCTGAAGGCCTACATCGCCGGGGGCGAGCCCATGGACAAGGCCGGGGCCTACGGCGTACAGGGACAGGGCGCGCTGCTGGTAGAGCGCATCGACGGCGACTTTTTCAACGTGATGGGGCTGCCGGTGGTGCTGCTGGCGGAGATGCTGGGCGAATTCGGGATACAGCTGCTGGGATAATGCCCCTTTCGCTCCCTCTGAGAGGGTGCGCTGCCGCCTCCCCTGCCGGGGGAGACTTCAGAGAGGAACAAACGACACATGAAGCGATTTTTTACGAAAACGGGAATATGGCTGCTGGCCGCGGCGGCCACCATCGCGGTGATGCTGTGCGTGGTGTCGGCCCTGAGCTCCGGAACGGGGCTGCTGCACAACGCCCTGGGCGTGATCGCCTCGCCCTTCCGGGCGGCGGGTTCCGCCGTGGCGGGCTGGGTCGGCGGCATCAGCCAGCGGTTTGAGGACGTGGAGACCCTGCAGCAGGAGAACGACGAGCTGCGGCAGCAGATCGCGGAGCTGGAGGAGCAGCTGCGGCAGATGGAGCCGGCGGCGACCGAGAATAAAGAGCTGCGCCAGCTGCTGGGCCTGCGGCAGCAGCGCAGCGACCTGGTGTTCGAGGCGGCCCGCGTCACCCAGCGCGACGTGTCCAACTGGGCCAGCACGCTGGTGCTGGACCGGGGCAGTCAGCACGGTGTGGCCATAGGCGACTGCGCGGTGGACAGCGCCGGGAACCTGGTGGGTGTGGTCACAGACGTGGGCCTGAACTGGTGCCGGCTGTCCACGGTGCTGGACACGGACTCCCAGTTCGGCGCGCGGGTATTCCGCACCGGCGAGACGGCGGTGGCCGGCGGTGACCTGGCGCTGATGGCCGAGGGCCGGCTGCGGCTGCAATACCTCAGCGACAGCGCGAGCCTGATCAAGGGCGATGTGATCGTCACGTCCGGACTGGGCGGCTACTATCCCGCCGGGCTGGTCATCGGCACGGTGGAGTCCGTGCAGACGGATGACGGCGGGCTGGCGCGGTACGCGGTGCTCTCGCCCAAGTGCGATGTGGCGGCGATACAGGAGATGTTTATTATCACGGATTTTGACGTGATCCAATGACGGAGGACGGCTATGACACGGCGGGCGATACTGCTGAAGTGGATATTGTACTGTCTGTGCGCCCTGGCACTGGCACTGCTGCAGGGGCTGGTGCTGGTATACGTGCGGGTATGGGGCGTGCACCCCTTCCTGCTGCCGGCCATTGCGGTGATACCGGCCACGCTGGAGCGCAACGAGCAGGCGCTGCTGTACGCGGTATTTTTCGGGCTGGTGTGCGACCTTCTCTCGCCGGTGGCGGGCCTGCCGTGCTTTTACGCGCTGGCGTTCCTGCTTGGCGCGGCGGCAGCGTGGCTGCTGAGCGGGCAGGTCATCATGGCGGGCGTGGTGTGCTCGCTGGTGGTGACAGGCGTATGTATGCTGCTCTGCGGACTGCTGCACATGGCGGTGCTGGCGGGACACAGCGGCGCGGGGCTGACCGCGGCAGGCCTGCTGCTGGGCAGAGAGCTTTTGGTATCGCTGCCCTTCGCGGCGGCGGCGCACCCGCTGTTCCGGTGGGCACAGCGGCGGACACTGAGCGAATGACCATAGGAGAACCGAGCTATGATGAAAAATCCTCACCCCTCCCGGCGGCGGGTATATGTGCTGCTGGGGTTTTTCTGTGCGTTTCTGGTGCTGTTTTTTGCGGTGCTGTATGACGCACAGGTGGTGCACGGCAGCGAAAATCGGGCCAGATCCATCACCAGCAACACCGCCAGCGAAACGGTGACCGCCTCCCGGGGCATCATCACTGACCGGAATGGCAAGGTGCTGGTAAGCAACCGGCTGGCCTATACGCTGGTGGTAGACAAGAGCAGCTTCGGCAAGGACGAGGCCGCGCTGAACGACGCCATCTGGCAGCTGATACAGCTGTGTCAGGAGCAGGGCGTCACATGGAACGACACCCTGCCCATGACCACAGGGTCCTCTCCCCAGCTGACCAGCAAAAGCCTGACCAAGAGCTTCCGGGAGTATCTGGACGACCACAAGCTGCCCACGGACGGCGGCAGCGCGGAAGTGCTGGCCGCCATGCGGAAGCTCTACAAGGTCGATGACAGCTATACCGACGCGCAGGCGCGTCTGATCGTGGGCGTGCGGTATGAGCTGGACGGGCGCAGCAGCTACACCTTTGCCGAGGATGTATCCACGGAGCTGCTGGGCCGCATCACCGACGGAAAGTACCGGGGCGTGACCATCAAGACAGCGGCGGCGCGGGTGTACAATACCAAGCTGGCGGCGCACATTCTGGGCACCGTGGGCGCCATATGGCAGGAGGAGTGGCGCAGCGACGAGAACACCGGCTATGTGGGCTACGCCGACAAGGGCTACAATATGAATGACCTGGTGGGCAAGGACGGCGTGGAGAAGGCCTTTGAGGAATATCTCCACGGCAATGACGGCAAGCGGCTCATCACCACCGACGAGAACGGCAAGATCACCGGCGAGCTGTACACCCGGGAGCCCCAGCCCGGCGGCACCGTGGCGCTGACCATCGACATCGACCTGCAGCAGGTGGTGGAGGACACGCTGGCCAGTACCATTCAGGGCATGATCGACAAGGACAGCAACGAGCGCGGCGGCGCGGCGGCGGTCATCCAGGTCGGCACCGGCGAGGTACTGGCCATGGCCAGCTACCCCACCTATGATCTGGAGACGTTCAACCAGGACTATGATGAGCTGGTGAAGGATGAACGCCTGCCCATGTTTAACCGGGCCACCCAGGGCGTGTACGCCCCCGGCTCCACCTTCAAGCTGTGCACGTCCGTGGCGGCGCTGGAGGAGGGCATCATCACCCCCAGCACCATCATCGAGGACAAGGGTATCTACACCTACTATGTGGACCCGCAGCCCATGTGCTGGATCTGGCGGCAGGCCCACACCACCCACGGGCGCATCAACGTCAGTCAGGCCATCGTGGACTCCTGCAACTACTTCTACTACGAGGTAGGCCGGCTGACAGGCATCAAGAAGCTGGACGAGTACGCCACAGCCTTCGGCCTGGGGCAGTCCACGGGCATTGAGATCGGCGACGTCAGCGGCGTGCTGGCCTCCCCGGAGTGGGCGGAGGCCCACGACCGGGAGTGGACCGACGGCCAGACCATTACAGCGGCCATCGGCCAGTCCTACAACCTGTTCACCCCCCTGCAGCTGGCCAACTATGTGGCCACGCTGGTGTCCGGCGGCGAGCACTATGAGGCACATCTTCTGAAAAACGTAAAATCTTATGATAATTCACGAGTTGTCGGCGTATATGGCAAGGGGCCGCTGAACGACCTGAACATCTCGGACAGCACCATGGCGGCGGTGACCAAGGGTATGCACGATCTGACCTACGACTCCCTGCGGAGCGCCTTTTCCCGCTGTGTGGTGGAGGCCGGCGCCAAGACCGGCTCGGCCCAGGTGGGTACGGATATCGCCAACGGCACCTTTGTGGCCTACGCCCCCTATGACGATCCGGAGATCGCCATCGCCATCGTGGTGGAGAAGGGCGGCAGCGGCAGTCTGCTGGCCAATGCGGCCGTGGACATCATCAACGCCTGGTTCACCCGGGATGGCACCGGCGCCACCGCCGCCGGCGAGGACGCGCTGATGCGGTAAATCTGTTATAGAGACAAGAGGCACACATGGGACCCTATTTCAATTCGAGAGACAAACATTATAAAGACCCCTTCGGCGCCGTCCCCTGCGGCGCCGAAGGGCGCTTTGCGCTGGCGGACGACACCTACTACGGCTGCGAGCTGCTGGTGCTCCGGGAGTTCGCAGGCACGGAGGACACATGCGCCCTGCCGCCGGCGGAGGGCGGCTTCGCCGGCACATACACCGCGCCGGCTGGCGGTGAGCTGTGCTGGTACTGCTTCCGCCTGACGGACGTGGACGGGCACTGCGTGTGGTACGGCAAAAATGGCGTGCAGGACGCGCCGGAGAAGGCGGCACGCTGGCAGCTGACGGTATACGAGCCCTCCCCCGCCCCGGACTGGTTCGGGCGCGGCGTGACGTACCAGATCTTCCCGGATCGGTTCCGCCGTGTATCCATGCCGGACGTGAGCCATATGCCCGGGCACCGGTGGCTGCACCGCGGCTGGAACGAGCAGCCGGTGTTCCTTCCGGACGAGCACGGGCAGATCACCAACCGGGACTTCTTCGGCGGCTCGCTGCAGGGCATCACGGAGAAGCTGGACTATCTGGCGGGCCTGGGTGTGACGACACTGTATCTGAACCCCATTTTTGAGGCCGCCAGCAACCACCGCTACGACACCGGCGACTATCGGGCCATCGACCCGCTGCTGGGCACAGAGGCTGACTTCCGCGCCCTGTGCACCGCCGCCCATCAGCGTGGGATGCGTGTGATACTGGACGGCGTGTTCAACCATACCGGCAGCAACAGCCGGTACTTCAACGCCGAGGGCTACTATCCGGAGCCGGGGGCGGCCCAGAGCCAGAATTCAGAGTATTACAACTGGTACAGCTTCCACCCGTGGCCGTCGGACTACGACGCCTGGTGGGGCGTGAAGACCCTGCCCGCCGTCAATGAGGCGCAGCCGGCTTACCGTGACTTCATCTTCGGCGATCAGGACAGCGTGGTCCGGCATTGGCTGCGCTGCGGCGCGGACGGCTGGCGGCTGGATGTGGCCGACGAGCTGCCCGGCGACTTTATCGAGGGCATCCGCTCGGCCATCGACGCGGAAAAGCCCGGGGCTTACCTGTTGGGTGAGGTCTGGGAGGACGGCAGCAACAAGATCGCCTACTCCCAACGGCGCAGATACCTGCTGGGCCGCCAGGTCCACGGCCTGATGAACTACCCCTTCCGCACGGCCCTGCTGAACTGGCTGGCCGGCGGCGACGCCGCGGTCTTCCGCGGCAGCATGGAGACAATTCGTGAGAACTACCCGCCCTTCGCCTTCTATGGCGCCATGAACTTCCTGGGCACCCACGACACAGCGCGTATTCTGACGCTGCTGGGCGCGGAGGGCACACCGAAAACCAAGGCGGAGCGTGCGGCGTACCGTCTCTCCCCCACTGAGCTGGCCCGGGGCCTGGCAAAGCTCCGTCTGGCGGGAATGCTGCTCTACAGCTTCCCCGGCTCTCCCACCCTCTTCTACGGCGATGAGGCCGGCGTGCAGGGCTTCGAGGATCCGCTGAACCGGGGCGCCTTCCCCTGGGGCAGCGAGGACGCGGCGCTGACGGACTTCTTCCGCACTCTGGGACAGCTGCGGCGAACGCGGGAGAGCCTGCGCTCGGGCGCCCTGCGCTATCTGCTGGCCCGAGGCGGCGCTCTGGCCATCGAGCGTGAGCGCGGAGGCGAGCGCACGGTAACGGCGCTGAACGCCGGGGACGCGCCGGCAGACCTGACGCTGGCCTGGGACGCGCCCACCGCGCAGGACGCGATGACCGGACAGCGATTTCTGGTCATCGACGGAAAAGCACACCTGACATTGCCGCCGCTGAACGGTGTGATACTGGTATAAGGAACGGGGCGGCTGTTTCACGTGAAACAGCCGCCCTGCTTTTGTCCCTTTATGTTTCACGTGAAACAAAAGGGCGAAAATTTGCATTTTCCCTCTTGAAACCCTCCATGCAGGTGGTATATACTATCATAATGAACTCAGACAGAAAGAGGAATTTGCTGTGGCGAAAATCATTGCGATCGTAAATCAGAAGGGCGGCGTGGGCAAGACCACCACCTGCGTAAACCTGGCCGCTGCCGTAAAAGCCGCTGGCAAGCGGGTGCTGCTGTGCGATTTTGACCCCCAGGCCAACGCCACCAGCGGCATGGGCGTGGACAAGACCACCAGCAACGGCGTCTACGATGCGCTCATCAACGGCGCAGAGACGGCCCAGCTGATCGTGACCACGCCCTATGGCGACGTGCTGCCAAGCAGCAAGGCGCTGGCCGGCGCCGGCGTGGAGATGATCAACATGGAGGACCGGCAGTTCCTGCTGAAGGCCGCGCTGCGGCAGGTGGCGGACAACTACGATTTCATTTTCATCGACTGTCCGCCCTCGCTGGAGCTGCTGACGCTGAACGCACTGTGCGCCGCCAACAGTCTGCTGGTCCCGGTGCAGGGCGAGTACTACGCGCTGGAGGGA
>OHMU01000435.1_pt1 | contig 20636 bp, 2 predicted proteins | sample 1569441 | NCBI WGS metagenome assembly OHMU01 (sample SAMEA3879527, study PRJEB24766) | human gut metagenome | biome: human-associated habitat; feature: feces | place: USA | collected 1985/1987 | reverse complement strand
TAGCGATTTCGTTGGAAATGCAGCCAAAAATTCAGGGACAACTTCTGCACAAGGCGGTGCAATAGCAACAACAGGGAGCTCAACAACAAAAGTCTCAATAAAAAATAGTAATTTTGAGTCTAATTTTGCTTCTTCTGATAATGATAACGCTTCCGGCGGGGCTTTGTACAATGAACTTGGTTCTTATGATATCGAAAACACGACTTTCGACGGCAACTATGCCTCCGGAGAGACAGCATTTGGCGGTGCTATATCTTTTATAGGCGGTAATTTGAAAATAACTGATTCTATATTCAGAAATAACAAAGCCGGCGGAAGCACAGAAGCTTTTGGCGGCGCAATTTATATAGAATCAGGTGTTGCAACAATAATTGACACAAGTTTCTTCAACAATTCGGCCGGTTCATACTCTACCGCAGAACGCCATGGCGGTGCAATATATCTGGGCGGTAGTGGATATGCCCCCAAAGTTTCCATTATTTCCAAAAACAGAGATGTTATTTTTGAAGGAAACAAGACTTATAATACCTCTAATGCCATAACTTTGGGCCCATCGGATGCTACATTGAACCTGAATGCCGGCAATTACAGTATTATTTTTAATGATTCAATATCATCGTATCTCTCCTCGGGAGAAACTGCTTCCATTTTCATAAACCAAACCGGCACTTCAACTGACGATTCTACTCCAAACGGTAATAAGATTCCCACCTGGGCCGGTACAACCGGAACTATTGTCCTGAATGCCGATATGTCAGGATATGGAAGCAATGTTTATATTTCCGGCGGGACAGTACGGCTCGGTGAATCAAGCAATGCAAAATTCTTCAATTCAAATCTCACATTTAACGGAGGAAAAATTGATTTAAGGAACAATAAGTTCGATACTGTTTCTCTTAAATCTTTTATAGGCTCCGGTGGTGAGGCAGTTTTTGACATTAATCTTGAAACCGGTGAAAACGACAGAATCAATGCAACCTCAACAAACACCACTAATAGCTGGATTAATATAAATTCGTTAAATATTGTGGCAGATTCAAATGCTGCGACAAAAACAGTTACACTTTCTGACCGGATTAAGCTTAATCTGGGTGCGGACTATGCTTATACGAATTCAAGCAAATATCAGCTTTCCTCTCCGTCCATCGGGCAAATAAAGCTGACGAAATACAATGACGGAAAGGCGATTGTTTATACGCTCGATGATTTAAAGGCAACAAATATTTCTCCTGTTACCTGGGAAATGCAGGCGGATGAAATTTTAACCTCCAAATTCCCCACCCTTGCCCAAACAGACATTACAATCAATGCTAACGGGTTTGCTTTAGACGGAAATGCGAACAATAATTTCCGTATTGAATCCACAGCGGCCCAAACAATGACATTTAATGATTTTGGTTCATACACCAAAACACTTGCTGATGGCTCAACTGACGGTGCAATTCTTTTTTCTGACGGAAATTATTATACACTCACAATAACTAACGGCGGGCTTACAAATTTCAGCAATTCAACTTCTGCGAATTCAACAGTACTGAATAATGCGGGAACTGTTAATATTAACAACAGCGTAGTTTCCGGCAACAATAATGTTGTTACAAACTCATCTTATTCATATCCGTACGGCGGTGCAGTTTATAATTCCGGCACAATGAATATATCAGGAGCTTTGTTCTACTCAAATACGGCTTCGAGCCCCATAGAACCGGCTTCTGCATATGTTTACGGCGGAGCAATATTTAACTACAACGGAACACAAACAATCACAAACAGTATTTTTGCTCAAAACAGCGCATATTCTTATTCAAATGAAGCGTATGGCGGGGCAATTTTAAATTTCGGCGAGGACGCTGTACAAACTATAAAAAACAGTATTTTTAGCGGAAATACGGTTTTAACTAAAGAAGATTATAGTAGTGGCTATTATTCTTCTGATGGTGAATCTTATGGCGGTGCTATTGCTAACCGTCAGGGTACGCAAACCATAATTAATTCAATATTTACGAATAATTCCGTTGATTCCACTGATAGTTATGCCAATGGAGGTGCTGTATATAATTATCAGGGTAGCCAGACTGTATCTGACAGTATTTTCAAAAATAACAGCGCGACTTCCACATATAATGGATACGGCGGTGCTATCTATAATGATGGCTCCGGCGCAACTATGGCTACGCAAATACTTACCGGCAATGTATTTATTGGCAATACTGCATCTGATCAAGGCGGTGCTGTCTATCAGCGGTTGGGTCAGCAGCTGATAGATGAAAGTTTGTTTGATGGAAATAAGGTTGTTTCTGACGGCTACGCATATGGTGGCGCTTTGGGCAATAATTCCGGTTCTTCAGGCGGAGTACAAATTATAAACAACAGTATTTTCATTAACAATACAGCTTCCTCGACTTATAGTGCCGCTTATACAGTAATGGGTGGTGCTGTAAGTAATATTAGCGGGGTGCAGGTGATAACAGATTCTCAGTTTATCAATAACGGTGCAATTTGTTCAAATGCAACCGGCGGTGCATTTGGTGGCGCAATTTATATGGGCGACAATGCAACTGCAACTACAACATTATCTGCGCAGTATAAAGATATTCTTTTTGAAGGCAACTATGTTTCTTCTAAAGGCAGCACAACCAAAACATCTAATGCCATACATTTATATAGAGGCAGTTCGTACCAGCCAACCCTTAATCTTAATGCTTCGTCAGGGCATTCAATAATTTTCAACGATAGAATCACAAACTCAAATGGGAGTACCAATATATATATAAATAGGCCCGGTACATATGACAACACCGACAATATTTTGAAAGACCCGACAGGCAGCAACGGTACCCCGGTTTCTGCAGGAACTAAAGGAACAATTGAGCTCAATGAAGACATGTCCGGATTCTTTGGCAATATATATATGTACGACGGTACATTAAAACTTGGCTGGGATAGGGTTAATACCTATGGACAGGTCATAGCAGCCTTTTTGACATTACACAGGGCGTGATTGATACTGTAAACGGAAAAGTTGATGAATTGGGGCGCTTGCGCAGTACTAACGGAACTTTTATTATGGATGTTGACCTGGTTTCCGGAACAAATGACTATTTCCCCGGATATGTATCCGGAACACTCACAATCGGCGGTGTCAATCTCCTTACTGATTCCGGCGTTGCTACCCAAAAACTGGAGGTAGCGGGCGTAGCACCGCTTACACTTGCATATACGAATGTCTATACAAATAACAATTTCTACATCCTTTCGCACCCGTCAAGCGGAGATATTCAGCTCACTAACCAGATGACATATTCTCTTTTCCGTGATGCCTTTTCGTCAGATAAATCTAACAAATATTACAACTTCTCTAGAGCTGAAGCATATGGCAATAGTGGTGATACGCTTTTGGTTGGAAATCTGGGCGGGAAATACCTTGCTGTTAATGGAAATGGTTATTCGTTGAAAACCGGCGGCTATACCGGTAATTATTTGGGAATGGTTGTTGCTGACGGACAGGAGCTGTTGCTGAATCATTTTGGCAGTTATACAAAAACTGAAAATTCTGCCTCCGGAATGCTCTTTCCTGACGGGAAAAAGTATCAATTGAGCCTGGATGGCACAACCGGCTATGGTATAGCGAACTCTGTAATTAATGATGAGAATCCCCATTATTCCGTACTGAAAAATTCCGGTACAACAAGCATTACGAACGCTGTTGTTAATAATAACGCGCTGCAGGCCGCAAGCTTTATTGAATCCGGCGGAATAATATTGAACTCCGGCGGAACCTTATCTGTTTCTGATTCATACTTTTTAGCTAATTATGTTAACACCAGTAACGATGCTTATGTCCGTGGCGGTGTTTTTGCCAATGTAAACGGAACACTTACAATCAAAAATTCAGTTTTTTCCGGCAACCAAGCATACACATCTACATCAACCGCAAACGGCGGTGTTATTTATAATACAACAGGCGGGATATTGAATATAGATAACTCTGTTTTTTATGAAAACATGGCTCGTACTACTTCTTCATCAAACGGCACGAAGGCAGCCGGTGTTATTTATATTAACGACGGACAAATGCGCATAACTAACAGCGTTTTTGATAAAAATAGCTCAACAGGCTATTACGTTACCGGTCAGGCTATTTATAATGGCTCCTATCTGGATCAGGAAATCGTTAATACGGTATTTTTAATGAATGGAAACAGCGGTACCTCAACCATCGGCTCAGGTGGGGCAATTTACCATGACGGCGGAAAACTTTCGATAACCGGTAGCTCTTTTATACAAAATTATCAGCAAGCAACTTCGAGGGGGAGCGGTGGAGCGATATTTATTAATCAATCGCAGTCAACAACTATTTATAATTCGATTTTTGATGGTAATAAGATTAACAGTACATATGCTTACGGCGGAGCAATAGGAGAGCTTAATACTGTTTCCGGTGTTCTGAAAATAGAAGATTCTGAATTTTTGAATAATACAATTACTGCCTATGATTACGGCTATGGCGGTGCGATTTATCTAAATGGGCCATTAATAATCAACAATTCTATTTTCAGCGGCAATTTCGCCACTTCAAACCAAACAAGCAGCGGCGCTCTGTATGGCGGAGCGATATCCGCGAATGATGGCTCTATAACAATAATAACCGATTCGCAGTTTCTGAATAATAATTTAAGCGGCAAAAAAACAGCCAGTGTAATGAATGGCGGTGCGTACTACGGGGGAAGCAAGGTTAAATTGACACTTATCTCAAAGGACAAAGATGTACTGTTTGACGGAAACTACTACGCGACATCAACAGCAAGCTCCGCTACCAAATATTCCGACGGGATTTATATTGGAGAAAATTCTCAATTGAACCTCAATGCAGGGGAACATAATATTATCTTTAACGACAAGATACAATCAAAGGATTCTACAGCCGTTATAAATATTAATGCAGCAGGTACATGGGACGATTCTGAAAATTCAAAGCCTGATGGCAATTATATCCCCACATGGGCGCCAACAACCGGCACAATCGAGTTGAATGAGGATATGAACAACGCTAAAGGTGACTTAAACATATACGACGGCACATTAAAACTCGGATGGAACACAACAAATAAATATGGTCAATCTGTAACAACAAAATTCTTTAATACAGCGTCGAACACCTTGAATTTTGCGGGCGGGACAATAGACCTTGTTAATGGAAAGTCCGATTCAATTAGTGCAGGCACATTTGAGGGTTCCGGCGGAACTCTGATTATGGACGCAGACCTTTCTGCTGCGACAAACGATAAATTCACCATAAGCACCCTCACTGACGGTTCAAAAGTCGCAATCGGCGGGCTAAACCTCACATCAGATTCAGCCGGCAGCAGCTCAACAATCACTGTTGCAACAAAACCGCTTGAACTTGATCTGCTCTACAACAAAATTTTTACAACAAATAAATTATATGAAATGTCCTCACCGCAAGCCGGTCAAATTCAGCTTGATGTTATGCAGTCAGGATATAAAACGCTCGATTTGGCTTACCATACAGCCGGCCCGATACGTTATTACCGGTTGTCAGGCGATGAAACCATTTATTCAAATGGCGATATGGGGGCGGGAAATTTAACTATTGACGGAGACGGGCACTCTATCACCGGAGAAGAGGACACGATTAGTCTTTCAGCAGCGGCCGGAGATAATTTGAATCTTCAAAATATCGGTGCATATTCCAAAACACTTGCTGATGCTTCAACCTCAGGCGCAATTCTCTTTAGCGACGGAAATTATTATACAGTAAATATTGAAAATAAAGGTTTAAATGGCTTCAAATTTACCTCTAACAATCCGGCCGACCAAGTATTATATAATAATAAATCCGGTACTATTAATTTATTAAATACTGTTATAAGCGGAAACAGCAATAAAACCACAACTTCAAACTATTCGGTTAATGGCTGTGCTGTATATTCTGCGGGAAATATGACTATTTCCGGCACAATATTTGATTCAAATACAGCAGATTCTTACTATTACACCTACGGCGGGGCAATAAGCAATGCTAAAGACGCGGTTATGAAGATTTCGGATAGTATATTTACTAAAAATAGCGCGACAATGTCGAGCAGCTCAGGATATGGTGCAATGGGCGGTGCAATTTACAATCTGGGCGAACTTGTGGTAAATAACTCCGTTTTTGCACAGAATACTGCTTCTTCCTCCTCGTCATCCACTGCGGGTAACGCAGATGTTTTTGGCGGAGCAATATACAACTATGGCGGCAGTCTGACGGTTTTAAACAGCGTTTTTCAGAACAATAATGCTACAGCATCTGTCGCAAGTGTCTACGGCGGAGCCATTGCAAGTTCGGGCGGCAGTTTAATAATCTCAAATTCAATCTTTGCAGGAAATACTTCGAAAGTTACGGGCGGTGCAATAAGGATAAACAACGGTGATGTAACCATATCCGGCAGTACTTTTGAGGAAAATAAAGCCGGTAGTTACGGCGGAGCCATTGCTTCGGGCGGAAATTTGACAATTTCTGATTCAATATTCAAAAACAATTCCAACATATCGAGCAGTGCTTATACTGCTGATGGCGGTGCGTTATATATTTCCGGAAAGGCCCTCATTTCTAATACCATTTTCTCCGGCAATTATGTATCTACCTCCTCATATACTGATGAGTCTTCTGCCCGGGGCGGTGCAATTTATAACAGCAACGGAACTATCACCATAATTGACAGTTCTTTTGTCAATAATTATGTATCATCGGACTATGGTTATGGAGGTGCGATTTATAACAATGGTGGCACTATTTCTATAGTTGCCAGAGATAAAGATGTAGTTTTTGACGGAAATTATGAAAAATACTGGGAGAGCGAAGACAAAACATCACAGGCTATTTACATCCCTTCAGGTACTTTGAATCTCAATGCCGGTTCAAACGATATAATAATAAATGACGTAATATATAGCAGCCGCGGAACAATAAACATAAACCTTGCTGGCACAAGTACAAATGACAGCACTCCTAATGGAAATTTTATTCCGCAGTGGGCAGGTACTACAGGCAGGGTTGTAATCAATAACGAAATGACCATGTTCAACAGTACTGTTATGAATATTTACGGCGGAACAGTAAAAGTTGGAGCTGCGCATACAGATTCGTTGGGAAATTCTGTTAATCCCACTGTCAGCGCCGGCACAATCAATCTTTACGGCGGAACACTGGACTTGGCGAACGGTTCAACTGATTCTTTAAGCGGATTGTGTAATATTTACGGCGACACTAATATTATGATAGATGTTGACCGTGCAAATGCCTATTTGGACAGCTTTACGAACAAAACCTCCATTACTCCGACAGGTACTCTCAAGATTACTGCAATAAACATAATTTCTGACAAAAGAAGTAGTGAATCTTTGAACTTTAAGTTAAATAGCTTTGATGTTTTGAACACGGTTACTTATACAAACGAATATAAATATAAGATATCAAAAGATGGCAATTATTTAAAATTTACCTCAAGCACTCTTTATTCTGATGGATTTTATACAGCTATAGAGGATTCTTCTGAATATAAAACATTTTCATTGACCGAGGATCATGTTACTACTAATTTAGCACAAAATGAAGGTACAAATTTCTTCATTTATGGTAATGGCTATTCATTAACTTTGGATACTACCAATACTTTTACAATACAAGAAGGACAAAACGTAAATATAAGCAGGGTCGGCAAATATACCCTAACTGAGGTCGCAGAGGGAACAACCGGAGCTATTCCGAAGTTTTCTGCCGACGGAACAATAAAATATTACACTTTGACAATTGACAATCCCGGAATGAATGAATATGGAGCTTTCGATTATTTTTCCACACAGGATGCAATAATGCGTAGTTCAGGGGTACTCAATATTGACAATTCTGTAATTTCTAACAACCAAAATGAAAGTGCCGGCTATGGCTCTGCTATATGCGCAAAATACACTGCATCTACTATCATAACGGACAGTATTTTTAGTGGAAATATAAGTGGACAATACGGAGTAGTTAAGAAGGCTTATGGCGGGGCAATTTTTAGCGATTCCAGCGCAAATATGACAATTTCTAATAGTATATTTACCGGCAATCAGGTAAGTTCTAGTGATTTTGGAGCCGGAGGGGCGATTTCTTCCTACGGCTCAGGCAGTTTAAATATAAAAAATAGTGTATTTATAGACAATAGTGTGGAACGTACGATGTCTTCCGCTATTGGCGGTGCGCTGCAAGCGAACGGATTTACGACGATAAAAAATACAGTGTTCAAAAATAATACGACTAATTCATCCTACATTAGCTATGGTGGTGCGATTTGGGCTGGTGATTCCGGAAACTTGATTGTTTTAACTAATTCTCTTTTTGACGCAAATAGTGCAGTAGGCGATGATTTCGTACGTGGCGGCGCAATAAGCCAGGATAGTGGCCAACTTGTGATAATCGACTCCGTATTCACAAACAACAGTGCGATTGCTTACAGTTGCGTTCCAGAAGGTGGTGCTATAGGTTTATACCAAGGCACATTTGACCTGATTGCAAAAGATAAAGATGTTCTTTTCGAGGGCAATTACCGCTCAACTGACGGCGGAACTACAAAAAAGTCGGATTCAGTCTGTGTACAAAGCACTACATTTAATCTCAACGCTGGCGAACACAATATTATTTTCAATGACAGAATTACGGGTAATTACGGTACTTTGAATATAAACCAGACCGGCACATGGGATGATACAACAAACCCGTCAACCCCTGACGGCAATTTTATCCCTACATGGGCGCCAACAACCGGCACAATCGAGCTCAATGAAGATATGTCCGGCTATGCACCGAACATAGTAAACTTCTACGGCGGCACATTAAAACTCGGAGAAAACCGTACAAACACTTATTCTCAAGCAGTAACCCCTAAATTCTTCAAGGCAAAAGATTTGAACTTCTACGGCGGCACGCTCAATCTTCAAAACCAAAAAATTGATGATATAACTATCACAAACCTTACCGGTTCTGTTGATTCGGAGGGCAATGCACTCGGGAACCTCAAAATCGACGCAAATTTGAGCACCGGTGCGGCTGATAATTTCACAATATCCGGAACCGCTGCCGGAAAGCTCAATATTTCCGGTATAAATATTCTCGCAGATGGTTCAGCAGGCTCAATTACAGTATTCAAAAATGAAATATCTCCCGAGCTTGAGGTACTTACTACTTACACGAATAAGATGAAGTACGTTTTCACTCCATCATCCACAGCCGGTGTGTTGACTGTTGGCTCCGGCGATTCTGCGGGCAATATGTACTTCGGTCTGGCTTCTGCACTTGCAGATACTGACGCAATGCGCTCATTCTCGGTGACAGATGATTACACGGCTGCAATGAATCTCGGCACTATGCAAGGCGAAAACTCCACATTAGTCATTTTCGGCAACAGAAAAAATATTAACGGCGATTCACACAGCGGAATGACTATTCAAAACGGTCAAACCGTTAATATCCGCGATGTTGGCGCTTTTTCAACAGTTGAATCAACAGATTCTACTGCCGGAGTGTACGAAAAATATTATGCTGACGGTTCAGTAAAATATTACAACACAACTTTGACCCAGAAAGGGCTCAATGGCTTTGTAAATCTTACTTCCGGTGATAGCGGCACTGTTTTGGGTTCTGCAATTTACAATTCCGGCACAGTAAATGTTCAGGATTCAGTTATATCAGAAAACAACCTGACAACAAGCCAAGAAATCAACCTTAGTGGCGGCGCAATTTATAACAACGGAACAATGAATGTTGATGGCGCTTTCTTCTATATGAATGCCATAAATGCAACAACTATGGCTGCAAACGGCGGTGCAATTTACAATGACGGCTCAATGGCCGTCAATGACAGCATTTTCTACGCAAACAACAGTGTTTCTGAAAGACATGCTCGCGGCGGGGCCATACGCAATAACTCCGGCACGCAATATATTACAAATTCATCGTTTGCATACAATTATGCAAATTCAACATCTCTTACTGAGTCTAATACCACAGCACTGGGCGGTGCAATTTACAACGGCGCAAATCTATATATTGAAAACACCGCTTTTTACAAAAACCACACAAATGGATTTACTGCTCACGGCGGTGCAATACAAAACGCAGGCAATTTGACAATTGTTTCTTCAATATTCGACGGCAACTACTCAGAGGGGGGCACTCAGAACAGCACAGACGCACGCGGCGGCGCAATTTACAACACAGGCAATTTGACCCTCATTGATACTTCTTTTATCAACAATTATGTTACGGCAACAAGAAATTATTACGGCGCTGCAATGTATATTAATTCGACAACAAATATAATCGCAAAAAATCAGGATGTCCTTTTTGAAGGCAATTATTCGAGAAACCAGGGCACTACCGCCAAACTTTCAAATGGTATATTTGTTAATAGCAGCGGTGGAGAGTTAAATCTTAATGCCGGAGCTAAAAATATCATTTTTAACGACAGAATAACAGGTGCCGGTCAAAATTTTGATACTTTTACTATTTCTATCAATAAAACCGGTACATGGGATGATACTGAATCGCCGTTTGCACCTGACGGCAATAAAATTCCCGTATGGGCACCCACAACAGGCACAATTGAGCTGAATGAGGACATGTCCGGATATGCAGGAAATGTGTACATCTACGGCGGCACCGTAAAACTGGGAGAAGACCGCACAAATGTCTATTCTGCCTCTGTAACACCGAAGTTTTTTGCGGCGAATAACCTTAACCTCTACGGCGGTACAATTGATTTAAGAAACAAAAAAATTGACAATGTTACAATCACAAATTTCAACGGAGCTGATGTTTCCGGTACAGCTCTGGGGAATTTAATGATTGATGCAGACCTTTCTGCCGGAACAGCGGATAATTTCACTGTTTCGGGCACGGCAGCAGGATATTTGAACATTTCAGGCGTGAATATCCTCACAGACGGCTCTGCCTCCTCAATAACAGTCTTTAACAACGGAAATTCCCCTGTTCTTAACGGTTTAACAACTTACACGAACAACAAAAAATACATTTTTACCCCTGACAGCACAATAGCAGGCGTTTTGAATATCAACACAAGCACTGAATCCGGCTCCGGCGTAATCGGTTTTGACGGGCTGAAAGAAGCACTTGCTGATACGTCCTCTATGCGTTCTTTCTCATTGACTGAAAATTACATCTCTTCCGCTAATCTCGGCGCAATGCAGGGTGAAAATTCTTCATTCCTCCTTTTTGGCAACCGCAAATCCATTGACGGAAACCAAAAAGAAGGATTTCTGGTTGCTGCAGGGCAAACAATGACGATTCGTGATGTTGGACATTATACTTTAACCGAAGTTTCCGAAAGCACAGAGCGTGCGATACCCAAATACTACGCTGACGGTACTATAAAATATTATAATTTGACTATAAATAACCCCGGTATGACGAATTTTAGAAAGTATGATTCTTCCGACTCTGTGAAAGGTGGAGTAATAAAGTCGGCAGGAACTATTAATATCAGTGATTCTGTATTCTCAAACAATAATATTTTAGTTGATAGACAGGATGAAGGAGTTAGTGCTTATGGAAGTGCAATCTATAATACGGGTAATCTGACGCTTACCAACAGTTTATTTAGTAACAACGCATCCTACGGTAACGTTGCGAGCTCTGTTATACATAATTATGAAAAATCTTCTCTAACAGTTAAAGGTTCAATTTTTGTCAACAATTCTACTACTATTTTTGGAGCAGGAGACAATTGTGGAGCTATTTATAATGATGAAGGCGATTTGTTGGTTATAGATAGTGTATTTAGCAGAAATATTGTTGACTCTGACACCGTGGCTTATGGCGCTGCAATAGGTTCTACGATTTCATATGGGACCGGACAAACTATAATTTCAAACTCTATTTTTAATGAAAATAAGGTATCTTCTACAGGTATAGAATGGATATATGGCGGTGCAGTGCATAGTCCTTATTCTCATATAATAATTTCAAACAGCATGTTCACAGGCAATAGTGTTTCCATGAACGGAACAGGCTCTGCGTACGGCGGTGCTCTTTATGGTCGCTTTATTGTGTCAGACACCTCATTTGTTAATAATGCAGCAATAGCCGGCACTGCCTCAAAGGCTTATGGCGGTGCAATTTCTGTTATCAACACCGGCACTCTGATAGCAAAAGATAAAGATGTTTTGTTTGAGGGCAATTATACATCTGTTGATGGTGGCGCAACTAAGGTTTCAGATGCGATTTATTTGAATAAATGGACATTAAACCTGAATGCCGGCAATCATAAGATAATTTTCAACGACCGAATTACCGGTGCTAATACATCCGGAAAAATTAATGTCAACCAAACCGGTACATGGGATGATTCTGACAGCACTGTTACAAACAAAGGTAACTATATCCCCATCTGGGCAGGCACAACCGGTACAATCGAGCTTAACGAAGATATGAGCGGCTATACAGGCGATGTTAATATCTATTCAGGCACTGTAAAACTCGGCGAAAACCGCACAAACACTTATTCTCAAGCCGTAACCCCCGTATTCTTTGCTGCAAATAATCTTAACCTCTATGGCGGTACCGTTGATTTACAAAACAAAAAAATTGATACGGTAACAATTACAAATTTCAGTGGCTCTATTGACGATGTAACCGGCGAAGCCCTTGCAAATCTTAAAATAGATGCTGATATGTCTTCCGGCATGGCTGATAACTTTACGATTTCAGGAACTTCAACCGGAAAACTTAATATCACCGGCATAAATATACTTGCTGACGGTGATGCGCAAAAAATAACCGTTTTCAATAACGGAATTTCCCCGGAACTTACTGTTATCAATAGCTATACTAACGCTATGAAATACGTATTTGAAGCTGATTCAGAAAATGCAGGTGTTTTACAAATCTCAAGCGCTGTTGCCGGAGATTTTGACGGTTTCACAGCTGCACTTGCAGATACAGGAAAACGAAGCTTTTCCGCAACCGGAGATGTTGTGATAAAAGAAAACCTTGCCCAAATGCAAGGCACAAAACTCACAATTTTCGGAAACAAACATGCTTTCGATGGCGGCGGTTTCACAGGACTTTCAACAGCAGACGGACAAAATCTGGAAATCTCGGAAGCCGGCGCATTCACGCTTACGGAGTCCGCTGACGGAAGTATTTTGAGATGGAGCTCCTCGGGTGAGGCTGTTTATTACAATCTTACTGTTGACAACGCAGGTTTGTACAATTTCAGCGGTGAAGCATTGCACAATGCCGGCACTGCTTCTATTGAAAAGAGTGTTATTTCAAACACAATTACCAACACCGGCACTTTATCGGCTTCCAATGTGCTTTTCTCTGACGCTGTAACCAACACCGGTACGATGAGCTCGGCAAACAGCATTGTACAAAAAGCATTGAACAATTCCGGCACGCTTAATCTTTATTCAACTTCGTTCAACGGGCAGGATTCTTCACTGGAAAACACTTCCAAAGCTGAAATTTCCGGTTCTATCTTCAACAAAAATGCAACTTCTGTCACAAACTCCGGAGAGCTTGATATTAAAGCTTCTTTATTCAATGAAAACACGCTCGCCGTTGACTCCTCAGCAAACGCACAAATCAGCGACAGTACTTTCCTGAAAAATGCTTCCGGCGTTAAAATCAGTGCCGGTGCCGAGGTCGAAATCATTGATTCCGGATTTGGTTTCAACACCGAAGCCGCAATTGAAGTTGAAGACGGCAAGGCAATAATTTCCGACGGCGAATTTTCACAAAACGCAACTGCAATCAAGGTTTCTTCGGGCGCAACAGCTGAAATTACAAACGGTGAATTTAACAATAATACAACCGCAATAACAAGCTCCGGTTCTGTTGTAATTAATGCTTCCGAAAACAGCAAGCTGTCATTCGACGCAAATACCAACGGAGCAATCAAATCAACCGGCACACTTACAATAAATGGAGCAAAAAACAGCACAATAAGTTTTTCTAACAACACGGGTTCAAGCGCTATTGACGCCGCAGGGCTGAATATTGCTGCGGAAAAACTTATTTTTACGAATAATGCGTCCGGGGCAATCAAAAATTCCGGAACCGGCACGATATCTGCTTCTGAATTGACTTTCACAAACAGCTCTGTCGTCAATTCGGGCGATTTGTCTTTCTCCACTGATACGGGTTCAATTACATTCGATGAAAATTCTGATGTTGACAACACCGGAACTCTTTCTGTAATAACAGGAACAGGCGCAAAAGCAAATCTTAACGGTATGATTAATGGCGGAAATATCGTCTTTAATGCTTCTAACGGCGGTGATATTTATCTTAATAACCGGATTACTAATGCAAATATAAGTTTGAACAGCGGTAAATTGTCAGTTGAGAAAGAAGCTTATTTCAGCGGAAGTTCCCTTGAATTAAGCGGCTCACTTAATATTGCAAACAGTGAAATCGGAACAATAAATCTTACTGATTTTACTTCAAATAATGGCGACATAACCTTTGACGCTGACCTTTCTTCCGGTAACAGCGATAGCATTAACGCTTCCTCTGCTGCCGGTACGCTGGGAATCAGAGGGATAAATATTATTAATGACGGCGATGCTTCCCGTATTACCCTGTTCAACAATGCTGCTCTTGATGTGAGCTCTTTGAAAACCTATTCTGACACTTCTATTTACACATTTGCACAAAATGACACTGACAAACGCATAATTGACGTTATTAAGGCAAATGCCACTGCAACTCTCGGTGGAATAGCAAACGCCGCACAGGACACAACTGCGACAAAAGCCTTTTCTGCGACCCGTGATACTCAGCTGGAAGACGATTTTGGTGTGATGGGCGGTACGACATTTACTATATTCGGAAACAAAAAAGATATTGACGGCAAGGGCTTTAAAGGGCTTAGCGTTGCTTCCGGGCAGAATTTCTACCTTGAAAATGCAGGTTTTTCAACGGAAAATGCTATTGAAAAATCCGTACATGGCTTTAGCGAAGGATTTTTGACAAATAGCGGAAAATCTGATATTTCTGCTTCAATTTTTACTAAAAACTCCGGTACTCTTATATCTAACTCGGGCACGAATGCGGATTTGATAATAGTTGACACATTATTCCAGAATAACAGCGGCACAATCCTCAATAATGCTGCCGCAGCCGGAATTACCAACTCAACTTTCGCCAATAACGCAGCAGCAGTGATAAACTCCGGTGATATTTCACTGAACAATACACTTTTTACAAATAATACCGAAACTACAAACGGAATATTTGTACATAACGCCGGAACATTAAAAATGTCCAGAACGACTTTCAAAGCAAACAACGGCGGCTCTTTGAAAACAGCTTCCGGCTCTGAAACTGAAATTAAAGAATCCTGGTTCGGCACGGAATCTGTAAGCGATGTAAGTTCAGCGCTAAACGGGGCGGCTATATTCTCCTCAGGCGTGCTGGGTGTGTTTGATACCGAATTTATTTCAAACAGAGCCTCCGATTACGGCGGTGCAATATATGCGCTCGGTTCATCTACATTTGAAAGACTTCTTGCACGCCACAACGAAGCTCTTTATGGCGGAGTTTTGTACAATAATTATGCAGGAGGCACAAACAGCATAAAATCTTCCGATTTCACCACAAACAGGGCAACAAGCAAGGGCGGTGCAATTTATGCGGACAGCAGTCTGGTCTTTGAATCTGCAAACTTCGGTGATGGCACTCAAAGCGGTAAAAATACTGCGGCTCAAGGCGGTGCAATTTACACAGCCGGCGCAGATTTAGAGCTTTCAGATTCCAATTTCAAGATGAACGAAGCTTCGGATACTCATGGCGGTGCGATTTATGCGGAAACGGGTTCTAAAATTACCTCAACCGGTACAGTTTTTGCTTCAAACAGCGCCAAAAACTCGGGCGGGGCTATTTACTTGAGGGGAGCTGCGCTGGAACTCTCTTCAGGCTCCTTTACTGACAACACGGCCCTAAACGGCGGCGCGCTTTATATTGACGAAACATCTTCGGCCGTAATAAAAGACGCTGCGTTTACTTCAAACCTTGCCAAAGGCACGGATTCAAAAGGCGGTGCTGTATATAATGCCGGAACGCTTACTCTTGCCGCAGATACGGCTGATATGAACTTCTCCGGAAACAAAGCTTCCGATAAAATCAATGATATTTACACAACCGGCAATATTATTGTAAACGGTTCAAAAAATGTCAATATAACAGGCGGTTTTGCGGGTGAGGGAACTATTACCAAGGAAGAATCGGGAGTTTTGAAACTTTCTGGAAATAACTCTTCTTTCCTCGGCAATGTTGTAATAAATAATGGCGCAATTTCTTATAATAAAGCACTGGAATCTGACAAGTTCTTTGGCGGTACAGTAGAAATCATAAAAGACGAATTAGCCGGTAAAGACGGGGTGCTTGATTACACAACCGCCCTCGCTGACACAATTTCCGGAAAAATCACCGGCAATGGTACGTTCAACAAGCTCGGAATTCAGTCACTGACACTTACGGGTGACAACAGCGGTTTTGTGGGTGCTGCAAATATAAATTCCGGAACAATGATTTTTGAAAAATCCGATGAAAATGCAAAATTCTTCAACGGAGAAACAAATATTGCCCGAAACGCTGTTCTTGAATTTAATCTTTCTGTTGAAGACACACTGAGCTCCATTCTTAAAGGCGAGGGAACCTTTAAAAAGCAAGGTGCGCAAACTCTCACCGTAAAGGGCGGACAGGATGGATTTAGCGGTGTTGTTAAGGTTGACGGCGGAAAGCTTCTTTATGAAAAAACTGAAGATACGGACAAATACTTCTCCGGCACCACAGAAATCGCTTCCGGAGCCACTGTTGAACTCAACCTTTCAAAAGATGAAACGTTCAGCTCGCGGTTTAAAGGAGCCGGCTCAATAATCAAATCAGGAAGCTCCGTGTTGAACCTTACGAATGATAACAGTGGTTTTTCCGGCAATGTTTCAATAAATTCAGGCAAAATTGTTTTCCAAAAAGGTTCCGGTGAAGATAATAATGACAAATATTTCGGCGGTTTAACAACTATTGCGGATGGAGCTGCTTTAGAATTTAATATTGCTCAAAATGCAGAATATTTAATCGACAAAGCCTTCATCGACGGCTCAACCGGAACATTCAACAAAACCGGTGCCGGTACATTTATTGTTACGGGTCGTCAGGATTCATTCAGCGGGGATGTAGTGATAGATGGCGGCAAATTAACCTACATAAAGAACTCCGATTCTGATGAGTATTTTAGCGGAAACACAATAATAAATGCCGGGGCAACCTTTGAATCACGCTTAAACGCAGAAGATACTTTGACAATAAGCAAATTCCAGGGAAAAGGCACTTTCTTGAAAACGGGCAGTGCAACATTAACATTAACCGGCGATCAGAGCGTATTTGAGGGTATAACGCTGATTGAGGGCGGAAAAATCGTCTTTGATAAATTAAATGAGGATGACAAATACTTTAGCGGCCAAACTGTAATTGAAGACAACAAAACCCTCGAATTTAACATCGCAGCAGATGAAGAATTAAGCGGCACACTGCAGGGTTCAGGTGAATTTGTGAAAACAGGCAGTGCGTCGTTGATTGTAAACAGCGACAATACAGGATTCAACGGCAATACAATAATTGAAGCCGGAAATGTAATTTTCACAAAAGAAAGTGATTCAGACAGATATTTTGGCGGCACAACAACTGTTGAAGCCGGCGCAGAGCTGATGTTTGCCCTCGGAACAGAAGAAACTCTGAATAGCAGCATTGAGGGCAGCGGTGTTTTCACAAAAACAGGCGACTACAGGCTCGATGTAGAGGGTAATCAGTCAGGATTCAACGGTGTAGTGAACGTTTTCGGCGGAACTCTTGCGTTTTCGAGCGGAGAAAACAAAAAATTCTTCAACGCCGGTTCAATAAACATCACATCAAATTCATCTATCTCGCTTTTTGATACCTCAAACGGGCAGGTTGCAAGTTTGGAATACACTTTCAATGAAAACGGAACCTATGACAAACAAACCAATCTGAACGGTGCAGGTGTATTGAATTTGAACGCAAACGGGGTTGATGTTGTCATAAACAACACGATAAATACCTCCGGAGAAAATAATACTGCTAATTTCACCGGTCAAAGCTTTACACTGGCACAAAACGCCTTTGCAAACTTCACCGGTGATACAAACAAAGCCGTATTTAGCGATACGACAATAAAAGCAGGCACAAATACCGCCCAAATCGGCAATAATGAATTTAATGCGGAATTTAAAAATAATTCTGCGTTGGATTTGCGTAATGGAAACGGCACTGCCAACGGGTATGGAATTGCTGACGCAGTATTTGATAATCTTTTGGTTGAAAACGGAACTAAATTGTTTGTCGATATTGATCTTAAAAACCATTCCGACCAATCCTCTGATTCCGGTGAAGCTCCGGCTGCGGACAGGATTATAGCAGCCAATGGCAGCGGTAATATAACACTTTCCGGTGTTGCAATAACCCGTGACGGGCTCTGGGCAAACAAAGAAGTGCAGATTCTCGATACAAACGGCATTACTTTAAACGATTTTAATCCATATCTAACAGCGACCTCAAATTCTTATCTTTATGAGATTAAAAACTCCTCTACAGCTGGAAATATTTTGATTTCAACTGTGGACTACAATGTTGCTGACACTTTAAAAACAATGCATCAGCTCTCAACTCCCGATTCCTCCAGAGGATTTACGGTAAATGCCTCAAATTCGCATTATATAACTCTTTCCTCCCTCGGAGAAATGGGCGCAGGTACATTTAATGTGAACGGAATCGGTGCGGATTCTTCTTCAATAGATGCAAATAACCTCTGGACATTGTTCAATGCTGATTCAACAGATGGAGAAATAAGAGAACTCAATATTTCCGCCATAACTATTCAAAACGCAACTACGGCAAACAGCACAAGAAAAGACGGTGCGGCAATTTATGCAAACGGTGAAGATACGACCGTTACAGTTACAAATACGCTGATGACAGGAAATAACGCCCAGAACGGCGGTGCAATCTATTCTAACAACGCTGAAATAAATGTAAATACCTCCGAATTCAACTCCAATATTGCCCAGAACGCAGGCGGAGCCTTAAATAACAGCGGAACCGCAAATATTAATAATTCTATTTTCACAAACAACGAAGCAAAACAGGGCGGTGCAATTGCAAACACCGGTACTATGACGATTTCTGATTCTTCGTTTGGCTCCAATAAGGGAGAAATCGGCGGTGCGCTTTACAATACGGGAAATCTGACCATCAAAACAACCGGAGCGGACAACAGGTCAGTTTTCTCTTCAAACACGGCAAACGGTGTTTCAAACGACATTTATTCAACCGGTACATTGACTTTTGCCGGCGGGGGAACTGTTGAAATTAACAGTGGTATTGCAGGTTCCGGCAGCATAATTAAAAATGACGGCGGGATTCTCAACCTCAAAGGTAAAAATGACGCCTACAACGGCACTACCACAATCAATGACGGCAAAATTGTATTTGACAAAACCTCTGACAGCGACACAATGCTTGCCGGTGAGATTATTACAAACAAAAACGGTACGCTTGAGTTTAAGCTTGAATCTGAGCATACAATTGAAGCTTCGCTCTCCCTCAGCGGTGACGGAACGATTTTGAAAACAGCCTGCCGGACTGAAAGATGCCATCCGGCCAGATCCGCTGTATCGGGATTGCCTGCTGTACAGACTTCGGAATCATAAATTTCTCTTTTTCTAGTTTTAATGTACGATGCAGCGTTTTAATCAACCGCATCCCCCCTTCCTTTCTTTTTTCTATTTTTGCTTCTCTTTCGTTCTACCAGCTCCGTGCCATTTCTGCAGGAACGTGTTCCGATTTCTATTGTCTCTTCCAGACATTTCAGATAGAGATTCTCCGATTGAAACACCAGCTTTTTGGGGCATAAGATCTCTGATTTTAACCACACCCATACGAACTTTTCCAGTGTCATCTGGTGATAGCGGAAAAAACCACATCCCGCAAAAGGGGCTGCAGCAAAAACACTCAGCCATCCGGCAATCTCCGTTCCACAGGTATCTTTTGTCCCTAGATAAACACCTACTGCAGCAGCAATCGCCAATACAGAAAAGAAACACTGCCGCATGCTCAGTCCAAAGAAAAAGGACTCCTGAAATTCCTGGATCTCTTTGTTCATTTTTACTTCCATTTTGTCAATACAAATAACAGAAAATAAGCCAGGGGACGGCCTTTTCTGTCATAACTCCTTTCCTTTTGTATTCCCACATTTTACCGTTCCATTTGATTTCGTTTTTTCTTTTTCGGCACTTGGCTCTGTTCTTCAAGTTCTGGATGATCCTTATAAAAACGTTTCATTCCTTCTGGATCTAATTCCTCCAGCCGCTTAAGATCAAATGCCACTTTTGCATAGGTACAGAATCCAGAATGTCCTCGCTCTGGAAGAATTTTACCCAACTTATGTTTTTGAATAAATTTCAATTTTTCCTTACTCCCAAAGTCCTGGATAAAGGCCTCATGAACATCCGATCTCTCAAACGGTAAATTTACCGTCAGATCACTAAAAGAT
>OHMU01000433.1_pt1 | contig 20727 bp, 16 predicted proteins | sample 1569441 | NCBI WGS metagenome assembly OHMU01 (sample SAMEA3879527, study PRJEB24766) | human gut metagenome | biome: human-associated habitat; feature: feces | place: USA | collected 1985/1987 | reverse complement strand
CCAGCATCGTGGTGGCCGACAACGGCAGCGTCATCGAGCTGACCACCAAGCACATCAAGTGCGAGGCCACCGTACCCGCCGGCGAGGTGTTCGTGGACGGCGGCGGCGTGGGCGAAGTGGGCGCCGTGGTGCTGAACGACCGGAAGCTGCTGGCGGAGGACGGCATGGTGGTCATCGTGCTGCCCATGTCCAGCCACGACCACCAGCTGCTGTGCCCGCCGGAGATCGTCACCCGCGGCTTCGTGTACGTGAAGGAGTCCGAGGAGCTGCTGGAGGATATGCGCCGGGTGGCCACGGAGGCGGTGGATGGAATGTCCGCCAAGAAGCGCCGGGACGAGGGCGACGTATGCCGCACTGTGCGCTCCGCCGTGAGCAGCTATCTCTATAAGCACACCAAGCGCAGCCCCATGATCATCCCCATGGTGACAAAGCTGTAAGAAAACAAGGGCCGCCCAAAAGGGCGGCCCTTGTTTTGTATTCCTCTATGAACAGATCCCCGCACGGGGAGCTCTCATAGCGCTGGATTTAACGCGCTGCACGCAGGTCGAGGCAGCGAGTTCGGGACTGCCCGCGACATTCCAAAAAGAAAACACCATCCTGACGGATGGTGTTTCTTTTTGTGACTGTCCACAGGTTTTGTTGTCTGCACTCCCGCCCACCGCAAGGAAGGGGGAGTGTGAGGGGGGAACCTTTGACGGGTTCCCCCACTCGCGTTCAGTCACCCGCCCACAGGCGACCACTTTTGCGTAGCAAAAGTGCTGCTCCAAAAAAGAAAGGCACCCATGTGGGTGTCTTTCTTTTTTGGAGCGGGCGACGAGGCTCGACTCGCTACCGGCATCCCACGAATGGCAGAGCCATTCGCAGGAGCCCTGCCGGACCTCTTGATTTAACGCGCTGCGCGCAGGTCGAGGCAGCGAGTTCAGGACTGCCCGCGGCATTCCAAAAAGAAAACACCATCCTGACGGATGGTGTTTCTTTTTGGAGCGGGCGACGAGGCTCGAACTCGCTACCTCGACCTTGGCAAGGTCGCGCTCTACCAGATGAGCTACGCCCGCAAACGCAAGGTAGATTGTAGCAGAAAACACGCTGCTTGTCAACCCTGCATTTTTATTTTTTGTAAAAACGCTGCCGTCGCGGCACGGGCTACCGCATGAGGATCTCCACCACGCCGGCATTGGCGGCGTTGGGATAGAAATTCGTCACCCAGCCGCTGCCGCCCATGGCGCTCTGCACCTGGTACACCGTCTGCTGCACCTGATAGGACTGTCCTTCAAAGGCGCTCAGCTGCACCACCAGCTCCGTTTTGCCTGCCTGGGCCGCCTCGGTCAGCAGATCGTGCAGGGCAGAGACATTGGTGGCATGGACGATGTCGATGAGCTGCTGCTCGGTCTTCTTATAGCCGATGGTCACGGTGATCTCGCTGTAATTCCGGGCGGAATCGTCCACGGTGTACTGGATATAGGACACCGCATAGGAGCCCATGGGCGTGTCCTTCTCCACCTCGCGGCAGGCCTTTTCCGCCGCGTCGCTGGCATCCAGGCCCTCCTGGGCGTAATAGAGCCAGATGGTCCCCTCCTCCGCGTGGTTGCCCACGAAGATAAGGATATTGTTCACCAGATCCTGATACGTGTCCGCCCGCAGCACGTCCCGGCCCTCGCCCTCGTAATAGGTAGGGCTGTGGTCCTTGACCTCGTACCACTCCCGATTCAGCAGGCTGCCGCAGCCGGTCAGCGACACCGTCAGCAGCGCGCACAGCAGCGCCGCGCACCATCTCTTTACCATGTCCGTGCCCTCCATTCCATCTTGTTACAGCAGCTCCAGCTGCTTCTCCTCGCTGTCCTCCGGCTTCAGGAGCGCACCCGCCGCGGGAATGGTCCGCGTCCGGTAACGAGCACCGTTGACGATGCCGCATTCCGCCGCGGGAAGCACCTTTTCCAGCCGGTACTTGGGCTTGATGTTCATCACCTGCACGCCCTGGGTAGAACGGGTGGTCTTGGGCGCGAGCAGCGCCGTGTGCACCAGCAGAGCCCGGGGCTCGTTGGTCTCCAGCGCCAGCTCCGTATCCTCCGTCAGGTATACGGCGCACACCAACGGGAACTTGTCGCAGTAGGCGCCGGTGAGCTTCCGCCGATTGGACACCGTGGCGTAGGCGCTCAGCGCCACACGGGCGGCACGGCCGTTCTCAAAGAAAAACACCACGCTGCCGCTGTAATCTCCCGGCAGGCACAGCCAGATCACATTCTCGCCGGCGTCCATGCCCAGCTTGGCCGGCAGGTAGTCGCCCAGCGCCGAGGCCTTCGTCTCACCGAACTCACTGGCACGGCTCTTGTACACCTGGCACTTATCCGTGAACAGCAGCAGCTCCGTGCTGTTGGCGGCCTCGAAGTACTGCCGCAGGCTGTCGCCCTCCTTGAACTTCTGCTCGCCGGACATCCGCAGGGACTGGGGCGTGATCTTCTTGAAATAGCCCTCCCGGCTCAGGAACAGGTGGACGGGGTAGTCCTCCACCGGCTCCTCGTCCGGCTCCTCCGGCATCTCGTGACTGTATACGATCTCCGTCCGCCGGGGCACGGCGTACTTCTTCTTCACGTCCTCCAGCTCGCCGATGATGATCTTGCGGATGCGGCCCGGCTTGGCCAGAGTGTCCTCCAGGTCCTCGATCTCGTCCTGCAGGGCGCTGGTCTCCGCCACCCGCTTGAGGATGTACTCCTTGTTGATGTTCCGCAGCTTGATCTCCGCCACGTACTCCGCCTGCACCTGATCGATGCCGAAGCCGATCATCAGGTTGGGGATGACCTCGGCTTCCTCCTCCGTCTCACGGATAATTTGGATGGCCCGGTCGATGTCCAGCAGGATGCGCTTCAGGCCCTGCAAAAGGTGAAGCTTTTCCTTTTTCTTATTCAGGATAAAGTACACCCGCCGCTTGACGCAGTCAGTGCGCCAGGCGGTCCACTCCTCCAGGATTCCGCCCACGCCCAGCACGCGGGGCATACCGGCGATGAGGATGTTGAAGTTGCAGCTGACGGTATCCTGCAGAGGCGTCAGCCGGTACAGCTTGGCCATAAGCTTGTCCGGGTCCACGCCACGCTTCAGGTCGATGGCCAGCTTCAGGCCGCTGAGGTCCGTCTCGTCGCGCATATCGGCGATCTCCTTGACCTTGCCGGCCTTCACCAGCTCCGCCACCTTGTCCAGAATGGCCTCGATGGTGGTGGAGTAGGGGATCTCGTACACCTCGACGACGTTTTCCTTCTTATCGTACCGCCATCGGGCGCGGACCTTCAGGCCGCCGCGGCCGGTGCTGTAAATGGCCCGCAGATCGTCGCCGTCACAGATGATCTGGCCGCCGGTGGGAAAATCCGGTGCCAGCAGCGTGGAGGCGATATCGTGGGCGGGGTTTTTCAGATAGGCGATGGTGGTATCGCACACCTCACCCAGATTAAAGCCGCAGATCTGGCTGGCCATGCCCACGGCGATGCCCTGGTTAGCGGACACCAGCACATTGGGATAAGTGGTGGGCAGCAGCGCCGGCTCCTTGGTGGTGTTGTCGTAGTTGTCCACAAAGTCCACGGCATCGCAGTCCAGATCACGGAACAGCTCGGCGCAGATGGGGGCCAGCTTGGCCTCGGTGTACCGGCTGGCGGCATAGGCCATGTCCCGGGAGTACACCTTGCCGAAGTTGCCCTTGCTGTCCACAAAGGGGTGCAGCAGGGACTCGTTGCCCTTGGCCAGGCGGACCATGGTCTCGTAGATGGCCTGGTCACCGTGGGGGTTCAGGCGCATGGTCTGGCCCACGATATTGGCGCTCTTGGTGCGGCTGCCGGTCAGCAGGCCCATTTTGTACATGGTGTACAACAGCTTTCGGTGGGAGGGCTTGAAGCCGTCGATCTCCGGGATGGCGCGGCTGACAATGACCGACATGGCGTAGGGCATATAGTTCTCGTCCAGCGTGGCGGTGATGGGCTGTTCCACCACAGCGCCCCGCAGACCCATCACGTTGGGATCGCCCGCGTGCCGTATTTCTTTTTCCTCGGTTTTCTTTTTTGCCATAGGAACGGTGTCCTTTCACTGTCTAAAGCCTGCTGCCGCAGGCCTTTTCTTTATAGCTTTGCACGGAGCAGATGTCCGGAGCACCGGCAAAGGCGTCAGATCTTCCGCCAAGACAAGGCGCAGGGGCGCAGCCATACTTTGTGTATGGCAAGCCGCTGCAACAAAGTATTGGCGCAAGAGATACGCCTTTGTCAGCTTACATCGATCATATCAAGGTACTTATAGCCATTTTCAGCGATATAGTCCTTTCTGCCGGACAGGTTATCGCCCAGCAGCAGGTCAAATACCCGGGCCGTCTCCTCGGCGTCCTCCGGCAGCACCCGGATGAGCCGCCGCGTCTCCGGCGACATGGTGGTCATCCACATCATCTCCGGGTCGTTCTCGCCCAGTCCTTTGGAGCGCTGGACATTGACCTTCTTGCCCTCCAGCTTTTTCAGGATATCCGCCTTCTCCTTCTCAGAGTAGGCGAACCAGGTCTTCTCGCCGGACTTCTCTTTGCAGGTGATCTCGAACAGGGGCGTCTCGGCGATATAGACGTAGCCCTCCCGGATCAGGGTGGGACACAGCCGGTAGAGCATGGTCAGGATCAGCGTGCGGATCTGGAAGCCGTCCACGTCGCCATCGGTGCAGATGACCACCTTGCTCCAGCGAAGGTTGCTCAGGTCAAACTGGTTCAGGTCCTTGACGGCCTTGCCGCTGACCTCCACGCCGCAGCCCAGCACCTTCATCAGGTCGGTGATGACGTCGCTTTTGAAGATACGGGGATAGTCCGCCTTCAGGCAGTTGAGGATCTTGCCGCGGACGGGCATGAGGCCCTGAAATTCCGCGTCGCGGGACTGCTTGCAGGCGCCCAGGGCGGAGTCGCCCTCCACGATGTATATCTCGCGGCGCTCCACGTCCTTGGTGCGGCAGTCCACGAACTTCTGCACCCGGTTGGCAATATCGATCTTTTCGGTGAGCTTTTTCTTCTGGTTGATGCGGGTGCGCTCCGCCGTCTCGCGGCTGCGCTTGTTGATGAGCACCTGAGCGGCGATCTTCTCCGCCGCGTCACGGTTCTCGATGAAGTATATCTCCAGCCGGCTGCGAAGGAACTCCGTCATGGCCTCCTGGATGAACTTGTTGGTGATGGCCTTCTTGGTCTGGTTTTCGTAGCTGGTCTGGGTGGAAAAGCTGCTGCTGACCAGGATCAGGCAGTCCTGCACGTCCGGGAAGGTGATCTTAGCCTCGCCCTTGACGTACTTGTTGTTGTCCCGCAGGTATTTGTCGATGGCCGACACCATGGCCGAGCGGGTGGCCTTCTCCGGGCTGCCGCCGTGTTCCAGGAAGCTGGAGTTGTGGTAGTATTCGCACAGGGCGGTCTTGTTGGAGAAGCACAGCGCCACGCTGAGCTTCACCTTGTACTCCGGCTTGTCCGGCCGATCCCGGCCCCGGCGCTCCGCCTCCCAGTACACCGGCTCCGTCAGGGCGTCCAGCCCTGCCAGCTCCCGGATGTAGTCCTCGATGCCGTGCTCGTAGACGAACTCCTCCGTCTCGAACTTTCCGGCGGCTGTCTCGTTTTTCAGCCGGAAGGTCACGCCGGCGTTGACCACCGCCTGCCGCCGCATCACGTCCCGGTAGTAGTCCACGGGGATATCGATATCGGTAAACACGTCCAGGTCCGGCAGCCAGCGGATGGTGGTACCGGTACGCTTCTTATTGCCGGTCTGTTCGCTGACCTCCAGCTTGCCCACGATCTCGCCGCGCTCAAAGTGCAGGCGGTACTCCTTCCCGTCGCGCCAGACGGTCACGTCCATATAGCGGGAGGCGTACTGGGTAGCGCAGGAGCCCAGGCCGTTCAGGCCCAGAGAGAACTCGTAGTTCTCGCTGTTCTCGTTGTCGTACTTGCCGCCGGCGTACAGCTCGCAGAACACCAGCTCCCAGTTGTAGCGTCCCTCTTTTTCGTTCCAGTCCACCGGGCAGCCCCGGCCCTGGTCCTCCACCTGGATGGACCGGTCGGCGAACCGGGTCACAGTGATGAGCTTGCCGTGGCCGCCCCGGGCCTCGTCAATGGCGTTGGACAGTATCTCGAATACCGCGTGCTCGCAGCCCTCCAACCCATCGGAGCCAAAAATGACGCCGGGCCGCTTCCGTACCCGGTCCGCCCCTTTCAGACTGGAGATACTTTCATTATCATAAGTCGCTTTCTTTGCCATATCTATCCTCCGGTGTATACCGATCACAATTCATTATACATTATATAGTATCGGCAGGCGTTTTGCAAGCGCTCACACGCCCCATTCCCCGCCGCTTCCGCAAGAAATGTTAGGTCCCCTGAAATATTGACTGGTTTACACAAAAAATAACCCGGCCGCAACCGGGCGCAGCCCTTTGTGTATAGGGTTTTGCACAGTTTCCACACCTTTTTCCACCAGCGTTATGTTGCCTGATAATTCTCGTAAAAAGTTGCAAAAACACAGTTAATAGACATAATCAGGCGGCTTTTACTCTTATGCGTGTATACTTGCGTGCATATTCATTTGCTGCACACGCTTATCGGACGACACGCTGTTGAATAACCGTGAAACCACCTGTCCCCCAGGGCTTTTCGCCCACGCCCCCGACAAACTGCACAACGGGACAACGGCGGCGCGGCGCAACTTTTCCGTCACGGCGCAAAAAAGACTCTTGCGCTCTGCCGGCAGGTGTGCTATGATATGAATACAGTTGTTCGCAAGCGGCGGACATGAGGAGGAGCAATATGGAGAAACAGAAATTTTACTTAGTCGCCGCCGACGCTCTGCCGGAGGTCTTTCTCCGGGTAGCAGAGGCCAAACGGATGCTGCAGGTAGGCGAGGCCGCCACCGTGGGCGACGCTGCCCGCCAGGTGGGCATCAGCCGCAGCGCCTTCTATAAATACAAGGATGCCGTACAGCCCTTCCAGAATATGCACGCGGGGCATATCATCACCTTTTATGCCCTGCTGAAGGACAACCCCGGCGTGCTGTCCAACTACCTGTCCATCTTCGCCAATTCCGGCGCCAACATCCTGACCATCAACCAGACCATCCCCACCAACGGCTGCGCCGGCGTGACCATCTCCGCGGAGACGGGCGATATGTCCGAGGAGCTGGATGATCTGATGACCCGTGCCGCCGCGGCGGAGGGCGTGCTCAAATTTGAGATTATGGCGGGATAATGCTCAGACGCAAAAAAAGCAGGCACACATAGTGTGCCTGCTTTTTTGCAAGAAATATCCCCCCGGCTGACGCCGGGGGGATGCGTATTGCAGGGAGTTACTCCGCCTTGGGAGCCTCAGCGGCCTCGGCAGCAGCCTTGGCAGCGGCGGCCTTCTTCTCGGCAGCAGCCTTCTGCGCGGCCTTGAACTTCTCCTTCTCCTCGGGCGTGGGGATAGGCTCAATGGCGTTGCGCGGGCAGGCCTTGGCGCACATAGTGCAGTTCTTGCACTTGCTGTAGTCGATAACGGCCACGTTGTCCACAACGTGGATGGCGTCGAACTTACAGGTACGCTCACACATACCGCAGGCGATGCAGCTGTTGGCGCAGACCTTGGTAACGGCGGGGCCCTTGTCCTTGTTGGAGCAGTTGACAAACACCTTCTGCTTGTAGGGCACCTCCACGATCAGGTGGTGCGGGCAGGCAGCGCGGCAGGCACCGCAGTTGGTGCACTTCTCCTTGTCAACCACGGCAACGCCGTTGATGACATGGATGGCGTCGAACTTACAGGCCGCCACGCAGGAGCCGAAGCCGAAGCAGCCGTAACGGCAGGCCTTGGCATCGCCGCCGCAGACCTTGGTAGCCGCCAGACAGTCCTTCACGCCGCGGTACTCGAAGTTATCCTTGGCGTTGCAGCCGCCGTTGCACAGCACGTGGGCGACCATCTTGTCGCCGGAGGGAGCCTCCATGCCCATGATGGCGGCGATCTTCGCCGCGTTCTCGGGGCCGGCGGGGGCGCAGGCGGTAACGGGGGCCTTACCGGCCAGGATCGCCTCGGCGCAGCCGCCGCAGCCGGGATAGCCGCAGCCGCCGCAGTTGGCGCCGGCCAGACATGCCTGGATCTCAGGCAGACGGGGATCGACCTCGACCTCGAAGACCTTAGCGGCAACAGCGAGGATCAGACCGAACACAATGGCGAGTACGCCCAGAACGGCGATCGCGTATACAATAGTCATAGTTCCTTACCTCCTTACCAGACCTTCAGGCCGCTGAAGCCCATGAAGGCCAGAGCCATCAGGCCGGCGGTGACCAGCGCGATGGGGAAGCCGTCAAAGGCCTTGGGGTTGTCGCCGGAGACCTCCAGCTGCTCGCGGACCGCCGCGAACAGGAAGATGGCCAGCAGGAAGCCCAGACCGCCGGTGATGCCGTAGACCACGGACTCGATGAAGTTGTAGTCATTCTGGGTATTCAGCAGAGCCACGCCCAGCACGGCGCAGTTGGTGGTGATCAGGGGCAGGTAGACGCCCAGCGCGGTGTACAGGGTGGGGATGTTCTTCTTCAGGAACATTTCCACAAACTGCACCAGACCGGCAATGACCAGAATGTAGGCCACGGTCTGCATGAACTCCAGATGCAGGGACACCAGCACCATGTTGATCAGGTAGCAGAATGCGGAGGCCAGACCCATAACGAAGGTCACGGCGGCGCCCATACCGATGGCCGTGTCGATCTTCTTGGACACGCCCAGGAAGGGGCAGATGCCCAGGAACTGGGCAAAGATAAAGTTATTGGTCAGAATAGCGCCAAGAGAGATGGCGAGCAAGGTAGTCACACTCATAGCTTACTTGGCCTCCTTTTTCTTTTCGCTCTTGGCCAGAGCCCACTGCATCACAGCGATGAGGCAGCCCAGCGTCAGGAAGCCGCCCACGGGCAGCGTCAACACGCTGACACCGTACTCGGCGGGGAAGATCTCAACGCCGGGTGCGCTGCCCAGTGCGCCGCCGCCCAGCAGACCGCCGCCGAACGTGCCGGCGCCGAAGAACTCACGGAATACGCACATGACGATCAGCACGAGAGTATAGCCGATGCCCTGGCAGATGCCGTCCACCGCGGAGGCACCCACGCCGTTCTTGGAGGCGAAGCCCTCCGCACGGCCGAGGATGATGCAGTTCACGACGATCAGGGGGATAAACACGCCCAGAGAGCTGGACAGGGCGGGAACGAACGCCTTGAGCAGCAGGTCCACGCAGGTCACGAAGCCGGCGATGACCACGATGTAGCAGGCGATACGCACTTCGTTGGGAATGATCTTGCGCAGCAGGGAGATGAAGATGTTGGAGAGGGTCAGGATAATGAGCACGGACACGCCCATGCCCAGGCCGTTGAAGAACGACGTGGTGATGGCCATGGTGGAGCACATACCCAGCACCTGAACCAAGACGGGGTTCTGTGTGATCAGACCCTCTTTCAGTTGCTTACCGAAATTCATAAATGCAGCTCCTCCTTTCTTAGCCCAGCAGCTCGGCAACAGCCAGAGCGGCATTGGCGCCCATGTTGATGCCCTTGGTGGAGACGGTAGCGCCGGAGACGGCGATGATGTTCTTGCCCACCACCAGGGAGCCCGCGCCGCTTTCACCGATGAACTGATCCAGGACCGGCTCGCCGGCGGCGTTGGGCTCGTTGCCCACGACCTTGGTGCCGATGCCGGACGTCTCAGCGTGGCTGACCACGGAGATGCCGGTGATGGCCTTGTCGGCGTCCACGCCCACCATCATCACGATGCTGCCCTGGGAGCCGGAGGCGGAGATCTTCATAACATAGCCGTTGTCGGCGCCGGCGGTGGTCATGGGATACAGCTCCACCAGCTTGCCGCCCTGAGAGGCAGCCGCCGCGGTCATGTCGTCGGTGATGTCCAGCTTGTCGCCAAACTCGCTGCCCTCGGGAGCCACAGCGCTCATGGCGATGCGGGTGTTCTCCGCATCGATGGCGGCGATCTTGTCGGCGGTCACGTTGTCGACCAGACCCAGCAGGGCGGCCACAACGAGGGAAATAACAGTCAAGGTGCCGGCGACCTTGAGAATAAACTTACCGGAGATCTTCATTACTTCGCCGCCTCCTTCTTTTCTTTCTTGGGCGCACCATAGATGACGGGACGGATGTACTTATCCAGCAGCCAGGTGGTGCAGTTCATGATCAGGATGGAATAGCAGACGCCCTCGGGATAGGAGCCGAAGCGGCGGATAAAGCAGGTCAGCAGACCGCAGCCGAGGCCGAAGATCAGCTGGCCGGGCTTAGTGACGGGGGAGGTGGCATAGTCGGTAGCCATAAAGATGGCACCCAGCATCAGGCCGCCGCCGAACACGTTGTACAGCATATACTGCACGTTGTCGATACCGGCGGGCGCCGCGATCAGGGTCAGGATGGCCACGGTGCCGATGTACGCCACGGGGATCTGCCAGGAGATGACCTTGCGGATGAGCAGGTAGACACCGCCCACCAGCAGACACAGGGCGGAGACCTCACCCAGGGAGCCGCCGACCTTGCCCAAGAACATATCGCCGATGGAGTAGTTGCTCATCAGGGTGGTGAACGCCTCCTCGGTGCCCTCCTTCATAATGGCCATGGGGGTGGCGGCGGAGGTGACATCGGGACGGATCTGAGGAATGGCCCAGGTGGTCATCCATGTGGCATAGCTGGCCAGCAGGAACGCACGGCCCGCCAGCGCGGGGTTCAGGAAGTTGCAGCCGATGCCGCCGTAAAGCTGCTTGACCACAACGATGGAGAAGAACGCGCCGATAATGATGACCCACCAGGGCAGATCAACGGGGCACACGAAGCTCAGCAGGATACCGGTGACCACGGCGGACAGATCGCCCACCATGCAGGACTTCTTCATGGCCTTGCGGTAGGCCCACTCAAAGAACACGCAGGACACCACGGAAACAGCGGTCAGCAGCAGGGCCTTCCAGCCGAAGCAGTACACGCTCCAGGCCAGCGCGGGCAGCAGCGCGATGATCACGTCCAGCATGATGCTGCGGGTATCCTCGTTGGAACGGATGTGGGGGGAGGAGGACGCGATCAGCTTGAGATTCTTGTAATCAGTCATGGTTTACGCCTCCTTCTTTTCGGCAGCGGCCTTTGCTTCGGCCTCCGCCTTGGCCTTGGCGGCCATTCTCGCGTTGTTGACCTCCTGCTTGCCCAGACGGAACGCATGGGTCAGGGGCAGGCGGGCAGGACAGGTGTAGGTGCAGGCGCCGCACTCGATGCAGTCCATGCCGTGCAGGGTGTTCTGCCAGGTGTCCACGTCGCCCTTCATCAGGTACTTGTACATGAAAATGGGCTCCAGACGGATGGGGCACACGCCCACGCACTTGCCGCAGCGGATACACTGGGGATCCTCGACGTACTGCTCCTCCTTGTCGGCGAAGGACAGCATGGCGCCGGTGCCCTTGCCCACAGAGACGTCCACGTCGTACTGGGCCAGGCCCATCATCGGGCCGCCCATGATGAGCTTGTAGGTCTCGTCCTTCAGGCCGCCGCAGGCGTCAAACAGCTTGGTAATGGGGGTGCCGATGGGGCACTCGATGTTCTTGGGCTCGATGACGCCGGAACCGGAGACGGTGACGATCTTGTTGACCACGGGCATACCCTCATACACCGCGCGGTAGATGGCGCAGGTGGTATTCAGGTTGAAGATGCAGCAGCCCGCGTCGGCAGGCAGCTTGCCGCTGGGCACCTGACGGCCGGAGACGGCCTGGACCAGCTGCTTCTCAGCGCCCTGGGGATAGCGGGTGTGCAGGACCTCCACCACCACAGGGGCGTTCAGCTCCGCGATCTTGGCGTTCAGGACGTCAGCCGCGTTCTGCTTGTTGGCCTCGATGCCGATGTACACCTTATCCACGCCGAAACACTTGGCCAGCAGGGTCGCGCCCTTGATGACCTGCTCCGGACGCTCCAGACAGGTGCGGTGGTCGCCGGTGATGTACGGCTCGCACTCCGCGGCATTGATGATCACATAGTCCACCTTGCCCAGACCGGAAGAGATCTTCACATGGGTGGGGAACGTCGCGCCGCCCTGGCCGACGATGCCGGCGTTCTTGACGATCTCCACCAGCTGCTCGGGCGTCAGGCTGTCGGGATCCGCCACGGGCTTGACTTCCTCGGAGACCTCATCCTGGAAATCGTTTTCAATGACCACGGACATCATCTTGCCGCCCATAGAGAAGGGACGGGGTTCCACGGCCTTGACCGTGCCGGAGATGCTGGCGTGGATGGGGGCGGAAACAAATCCGCCGGGTTCGCCGATCCTCTGTCCAATTTTAACCTTGTCGCCTACCGCTACAATAGGCTTGCAAGGCGCACCGATGTGCATAGACATGGGAATGACCACCTCAGCCGGCGCCGCCAGCTTTTCGATGGCCTTTTCATTGGTTGCGGCCTTCATGTCGTTGGGATGAACGCCGCCAAAGAATGCTTGTGCCATTGTCTTCACCTCATCTTACTACCGGGTGGCGCTATGCCACCGCATACTGTTTTAAATATTACAACAAAACTTTTCTCTTGTCCAGCCCCGCGTTGAAATTCCCACGTTTTTTTGCGGTTTTTGTCGGAAACTTCACCGGCAAAGACCGCCTCTTGTGTTTTTCGGGCAGCTGTGCTACACTATACGGTAGAGGGACGGACACCGCCGGAAAAAACTTCCTGCACTGCGGCAGACGGTCCTCCGCCGGATATCAAACTCTATTCCGAAAGGATGGTATTTTAGTATGGTACTTGACCGTGGTTCCCTGAAGCGGGAGTCCAAGGTGCTGCTGAAAACCGCACAGGTCAGCCCTTACCTGTTTACGCTGGTGCTGCTGGCCATCATGCTCGTCATCAACGGCATCAGCGACTATGTGCAGATGGACGACGAGTTCGCCTATGTCTACTCCCTGCGGTTCGATATGGATCTGAGCTTCCTGGCGCTGCACCGGGCGTTCCCCGCTTTTGCGGTGTGGTTCGTGTCTATCGTGTGCACGCTGCTGGGCGTAGTGCTCAACGTCGGTGCGTCCCTGTACCACCTGGGCATCCGTCGGGGTGAGGAGATGCCCTTCGTCACCCTGTTCGATGGCTTCGCCTTCGTCGGGAAGATCATTCTGCTGTATGTCGTGCAGGTCATCTTCATCTCCCTGTGGACGCTGCTGCTGGTGATCCCCGGCATCGTGGCGGCCTACCGCTACCGCTTTGCTATGCTGAACCTGTGCGAAAACCCGGAGATCGGCGTCATGGAGGCCCTCAACATGAGCAAAGCCCAGACCCTGGGCTTCAAGTGGCAGCTGTTCGTGCTGGATCTGAGCTTCATCGGATGGAATATTCTGGTGAGTCTGACACTGGGCATTCTGGATATCTGGGTGGCACCCTATCGGGCGCAGGCCAACATCGCCTTCTTCCAGGAGATCAAAAAGATCAAGGGCGTAGGCTTCTTCCCGCCGCGGCCGGAGGATGACGATCAGTTCCGCCCCCATGACCCCTTTGGCGAGGATAACTGGTAATATGCAGAGAACAAGCCCCGGGGCATCGCTCCGGGGCTTGTTGTATTCACGCTTCGGCGGGAGCCGCTTCCTCTGCCTGCGGCATCTCAGTCGGGGCGCTGCCGTCGAAGGGCGTCTCCAGGCAGGTCAGGTCCCGCAGGCACCTGCGGAAGTCGTGACAGAAGGCGGCGTACTCATAACCGGTGCAGATACGCTCGTCCATAACGATGCCCAAAGGCATCATCTTCTTGCTCAGGTCGCCGTTCATGTAGTTAGGCACCGGCTTGCCCATGCAGACGAACACGCTGGTGGTGCCGAATTCATAGCAGTGGTGGTGGATGTAGCTGGTCTTGATAGAAGCCAGGTTGGTGATGAACATACTGGTGTGGAAGGGGCTCAGGTCGATGATCTTCCGGGGCAGCAGGCCATGCTTGTCCAGATGGTAGGCCAGCCAGATCACGAACTTGGGCAGGCCGGGGATGGAGAACATCATCTTGGCGAACTTGTCGGTGCTGTTCTTCTGCTCCGTCTGGCTGTTGACGGCGATGGCATCGGCGATCTTCTGGTTGATGGTGAAAATAGTGTCCTTGGGCTCCAGATAGATCTTCAGCGTCGTCTCATCCGGGCTGCCGTCGGCCCGCTTTTTCAGGATGACAAAGGAGACGCAGAAATGGTTGCGCTCATAGAGATGACTGTTGACCACAAACCAGTTGAGCTTGGGGTTGGTCTGATAGGCCTTGTAATAGGCGGCGATGATCACCGCCATGTGGTTGATGCGGATCCCAGCGCGCCGTTTTTCGCGGATATAGGCCTTGATGCCCTCCTCGTCGATGTTTTCGGTGATGGTGTTCCAGGCATCGTACCGCTTGGGCATGATGTAGGGAATGGCTGCCACGATGGGGGGCAGGTCCTTTACTCGCTTTCCGTCAGGGCGCATGAGCAGTTCCTCGATTCTGTCTGTATTGTATCCATCATAGACCATATGGCCGCGGATTGCAAGCTGTTGTTTTCTTTTCCGAACAGGTGCGGAAAAGAAATTTTTTCTTTACCTTTCCGCACGATGTTGATATAATAAAGTATTAGTAATGTTATCATGGGATGAAAGTTCCATTTATCATGCAGAGAGGAAGGTGACCGCCGTGCGGTTCAGCAAGTGGCATATCGCGCCGGAAAAGCCGGAGGCGCAGGCATGTCTGCGCGCGGCCGGCTATCCCTATCTGGTGGCCGCTGTGCTCTCCGCCCGCGGCATCGAAACGCCGGAGCAGGCCGCTGCCTTTCTGGAGCGTGAGGACAAGCTGACCATCAGCCCCTTCCTGATGCAGGACATGGACAAGGCCGCGGCGCGTGTGCAGCAGGCGATCGCGGGCGGCGAGAGGATCGCTGTGTTCGGCGACTATGATGTGGACGGCATTACCGCCACCTGTATTCTGGTAGACTATCTCAAGAGCCGGGGCGCCGACGTGGTGCACTACATTCCCCGGCGCATCGAGGACGGCTACGGTCTCAGCCGTGACGCCATCAAGGGCCTTTTCGACCAGGGCGTGCGCCTGCTGGTAACGGTGGACTGCGGCATCACCGGCGTGGAGGAGGTGGCCTATGCCAACTCCCTGGGCATGGACGTGGTCATCACCGACCACCACGAGTGCAAATCCGAGCTGCCGCAGGCCATCGCGCTCGTCGACCCGCACCGGAAGGACCAGCCGCAGCCGGTCACGGAAATGGCGGGCGTCGGCGTTGCGTTCAAGCTGGCTGCCGCCATCGAGGGCGAGCAGGAAACGCTTCTGGATCAATACTGTGATTTTCTCTGCCTCGGCACGGTTGCGGACGTCATGCCCCTCACGGGAGAGAACCGCACGATGGTCGCACGGGGCTTAAAGGCGCTGGAGAACCCGCGGCGCGTCGGCATTGCGGCGCTGATGGCCGAATGCTCCGTGCAGAAGGGGCCGGTCACGGCGGGCACCATCGGCTATACGCTTGCCCCGCGCATCAATGCAGCCGGACGCATGGGTGAGGTCGGAATTGCGACAGAGCTGTTTCTGACGCACGACGCTGCGCGCGCGGTCGAGCTGGCGGGCGCGCTCTGCCGCCTCAACCGCCGGCGGCAGGAGATCGAAAGCAGCATTTATCAGTCCGCTGTCGCCATGCTCCCGCCCGGCGGGCCGCCGCAGGCGATCGTGCTGGCGGACGAGAGCTGGCACCAGGGCGTGGTGGGCATCGTGGCCTCCCGCATGGCGGAGGAATACAGCTGCCCGACGTTCCTCATCTGCCTCGACGGCGACAAGGGAAAGGCATCCTCCCGCTCCTACGGGGGCTTCAATCTGTTCGGCGCGCTCCATGCGCTCTCGCCGCTGCTGGAAAGCTACGGCGGGCATGAGCTTGCCGCCGGATTTACCATCCGGCGCGAGAGCATCGCGCCCTTCCGGGAAAAGATGATGGCCCTGTGTGCGAGCTTCCGGGAGTCGGACGCGTGCAGCACGGCGCTTGCCATCGACTGCGAGATCCCGCCGGAACTGCTGACCATCGAGAATATTCAGGCGCTGGGCGACCTCGAACCCTGCGGCGCGGGCTGCCCGCGTCCGGTTCTTTGTATGCGCGGGCTTCATGTGACGGAGCTGGCGGAGGTTGGCGGCGGAAAGCATCTGCGCCTGCGTTTGTCAAAGGGCACGCATACCTGGGGCGCGATCTTCTTCTCGACCAACGCGCAGCGTGCCGCCGTGGCGCAGGGCGACGTGGTCGACATCGCGTTTACGCCGCAGATCAACGAATACCGTTCCGTGCGCTCGGTGCAGCTGAACCTTGTGGATATCCGGCCCGACAAGGCCTTCCGCGAGGCGCAGGGGCACGACCGTGCGGTCTATAAAAAGCATCTGGCGGGCGGCGCGCTCAGCTGCGACGAGGCCGGGTGTCTGCTGCCGACGCGGCAGGATTTTGCCGCCGTCTGGCGGTATCTGGCCGCATTTTCGCAGGATGGCGTGCTGTCGGAAGAGCTGGGCTGCCTGAGCCGCAAAATTTCGCGCTGCGCGAAGCTCCCCTTAAGCGCGGGAAAAACACGCATCTGCCTCGACGTGCTGGCAGAGCAGGGGCTTTTGCAGCTGGAGCAGCGGCCAAAATCGCTGTGCATCCGCCTGTGCGCGAACGGCCGGAAGGTCGATCTTGAGAAAAGCCCGATTTTGATTCATCTGAAAAAGCAGAAGGCAGGAAACTGAATGGAAACCAAACAGGAGCATTACGAATCCATGATGCAGGCGATCGCCCGTTATGCGCCCTCCGCTGATCTGGAGGTCATTCAGCGGGCGTATGCATACGCCGACGAAAAGCATAAGAACCAGCTCCGCAAGTCCGGAGAGCCGTATATCATCCACCCGCTGGCCGTGGCCGAGATCGTGGCCGAGATTGGCCTCGATACCGACGCGATCGCGGCGGCGCTGCTGCATGACTGCCTCGAGGACACCGACGCGAGCTTCGAGGAGATCTCACGCCTGTTCGGCGAGACGGTCGCGAATCTGGTCGAGGGCGTCACAAAGCTGACGCGCGTGCAGTATTCCACGATGGAAGAGCAGCAGATGGAAAATCTGCGCAAGATGTTCATGGCCATGTCGAAGGACATCCGCGTCATCCTCATCAAGATAGCCGACCGTCTGCATAACATGCGTACACTCGGCTCCATGCTGCCCAACAAGCAGTTCAAGATTGCAGGCGAAACACTCTATATTTATGCCCCGCTCGCCAACCGCCTCGGCTTGTACAAAATCAAGACAGAACTGGAAAACCTGAGCTTCAAGTACGAACATCCGGAAGAGTACCACGAGATAGAAGAGAAACTGGAAGCCACCGCCGTGGAGCGCGACAAGGTATTCAATGAGTTCACCGCTCCGATACGGGCGCAACTGGACAAAATGGGACTGAAATACCGTATCCTTGCCCGTGTAAAGTCCATCTACTCCATCTGGAACAAAATGCAGACCAAGCATGTCCCCTTCGAGGAAATCTATGATTTGCTTGCTGTCCGCATCATCTTCGAGCCCCGCAATATAGAGGAAGAGCTAAACGACTGCTTCGACATTTACGTCTCCATATCCAAGATATACAAGCCCCACCCTGACCGCCTGCGCGACTGGGTGAGCCATCCTAAAGCAAATGGTTATCAGGCATTGCATGTCACCCTGATGGGTAATAACGGACAATGGATTGAAGTCCAGATTCGTAGTGAACGAATGAATGACGTTGCCGAACAAGGTTTCGCCGCTCACTGGAAATACAAAGAAGGAGGAGGCAGCGAAGATGAAGGAGAGTTGGAAAAATGGTTGAAAACCATTAAGGAGATATTGGATGATCCGCAACCGGATGCCATTGATTTTCTGGATACCATCAAACTTAATTTATTTGCTTCTGAAATATTCGTATTCACCCCCAAAGGTGAGCTGAAGACTATGCCGCAGAATTCTACGGCTCTCGACTTCGCGTTTTCCCTGCATACGGATATTGGCAGCCATTGTATTGGTGCCAAAGTCAACCACAAATTAGTTCCGTTAAGCCATAAATTGCAAAGTGGTGACCAGGTTGAGATCCTGACTTCAAAATCACAACGTGTGCAACCGCAATGGGAAGTTTTTGCAACCACTGCCCGTGCCCGTGCCAAGATAGCAGCCATCCTCCGCAAAGAGCGTAAAGCAAACCAAAAGATAGGTGAAGAAATCCTTAACGAGTTTTTGAAAAAAGAGGAAATCCGCCCTGAAGAAGCTGTCATTGAGAAGCTGCGCAAACTGCATAATGCCAAGAATGAAGAAGAGCTGCTGGCCGCCATTGGCAGCAAAACAATCATTCTGGGAGAAGCGGACAAGAATGAACTGAAAGAAAAGCAAACCAGTAACTGGAAGAAATATCTGACTTTCTCTTTCGGCAACAATAAAGAGAAGCAAGAAGAAAAAGAGCCGCAAGAAAAAGAAAAGATCAATCCGAAGCAAGTGCTCAAGCTGACAGAAGAAAGTTTGCAGAAGAAATATATCATGGCCGAATGTTGCCATCCTATTCCCGGTGATGACGTATTGGGATATGTGGATGAAAACGACCGGATCATTATCCACAAACGCCAATGTCCTGTTGCCGCCAAACTGAAGAGCAGTTATGGCAACCGTATATTAGCGACAGAATGGGATACACACAAAGAACTATCTTTCCTGGTATATATATATATAAAAGGTATAGACAGCATGGGACTTTTGAATGAAGTCACCCAAGTTATCTCCAGACAGCTCAATGTAAATATCCGTAAGCTGACCATCGAGACCGAAGATGGTATCTTTGAAGGAAAAATTCAGTTATGGGTACATGACGTGGATGATGTGAAAACCATCTGTAACAATCTGAAGAAAATACAGAATATCAAACAGGTGAGCCGCGTAGAAGAATAACGTTGATCGACACATTCGTTATCGATCAACGTTATTCTACTCCCGCCCATCCAATTCGCGTTTAATAGCCAAAAGCTCTTCTTTTATCGCTTTCAGCTTATTTACAATCTCATAATTACGAACCGTAGCTTCTTTATTATCCTTCAAACGTTGCCGGGCACCGGGAAGTGTCATGCCTTTTTCTTTTACCAAATGGTAGATAAGTCCGATCGTTTCTACATCTTCTTTGCGGTACTGACGTATTCCTCTTCCCGCTGTCTTAGGAGAGATTTGCGGAAATTCCTTTTCCCAAAAACGGAGCAATGACGGATTGACTCCGAACATATCGGCAACCTCTCCTATTGAATAATATAGCTTCAATTCTTTGTCTGTATTAAGCATAACACTCCTGTTTTAAGATTTTAATCAAATACTTTACCATGATTGGCTGCCAACTGAATCATCTTTTCATAATCTTCGGCACTCAAATCCATGAAATAATAATTGACCGGATTTACTACCTGCCCTTTCACGTACACTTCATAATGCAAATGCGGACCGGTACTTTTTCCTGTACTACCCACTTTCCCGATAATCTCACCACGTACCACTTTCTTTCCGACTTTCGTATTAAATCCCTGCAAGTGAGCATACCGAGTGAGATACCCGAAACCATGATCTATCTCAATGGTATTACCGTATCCGGTTTCCCATCCCACTTTCACCACCGTCCCGTCTCCGGTCGCATAAACATCTGTCCCCGGATGAGCGGAGAAATCCATTCCCGAATGGAATTTTGTGGTGCCATATATCGGATCAATACGTGTCCCGTATCCGGAAGCAGTCTTACGAAGGTCTTTATTGGAAATAGGCTGAATAGCGGGAATACACTTCAACATTTCATCATGGTTCTTGCACATATCTATCACATCGTCAAAAGACTTGGACTGGATATAAATTTGTTTCGATAATACATCCAGCTTTTGAGTCGTATTTACGACCAGCTTGGAGTTTGCCAGATCCATCAGTTCTTCATAACGGTTTGTGCCTCCAAAACCAGCCTGACGGATAGCCGGTGAAACAGGATCAGCCTGCAGAATCACCCGATACAGGTTATCATCACGCTGCTGAATATCCTGCAGCACCCCCATCGCATCATCCAGACGGCGGGAAAGTACATTATATTGCGCCAAAAGACGGCTATTTTCGATTCGCAGCTCCTTCTCCGAAGGCGATCCGAACACCAGAAGCAAGACGATGAAGCATCCGGCTCCAAGTCCCATACCGATAAAAAGCCGGCGCAGAATGCTAAGCGCACGCTGCCGTACGGTAGGGTAAATTCGGTCATAAGTCTGCGTCCTTGGATTGTAGATGTAGTAAACTTTGCGCATCTTTTTGGAAATATTTCGCTTGTTAATACGGCAAAAGTAATAAAAACAAGCTATCTTTGCACAGTTTTTACGAATTTATGAGTTGTGATTTATGATTTATTGGGGATTCCTCCCCTCTCTCATATCCCACAGCCCATAATTCATAATTCATAAATCATAATTCTTCATTATATGTTGACTGCAAAAGAGATCAGAGATTCATTCAAGAATTTCTTTGAGTCGAAAGGACACCACATCGTTCCCTCGGCTCCGATGGTGATTAAAGATGACCCTACCCTGATGTTTACGAACGCGGGTATGAACCAGTTTAAAGATATTATTTTGGGTAACCATCCGGCGAAATACCAAAGAGTCGCGGACTCGCAAAAATGTTTGCGTGTAAGCGGAAAGCATAATGACCTGGAAGAAGTAGGACACGATACGTACCACCACACCATGTTTGAAATGCTTGGTAAC
>OHMU01000409.1_pt1 | contig 21919 bp, 16 predicted proteins | sample 1569441 | NCBI WGS metagenome assembly OHMU01 (sample SAMEA3879527, study PRJEB24766) | human gut metagenome | biome: human-associated habitat; feature: feces | place: USA | collected 1985/1987 | reverse complement strand
TCTCCCTCTGTTAGGTTTACTTTAATGCACGTATATATGAATACGGAGATAAAGTAAAGTTGGTTTTCATTTTGAATGGCTAAACTAATCTTGAATATATGTGTAGAGAGTGTTTGTGTTCATACAACGAATAATATACTATTTGTTATATGGATATATTGACACTTACAAATAATATGATAGCATTTACATTTTCCAAAGTAAAATCACCTTGTCTTTCACACTTTTCCAAAAATGCTTGTCGGAATCTGCTGCAAAGACATTGGATTCGCTTGGAAAAGTGCTGTGTAATGGTTGTGATTCGTTGGAAAAAGTGTTGCGAATAAGATCTATTCGCTTGAAAAAGTGTAGAACCATTTATTGTACTTGTTTTAGCCATCTCTTCTAGTTTTGAGATTTTCCCTTTTAATACATCATTAAATAGATAAAATCTAATATCTTTGTATATTATATGATGAGTTGATATGGCGAAGAACACAATGGGACTAAGTTACCCCGAAAATTAGAGCAAAAGATGTCGGTTGTGGGAGAGCAGATTAAATTGGCTCGATTGCGCAGAAATCTGAGTGTAGCCCAAATTGCGAACGTGCTACTTGCTCTCCATTGACCGTGTCTAGAATAGAGAAAGGTGTGCCGACAGTGGCAATAGGAATATATTTGCGTGTGTTGTATGTTTTACAGCTTGACGATGATATTCTGTGGTTGGCCAAAGAAGACAAATTAGGGAAAACATTACAGGATTTGAGTTTGAAGACAAGGAAACGTGCATCAAAAAAGGGATAAAACTCACTTTTTTCTGCATATAAGTCGATAATGACTCTATCAGGATAAAAAATACAGCTTAAAATTTTGTATTATGCTATAAAAACATTATGTTTGCACTGCATAATGTGAGCTATGAAATTTGTTGATAGAATAGATGAAGCAACACGACTGAAGGATGCTCTTGCAAGAGAGAAATCCTCGTTAGTTGTGATGTATGGTCGCAGACGATTGGGTAAATCAACGCTTATTAAAAGGGTGTTGTCAGAAAATGATGTATACTTCCTTGCAGACCGTTCGGAAGGTCAACATCAGAGGGCATTACTTGCAAAAGTGATAGCACAGGTGTTCCCTGATTTTGAGAAGTTGTCGTATCCCGATTGGGAGTCGATGTTTCGTGCGGTTAATTATCGAACAGACAAACGTTTTACTTTGTGTTTGGACGAATTTCCGTATCTTGTGGAGCAATCTCCTGAACTGCCGTCTGTATTGCAGAAACTTGTTGATGAGAAACAGTTGAAGTATAATCTGGTGCTTTGTGGTTCGTCACAAAATATGATGTATGGGTTGTTTCTTGATTCTACTGCGCCTCTTTATGGTCGTGCTGATGAGATAATGAGACTTACACCTATACGTTTACCCTATATTCAGGAGGCATTGAACCTTAATGCGATGAACGCTATTGAAGAGTATGCTGTATGGGGCGGTGTGCCGCGCTATTGGGAACTGAGGGAAAACAGAATTTCGCTTGATGATGCCATGTGGCATAATATCCTTTCTGTAAATGGGGCTCTTTATGAGGAGCCGATAAAACTGCTTCAGGATGATGTTAAGGATATTGTCAAGACTTCGACAATAATGTCTTATATCGGTACTGGTGCAAACCGTCTTTCCGAAATTGCTGCACGATGCAATGAACCTGCAACTAATCTGTCGCGTCCATTGAAGAAACTTGTTGATCTCGGTTTTTTGGAAAAAGATGTTCCGTTCGGGATTGATGAGAAGAATGCGAAAAAGAGTCTCTACAAGATTGCCGATCCGTTTATGGCGTTCTACTATCAGTTTGTTGTCCCTAATCGTTCATTCATTGAACTTGGTCGTCGCTTACCGATCGAACAAGCTTTGACTGCTCATTTCTCTGAGTCTGTGAATATGCAATGGGAAAAACTGTGTCGGGATGCCGTAACAGGAAATCTTGTTAATGGAGTAGTTTATGGCAAAGCAAAACGCTGGTGGGGCTCTGTTTTCAATGAGGATAAGAAGCCGGAACAGGTCGAGTTCGATGTAATGGCCGAATCGCTTGATAAAAAGTCTCTGTTGGTCGGAGAATGCAAATGGACAACAGGGGAGAATGACAAACAGATAACTGCTGCACTTCTCCGCAAAGCTAATTTGCTGCCGTTTGCTAAGAACTACACCATCGTTCCGGTGCTGTTCCTTAAGAACGCTCCGAAAGGTGATTCCGAGAATGTGATGTTGCCGGAAGATGTTGTTGAGTTAATGAAATAAAGGAATCTCAAATCCACTATTTGACAGAGTTATTAGATGGCAAAAAAAACAATAAATAAAGAGCTTACAGGTGCACAGGACTTATACAATTTCTTGTTTGAGGCCTGTAATATAATACGCGGTCCTGTAAGCCAAGATAATTTTAAGGATTATATCACGCCTTTGCTTTATTACAAGCGGATATCTGATGTTTATGATGAAGAAACAGAAGAAGCTTTAATATCAAGTGGTGGTGATAAGGAGTATGCATCTCTGCCAGAGCAACATCGTTTTGTTATTCCTGATGGTTGTCATTGGCAAGAAGTCCGAGAGCGTACAGAAAATCTTGGAGCTGCCATAGTCGGTGCTATGAGGCAGATAGAGATAGCAAACCCAGATACATTGTATGGGGTGCTATCTATGTTTTCATCTCAAAAATGGACTAACAAAGCAATACTCAATGATAGCAAGATTCGTGACCTGATAGAACATCTATCAAAACGAAAACTTGGTAATAAGGATTACCCTGCGGACTTAATGGGTGATGCTTATGAAATATTATTGAAGAAGTTTGCCGATGATAGTAAGGCTCAAGCTGGAGAGTTTTATACTCCTCGTTCTGTTGTGAGATTATTAGTGCATATTCTCGACCCGCAACCGGGGGAAACTGTATATGATCCTGCTTGTGGTAGTGGAGGAATGCTTATCGAAGCTATACGATATATGCACGATGATTCTCTTTGCTGTGGAAGTATATTCGGACAAGAGAAGAATGTCGTGAATGCGGCCATTGCTAAAATGAATCTATTCCTGCATGGTGCATCTGATTTTAATGTAATGCAAGGCGACACATTGAGAGACCCAAAAATTCTTCAAGGTGGTAATATCGCCAAATTCGATTGTGTTATAGCAAACCCTCCATTTTCTCTTGAAAATTGGGGAGCAACGGAATGGAGTTCAGATAAATATAAGCGCAATATCTATGGCACACCGAGTGATAGTTGTGGTGACTATGCGTGGATTCAGCATATGATATGTTCTATGTCTTCCGGCAAGGGGCGTATGGCTGTTGTAATGCCACAAGGTATTCTGTTTCGTGGAAATCAAGAAGCAGAAATAAGGAAACAATTAGTCGAAAGTGATTTGATAGAAGCCGTTGTTACATTAGGAGATAAATTGTTTTATGGAACTGGACTTTCACCGTGCTTTTTGATAATACGAAGAATGAAACAGGCTCATCATTCCGGACGGATTTTGATGATAGACGGTTCCAAAATTCTAACTCAAAAGAGAGCGCAGAATATTTTAGAAGAGAATGATATAGATAGGTTATATTCACTTTATCAAAATTACTCCGATGAAGAGGACTATTCTCGAATCGTTACATTGCAGGAGATAAGAGATAAAGAGTATAATCTTTCGCCCAATCGCTATGTGGTTTACCACAAGGAGGAAATTCGTCCTTATGCGGAAGTGTTGGCTGAGTTCAAACAAGCATACGAAGATGTGAAGCGATTGGAGAACGAATTTTCATTACTCATTAACGCATAATCAATATGGCAGAAAAAGTAAAACAATATCGTCATCCGGACGACCCTATTACGCTCGATGAACTTAAAAGTTTCCTTTGGGCGGCTGCCACTCATTTGCGTGGTCAGATTGATGCGGCAGGATATAAAGAGTATATTTTCCCTTTGCTTTTTTTCAAACGCATTTCCGATGTTTATGATGAACAGTTTGAAGGTTTTGTGTGTGAAGGAGGAGTTGAGTATGCAGGTATGCAAGTAGAAGATCTCCCCATCCGTATTCCTGATGGTGCGCACTGGAGAGATGTTCGTGAGGTAACCGAAAATGTAGGTAATAAATTAGTCGAGGCGTTTATTGCCATAGAACAAGCCAACCCTGCCAAAGAGATGGATGGCAGAAAAATAGGAGGATTAGAGGGAATTTTTGGCCCAAAGGATGGTTGGACCAACAAGGCAAAGATGCCCGATAGTATAATCACTTCGTTGATTGAGGATTTCTCTAAATATACGTTGAGTCTGAAGGTTTGTCCTGCCGACGAGATGGGGCAAGCATACGAATACCTTGTTGGAAAGTTTGCCGATGATGCCGGAAATACTGCTCAGGAGTTCTATACGAATAGAACAGTCGTTCAGCTTATGGCTGAAATACTGCAGCCCAAACCGAATGAAAGTATTTATGACCCGACTTGCGGTTCCGGGGGAATGTTGGTTAAATGTTTGGACTATCTTCGCAACAAAGGGGAAGAGTGGCAGAGTGTGCAGGTGTTCGGACAAGAGGTAAATGGATTGACCTCTTCTATTGCACGAATGAATCTTTATCTGAACGGCGTAGAGGATTTTTCAATAGTATGTGCTTACACGTTGGAGCATCCTGCATTCTTGGATGGCAGCCATCTTCGTAAGTTTGATGTAGTTTTGGCAAATCCTCCATATTCTATTAAGGAGTGGAACCGTGAAAAATTTATGAATGATAAGTGGGGACGTAACTTCCTCGGCACACCACCACAATCAAAAGCAGACTATGCTTTTTTACAGCATATTCTTGCTTCAATGGATTCCAAAGCAGGTAGAGCTGCTGTTCTTTTTCCACATGGTGTTCTCTTTAGACGTGAAGAGGAGGAATTACGAAAGAAACTTGTTGAATTAGATAAAATTGAATGTGTCATTGCTTTAGGACATTATCTATTTTATAATTCCGCGATGATTTCATGCGTAATTATATTTAATGAGAACAAACCGTATGACCGGAAAGGTAAAGTTTTATTTATTGAGGCAGAAAGCGAAGTAACAAGAAAGAATGCACAAAGTTATTTGGAGGACAAACATATTAACAGAATGCTCAATGCTTATAATAGCTTCTCTGATGAAACTGGCTATTGTAAAGTAGCGACAAATGAAGATATTTTGTCCAATGGTGGAAAACTTTCTGTATCTCTCTTTGTAGAGGGAAAATCAGAGGAATTCTTAAACTATGACGAGGCCGTGGAAAATTGGAAATCAAGTCACAGCCAATTGTCAAAAGAATATTCTTCCTTAACAAATCTATTATTCCATGAAAATAATTAATTTAAGTTCAATAGCCAATCCTATATCTATTTCTGTCCAAAATCCGAGTCGGTCTGATTATGACAGATTCATAGGATTGGAACACTACGATAGTGGGGAACCTGTTATTACTCGTTTTCAGGGGACGGAATTATTGACTACTTCGGCTAAGGCATTCAAAGCAAATGATATTTTAATAGCACGAAGAAACGTATATCTTAAACGTGCTGGCATTGTATTCTTTGATGGCATAACTTCAGGAGATTCTATTATTCTTCGTTTAAAAGAAGACACACAAAAAACGATAGGATATTCGCGTGAAGATTTAATTAGGTATATCCCTTTTATGCTTAATTCTGAGCATTTTTGGATATATGCTAATAAACATGCTGATGGGATGAACTCAAAACGCATTTCTAAAGATACACTTCTTGAATATGAGTTTGAATTACCATCAATTGATGAAATGCGAGACATATCGGATAAGCTTTGGGCTGCTTATCGGTTAAAAGAGGCTTATAAAAAGTTGCTTGTTACCACTGATGAAATGGTGAAATCGCAATTTATCGAGATGTTTGGTAATCCTGTTACGAATACAAAAGGTTGGAAGACTGCTAAGATTAAAGATGTCGCCCCGGAAATGCCTTCTAAAGAGCAACTATCTGGCAAAATCTGGCTATTGAATCTTGATATGATAGAATCAAATACTGGTAGGATAATAGAGAAGGTCTATGAAGATGTTGAGAATGCTTTATCTGTTCAATCCTTTGATGAAGGGAATGTACTATTCTCAAAATTAAGGCCTTATTTAAACAAGGTTGTGATACCAGATGAGCCTGGAATGGCAACGACAGAACTGGTTCCATTACGTCCAGAGCCTAGTAAATTGCATAAAGTATTTTTGAGTCATCTGTTGCGGGGTAATCAGTTCGTTAATTATGCAAATGATATAGCTGGAGGTACTAAAATGCCACGAATGCCGCTCACTGAGTTAAGAAACTTTGATTGTATCTTACCGCCAATGGACAAACAACTTGAATTCGTTTTCATAGCAGAACAGGTAGATAAATCAAAATTTGGCGACTTCAAATCGCAATTTATCGAGATGTATTATAATACTCATAATAAGCAAACCCTTGAATCGGTTTGTCCAATCATGAGTAAGGGGATAACGCCAAAATATGTTGAATCTTCTTCTGTCTTAGTGATTAATCAAGCATGTATCCATTGGGATGGTCAACGTTTGGGTAATATAAAATACCACAACGAGGAAATCCCAGTTAGGAAGAGAATACTTGAATCAGGAGATGTTCTCTTGAATGCAACTGGAAATGGTACTCTTGGACGATGTTGTGTATTTATTTGTCCTTCAGACAATAATACCTACATAAATGACGGACATGTGATTGCCTTGTCAACAGATAGAGCAGTGATTCTTCCAGAAGTGCTTAATACGTACCTTTCTTTAAATGATACGCAAGCAGAAATATACAGGCAATATGTAACTGGTTCTACAAATCAAGTTGATATCGTATTCTCAGATATCAAGAAAATGAAAGTTCCTGTTCCTAGTATGGATGAACAAATCTTGTTTGTTGAGGTCCTCAAACAAGCCGACAAATCAAAATCTGTCATTCAAAAAGCTTTAGTATATTTGAATGACATACAGAGTGACGAATTAGGGAAAATCGCTTAATTATTAAATTGATAACAATAAAAACCATAGATATGTTTAACGAAGACAATACAGTGGAGCAAATGCTCATAGAAGCTGCAACCCAAAGTAGTTGGCAGTATGTAAAGTCACAGGATATACCTCGTAGTTCTGATTCTGTCCTTGTTGAATCATGGCTATTGGAAGCTCTTGTCAGGTTAAATCCAATAACACGTCAACAAGCGGAGCAAGTTATTTATAAACTCCGTGCTGCTATTACTTGTGGAGGTAATTATGATGAATTGGTGACTGCCAATGACCGTTTTCGTACATTATTATTTAATGAAAACACAGAGCCTTTTGGAAAGGATGGTGAATATATACCTATCAGATTCTTTAGCGAAGATGCGGTCGAAGATTATTGTGTAGTGACCAATCAATGGGAGTTTCCACGTAGTTCTGTTGAAGGAGGTAAACGTTTGGATTTGGTTTATCTGATAAATGGAATTCCGGTTTGTGTTGGTGAAGCAAAATCTCCTGTTCGCCCTCAGATAACATGGGCTGACGGAGCCATTGATATGCTGCATTACGAAAAGAGCATTCCAGAAATGTTTGTTCCGAATATATTAACCTTTGCTACAGAAGGTAAAGAACTTCAATATGCCGGCATCTGTGCCCCTGTTGACAAATGGGGACCTTGGTTTAAAGATGAAAGTCGTCAGCATGGTACAATAGAGTCGGTTAAAAGTAACGTAATGGGGTTGGTTCAACCAAACCGACTGCTTGACATATATCGTTACTATAGTGTTTTTACAGGAACATCATCAGGCAAAAAAATAAAAATAGTTTGCCGTTATCAACAATATCTAGGTGGTGAAGCTATTGTTCAGCGTGTCTTAAATACATATCGAGAGAAACAAGGTCCGAAGAAAGGTCTTATTTGGCATTTCCAAGGTTCGGGAAAATCATGGTTGATGGTATTTGCTGCCCAAAAATTACGTTTGCAGAACGAATTACATGCTCCCACAGTTGTTATCGTTGATGACCGTATTGATTTGGAAGATCAGATAACGGGCGATTTTACTCGTGCTGATATTCCTAATATAGAATCTGCAAAGACAAAAGATGAGTTAGTTGCATTTTTCAAGCAGGATCAGCGCAAGATTCTGATAACGACAATTTTCAAGTTCGGAGATGTTGATAGTGTACTGAATGAAAGAGATAATATCATTTTATTGGTAGATGAAGCACACCGAACTCAGGAAAAGGATTTAGGACAAAAAATGCGCAATGCATTACCTAATGCATTTTTCTTTGGCCTTACCGGAACGCCTATCAATAAACGAGATAAGAATACTTTTCAATCTTTTGGAGCTGATGAGGATTTAGAGAAAGGTGGATATATTTCAAAATATACTTTCCAAAATTCTGTTGAAGATGGAGCTACGCTTGAATTGAATTTCCAAACAGTGCCGGTAGAGATGCATCTTAACGAAACTCAATTACAAGAAGAATTTGATGAACTGACCGATCAAATATCCGAGGACGAAAAGAACGAATTAGTAAAACGAACTTCTGTTGAAGCATTTTTTACAGCGGAGAAGCGAATTAACGATGTTGCACGTTATATTGTAAATCACTTCAAAGAGTATGTAGAGCCCACTGGAATGAAAGCTCAAGTCGTGGTATATAACCGAGACTGCTGTGTGAAATATAAGAAAGCGATTGATGCTCTTTTGGGTTCGGAAGATGCAACCACTATCGTTATGCATACGGCTGGCGATAAAGCTGATGAGTATAAGGCATACCGTCGTGATAGAGAACAAGAAAGAAAACTTCTTGACCAATTCCGTGATCCATTGTCACCGATTAAAATGGTGATTGTCACTTCAAAGCTGTTGACAGGTTTTGATGCTCCAATTTTGCAATGTATGTATCTTGATAAGCCGATGAAAGACCATACGCTGTTGCAGGCTATTTGTCGTACAAATAGAAAGTACAATGTTGATAAGAAATGTGGTCTGATTGTAGATTTCGTTGGTGTATTTGATAATGTAGCCAAAAGCCTTGCTTTTGATGAGGAGACGGTAAAAACGGTTGTAAAGAATATTGATGAGAGTGTTGATACCTCAATTTTTGCAAGAGTGTATTGACTTTTTCCCTGGTGTAGACCGGACAATCGGTGGTTGGGAAGGTTTGCAAGCTGCCCAGCAATGTTTACTTGATGAGTCTACAAAAACGAATTTTGCAAAACATTTTTCACGATTGGCTAAAGCTTGGGAAACAGTAAGCCCGGATGCAATGCTGGCTGCTTATCAGGCGGATTATACTTGGCTGGCTCAGGTATATCAAAGTGTACGTCCTGTTAGTACTGGAGGTTCACTTATATGGACTTTATTGGGTGCTAAAACTATAGAGATAATTCATCGTAATATTGATACAATCGATATAGGTACTCCTCTTGAAGATCTTGTGGTAGATGGAGATGTTATTGATATGGTGTTGGAGCAAGCGAAAGATAATCCTAAAAAGATACTTGAGGTCGAAAAGATGCTCCGTTTGAGATTAGGTGAGCATCATGGAGATCCCAACTACAAAGCATTTGCCGAAAAGTTGGATGAACTGCGTCGTCATATGGAGGAGAATCTTATAACTAGTATTGATTTCCTCCGTGGATTGCTAACTCTTGCCAAAGAGGTTCTTGAGGAAGAAAAAAATTCAAATCAACCTCTCGATAAGAGGGAACAAGCAAAAGCTGCTCTTACGGAGTTATTTGAATCCATAAAGACAGAAGACACTCCTATAATTGTAGAGCGTGTCGTTGCAGATATAGATGAAAATGTAGTGGCTATTGTGCGCAAATTTAAAGACGCATTCAAGAGTATTACAGCTCAACGAGAGATTAAAAAGAAATTACGTTCTATCCTATGGGTTAATTATCAAATCAAAGACCAGGAAGTTTTTGATAAAGCTTATCAGTATATTGAAATGTATTATTAATCATTAGTCGCTAGAACAACTTTTAGATATTAAGAATTTGAATATGAGTAATATGGATAGAATAGAAACTGCAATAAACAATCTCATAATTAATGAAAATGAGGCAATAAAATCCCGTATTGAAGAGGTTAGGTACTGTATAGATATACCTGAAACTAATTCTAAAGGATATTGCTATTGTCTAAAAGTTGATGCGAATGGGCGCTTAAGACTTCAAGATTTAATAGAATATATTGATTTTCGAATAGTTGATTATGCTATTCCAAAGAAAGAAATAGATGAAGCAAAAAATGATTTAAATAACACAGGTTCTACAAGAAAGATAATTCAGTTAAGAAAGAAAGCTGAAAATCTTTTTACAGATTTGGATAAAACAGGAGAAGGTGGTGAAATTTTATTATATATTCTTACACAAGATATTTTGAAACTGCCACAGTTAATAAGTAAAATGTCTTTAAAAACATCTGCGAAAATGCATTATCAAGGAGCAGATGGTGTCCATTTTCGGTATAATCGTACAACAGGTAACCTCGAATTATATTGGGCAGAAGCTAAAATGTATCAAAATTTGAATGCGGCATTAACGAACTGTTTTGATAGTTTGAAAGGTTTTTTGCTAGATCCGAAAGGTTGTGCTTCTACACAAGAAAGAGACATTGATTTGATCACATCTAATATACACCAAAATATTAACGATGAAACTGTTGAAGATATACTCGTAGAGTATTTTGATAAAGATAAAGAACAATCCAATCATTTAGTTTATAAGGGTGTATGTTTTATAGGATTTGATTATGATAAATATCCAAGTGATACAGATATTACAAAAACTACAGAACACATTAAAAATGCAATACTAACAGAATATGAGAAATGGCATAGTACCATAGGCGAAAAGATAAAAGATCATGAGAATCTTGATAAAAAGGAAATTCATGTCTTTTTAATGCCCTTCCCTTCTGTTGACGAATTTAGAAAGTGTTATCTTAAAACAATCAAATAATGTTAGCTGAAAAAGTTTATAACTTAAATAGTTTCAAGCATCAATATGAGGCTTTACTTACATTGTCTGTTTGTGATACTATTCCTAATTTAATCTGGGATAAAGATAAATCAGATTTATTATCTCGAATAGATTGGAATAATATATTAAGTATAGCATCTTTGTTTAGTTATTATGATGAAAGTAAATATTTGGACGCTGCTCTCCGCATAGCTCAGACTTGTTTAATGCAGGAAACAACTGATGAAAATCAAAAAAATGCAGCTGCATTTATTTTGGATAATCTAACAATTAAGCCAGCGATTAAAATCGCATTGGATAAACAGTATATAAAAAAAGACTTTAGAGATAGCTATCCTTTTGCTTTAAAACTCCAACAAAACAAGTCAGATATTGAGCATTCCATAATTGTAAATGATGAAGTATTTCTTTTGAATAAGTTTCAAAGAGAAGTTTATTCCGCATATCAACATAATGAGACAATAAGTATATCAGCTCCAACTTCTGCTGGTAAGTCTTATATTCTTTGTACCCTTTTGTTGGAAGAATTAATCGAAGGTAATAAAAATATTGTATATGTTGTACCCACAAGAGCATTAATCAGTCAGGTTGAATCTGATTTAAAAGTATTATTGAAACAATATAATATTGATAATCAGGCAAATGTAACGACAGTGCCTCCTCAAGAAGATATTATAGAAGATAAATCTAATATTTTTGTTTTTACTCAAGAGCGTCTTCATTGGTTTTTATATGGGGGGGCTAATAACAAAATAGATATTCTTATTGTTGATGAAGCACATAAAATTGAAGATGGGAACAGAGGAATCTTACTTCAACAAAAGATAGAAGATGTTGTTAAAGCTAATTCTTCAATCAAGGTATTTTTTTCTAGCCCTTTTACATCAAATCCAGAAATTCTTTTGGATAATGTTATGAATAATAGCAGAAAGTGTATGGTCAATACACAATTTGTTGCTGTTAATCAAAATCTTTTATACGTTTCTCAAGTCCATAGAAAAATCAGAGAATGGCAAATCCATTTATGTACTATTGAGAAAACTATTTTGTTGGGGAGAATAATTATGACTGATCGACCTACAACTGAACGACATAAAATAGTTCATACTGCTTATCAAACATCGAATAAAGGTGGATGCCTTATTTATAGTAATGGGGCTGCGGATGCTGAAGATACTGCTACTTTGCTTTATGATTTACTACCAGAACGAGAACCGGACACAGAAATAACAGCCCTAGTTGAATTAGTGCAGAGCACTATTCATACTCAGTATGTTTTAGCTAGAGTTTTATCTAAAGGAATTGCATTTCATTATGGAAATATGCCCTTGCTCATAAGAAATGAAATCGAGCGATTGTTTTCCATAGGGAAAATAGAATATCTGGTGTGTACTTCAACTTTGCTGGAAGGTGTCAATCTTCCAGCAAAATCAATTATAATAAGAAAACCAACAAGAGGTCAAGGGAATCCGCTGAATCAAAATGATTTTTGGAATTTAGCAGGTAGAGCTGGTCGATTGGGAAAAGAGTATAGCGGAAATATCTTCTGTATCGAACCTTCAAAATGGAGTGTCCAGCCAGAACCAAATAAAACGAAACAAGAGATAAAACGAGCCTTAAATGTTATCGAAAATAAAGGTGAAGAATTATTGAACTATATTCGTCATGAGTCACCTAGACAAGATGCGGAAAAACGACCTGACTTAGAGTTTGCTTTTGGTTATTTTTATATAAGATATGTTTTGGAAGAAGAGACGGCACCTTTAAATCCATTTTATAACGAATTAATGACTGAATTATATTCTATTCAATCAAAGATCACATTACCAAGTTCTATCATAAAGAAAAATCCAGGTATATCGCCTCTTGCTCAACAGAAGTTATATAATTTCTTTACGGAGCATATTGATGAGATTGACACATTAATTCCAGTCTATCCCAATGATACTAACGCCTTTGAAGAATATAAAAATCTTATTGATATTATAGGACGTACTATTTCGTATTATCCACCTCAATTAAATGCTTCTAGAGCAATTTTGTTGATTAATTGGATGTCAGGAAAACCATTGTCATATCTTATTCGCAAAAGTTATGAATCTTATAAAAGAAATCGTTATAATAAGAAACTTCCTGCGGTGATTAGAGAGGTAATGGAAAATGTGGAAAGTTTTGTCAGATATCAATTTGCAAAAGATTCAAGTTGTTATATTGATATACTTCGATATGTTCTCGAAATAAATAATAAGCAGGAACTGATGGAAAGTATTCCTCAGTTAAATCTTTGGTTGGAGTTTGGAGTATCTCAAAAGACCCATCTATCATTGTTGGCTTTAGGTTTAAGTCGCAATACTGTACTTGAATTGACTAAATACATTATATCTACAAAGAAATCAAAAGACGAATGTTTAGAATGGTTAAGGTCATTAGACCTTGATGAATTAGAATTATCTCCGATAATCATCGATGATATTAAAAAAGTGTTGTAGTATATAGTAGCATAAAAGTGTTGTTGTGAATAATTGAAAATGGATTTATGATTGTGCGAATAAAAAATTAAATTATGGCAAAGAACATAGAAATACGAAATAGTACAACAGAGTTTCTTATCTTTATGCTTGAAGGCAAAGAGGGTGGGATTCAAGTGATGTATAAGAATGAAACCATTTGGGCAACACAAAAGGCAATGGCACAGCTTTTTGATGTGGGAGTACCTGCAATTAGCAAACACCTTAAAAATATTTTTGAGAGTGGGGAGTTGGGCGAAGATTCAGTTATTTCCAAAATGGAAACAACTGCTTCGGATGGTAAGAATTATGATACGACTTTCTATAATCTTGATGCGATTATCAGTGTCGGTTATCGTGTCAATTCTGTTCGGGCAACCCAGTTCCGGTAGTGGTGTACATGTGTGCTTCGTCAGTTTGTCATCCGTGGTTATGTGATAGACAAGAAGCGAATGGAGAACGGTTCGTTTATCGGTGAGGATTATTTTGAGCATTTGCTTGCCGAGATTCGAGAAATATGATTGAGTGAACGTAGGTTCTATCAGAAATTGACATATATATGCTACGGCTATAGACTATAATAAGGACGCTCCGACAACTCGTCTTTTTTTCAAGAAGGTACAGAACAAAATGCACTATGCCGTACATGGGCATACCGCTGCGGAGTTGATTGTTGAACGAGCTAACGCAGATAAAGAGCACATTGGATTGACCACTTGGGAAAATGCTCCGAATGGAAAAATTGTCAAAACCGATGTGTCTGTTGCAAAAAAACTATTTACGAGAAAAAGAATTGGAAGAAATGGGCAGAATAGTCAATGCTTCGCTTGATATGGCAGAAAGTATGGCTATGCGTCATATACCTATGACAATGGAAGATTGGGCAAATCGAATAGACAAATTCATTAATCTATTTGATAGCCCGATATTGCAGGATAGTGGAAAGGTTTCTGCTGAATATGCCAAAGAGTTTACTGAATCTGAGTTTGAAAAGTACAGGATCATTCAAGACCGTCTTTTCAATCTGATTTTGACCGATTTGATAATAGCAATCTTCTCCCAATAGATTTGGATGAATGATGAAACGAATCCCCCGATATCACTAATGAAAGAGGTTCGGGATTCGTTTGTAAAGGATTAAAAAACGCAAACAAACAATGAGCAACTTCTTGAACCCCAATGATTAATTGATCGGGTTACATTTTGCGCAGTGAACTGCGTATTTTTACGCATTGGGTAATATCTACGCCTATTCCAATATCTTGGGAAGAAAAATCGTTATTGCAATTCCTGCTACAGCCATTGTGATACACACTAAAACAGCTTTCCATATTACCCCGGAATGTAAAGTTTCAGCATTAGCTATAATAATGCACACGAAAAAAGAAGATAGAGCAACTACAATGATAATCAAAATGTAGAATGCCGTATCTGGGATGGGGATGGTATTGTCGGCTTTCTTCATTCTTCGCTCGGCTTCCTTGCATTTGCTCTCAATCTGACTAAGAAAATTGCAGAGAAGTGTTGCTCCAAATTCAACTGCCAACTTATGCATTTCTTCAGAAATAATAGGTTTGCACTCACGTATAGAACCGGACAGATTTTCAACTTCTGTTCTCAGCTTATATACATTGTTATTCAGGCTGGCAAGTTCCTTGGCATTTACATCGAGTAGTCGCTTTTCTTCTTCCAGATATTCATTCTTGGGAGTGGTTTTTATGGATTCCACTTCACTCATTTCTGCGGAAAAATCAAATTTCTTTTTCATGGGCTTAGCGTTTTAATCTTGTTTTCGGCTTTTTTCCTATTAAGCGGCTGGCAGCACGAGCGCATCTGCGAGCCCATTGTAAATCGTCTTCGTCCTTGTCTCTCCACGGAAGATCGCTTTGCGAACCTCCGCCACTACCTCCAGTCGCTACATTTGGCGTATCAAGCAGTCCGACAAATATAGCTACAGCCATATCGGTAAGTTCTTGACAGTTGGCAATAAACCTGTAATCAAACTCGTCATTGAAACAGTCAAGTACTTTTTCCGGGATATAGAATTTGTAATCCTTTCCTTCATGACTGAGGGTATAGGAAATCATATCCTGACAATCTGTGAGATATTGGGTATAGTCAATAGGAGCAACCTTATGTATCGCTGCTTGTTGAACGGTTTGGGGAGTATTATTTCTAATGACGGTAGCTGGCTGATGGTGCAGTTTCTTCCATGTCGCAGGAAGTTTCGAGACCATCAGGTTCCTGCCGATTCCCAATTCTGAAGCCTTGTATTTGGTGTTTCCATTCATGAGGGCATATCCACGAAGAATACCTTTCTTGTCCTCTCTTTCATGGACGGTATAACCTTTCCGTATAAGAGCATTCTTGTACTCATCCCATGACCACGATGGCATTGCTTTCAATACATTCATGCAGTCTCGGTTCACTTGTGGCATGTTGCGATTTCGGACTTGTGCCGCAGTCGTCCAGCCTCGTTTTTTTGCCACTCGCTCGGCAGCACGTTGCGCACGAAGATGAATGTTGTGGTCGTTGTTGATATTGCCGTCTTCATCCAAACGGCAAACCGCGGCATGAAGGTGGGGAACTTCGCCTTTAGATTCCGTATGAAGCCAAACCGAGTATTTGCTACCCGCCAAATTGGTCGGACGGGAACGGACTTTTCCATCCTTGCCGGTAATCACCAGTTTGTCGAACTCCTCGGCGAATTCCTGCCAAAGATTTTGCCAATCTTCGATGTCATAGAATTGGGTATGTTCGGGCGATGGACTCAGCTCGATTCTGATAACGGAGTTCTTTATCGGTCGATGCTGGGATAGGGTCAACTGCATGGAGTTCCATATTCCCATAGCGTCCGGTTCTGAGGGCAACAGATTGTCCAATACCCGATAGATTTTCTCCGGATGCTTTTTATGCTGTGATTCGCCGGTAATGTAACGGATGTCGTTTATACCGTGCGATATGGCTTTGGCTTTTGCAATCATTCTTCTTCGGATTTTGGGTTAGACGGAATTTTATTCTTCTCTTTTACTGCATTCAGGAACTGGCAGACATTTTCGGCCACATTGCCAAGTTCCTTGATCCAGCCGACCATGAACGGAGTCTGATTGAACATTACCATGCGTTGCTTTGTGGACATTCCGTGTAGGGCGGAGGTGTATTTTACGAGGTCTGACCGACAATCGTCCAGATTCTGCAACAGTACCGCTTCTTCTTTCGTGAGCCTTGCTTTGGGCTTGAAGTTATACGCACGTGATAATATGTAGTCACTTACAGTCATACCGCATTGTCCGGCCAGTGATTTTATATGCTCCTTCTGAGTAAGAGTGACTTTAGCTCCGATAAAGACACTTCTGGTTTCTTTCGAGGAGTCCGATGTATTTTCAATATCTTCTTTCATTTGAATCGTTTTATAATGGTTGAATAGGTGCGAGCTTGCGAGTACCGCACCGGCGAGGGAACTGAGCAGGCGAGAGCGCCAATGTACAACCGTAACGCGGTGAGGTTATACCTTGGCATATCTCGCAACAGTTGCCTGTTGATGTTTCCCGACACGCCATATAGGATGCGTATAGTGAACTGGCACTCGGATAGGAAACATAGGATGATACGAGTCTCTAAAAGAGGGGAGAATATGAATATCTCACATGATGTCTTCCTGCCGACTTTGCTTTATTCTTATATATACGCCCCGACAATAAAGTAAAGTTGAACTCAATAATGGTATTCTGGATTGAAGGCATAATCTTTCCCTTCTTTTATAACCATTTGTTTGTCGCTGAGCAATGTTGCGACCTTTACCGCCTTGTTATAACCGAGTTTTATACCCTGTAATCCGTAACCCTCTTTCAAGCGTTCTATATAATCATCGTAATTGCTGATGTTTCCATTGGCAAAAACGGCATCCAATGCTGGACGATGTACATTCTTTGGAATCTCCTTGTCCGGATCGAACGGTCCTTTGGTTGGTCGTCCGGTCTTCTTCTCTTTGGGCAGATAGGACTCTACCGGTTCGGGCATGGCTTCCTCGTTTATGCGGAAAGCGAAAGGTTCAAACTCGCGGTCACGGATATGGACGGCTTCGACCACGCTTACAGTCTTGTCCTCTTTGTCCACTTCGACCTGCATGATGGTTTCCGCTTTGTTATTGAGTTCCGTGCCGATGTGACCACGGGCATGCTCATCATTCTTGTTCTGATGCAAGACGGTATGGATATGGATTTGCCTGTCATCCGTCCACTGCATGAATTTGGAGATGATGTCGGTGGATTCACTGGAGGAATTGATGTCGTAAAGGAAATCACGAATGCCATCTATGATGACCAATCCCAAATCCGATATTGTGCCAATGGCCTGTTCGACTATCGCCAGACGTAGTTTAGGGGAAAACTTGCGCAGAGCCAGCATAATCAGATTATCCGGATTCTTGTATTCCGGCAAGTCGGCCAAACGTAAGATGCGCTTCAATACCTGCTGGCAATGATACCGCCCCTGCTCTGTGTCTATGTATAGAATCTTCCGCTTATTTTCGGGAAATGTAGACCGGTAATGAAGTACGGTGCTGTTATTCAACGCCGATGCGACAATGGCTGAAACGTTGAAAGTTTTCTTGCTTTTGGCTTTTCCGATGGAAGCACTGAAGTTTCCCAATGTTCCGATAACAGTATCGTCCACCATCAGAACCACCGGGGAGTGTTCGTATGTACTTGTTACGCTTATTGTTGACTCCGCCATATAAGCGGCCAATTCTTCAGGAGAAAGAATAATAGTGTCTGTCTTTTCCATCGCTACCAGTTTTTAGGGTTCGGTTTACGGCGATGGGAGGCGAGCAAAGACTCATTCTCGTCCTCGAAACTTTGCGGAGCCGGATTCTTCCGGGAAGATTCCAGCCATCTATCCAGTTCGTCACGATAGATGTAGAGATGCTTTCCCTGTTTTATAACCGGAATATCGTCTTTCTTGACCTTGTAATAAAAGGTCGACAACGGCATTTTAAGATAGTTGCAAGCCTCCTGTACGGTCATGGGGACGTGCGTGTTCTCTTTGGTTTCGTACTGCTTGGAAAGTTTCTCCGTAAGCAGGTTTTCCATACTTGCGATTCTGTCGCATAGTTCGCCTACCACATTCGGCAGGTCGTTGAATGTCAGTTGGTCTTTTTCCATATTATAACTATTTTAATCGTTTAACATGCTGCGAACCAACTCAATGAAACCTTGCAGAACAATACAGACCGGATTAATTATTTCGTCTGCATACTTTTTTTATTGCGAGTCATCATTATCTACATCTAAATGGAAGCGATAGTCGCCTTTATCTGGTACATCAATGGGAATCTGGCTTGGAACATTATCCCGTAAATTAAGTTTAAGATATTCAAGGGTAGCGTTTACGAGTTCGTATGGAAATGATTTCTTGATAAAAATGGCTCTTTTCGCTAAGGGCACTCCCAAGCGTTCACCGATATTCCATGCCAAATGGCGAAGTCCAGGCGACCTCAGCGGATTGTCTATATTGGAACGAATCGGTTTATATGACTCAGGTTGATCGTAAGCCATATACTCTATATTGGAAATGAGGGTGGCAATATCCTCTTTGGAGAGATAGGGGGCAGTCTTGACGGTTACATATTCCCGAATCGCATCCATGATTTCCGCTTGCCTTTCAGTCTCTTTCTTTTTGAGTTCCACCAATATGGAATCATATTTATTCAAATGAGAATCTTTAAGACAATCAGAGTTTACAGTATCTTGATTCGACTGTTGAGATGGAGGACACTCCTGTTCAGGCAAATCCATCGGTTGCTCGATGGGCAGTGTTTCAGTAGCATCCGTAGATTCTATGGCGTTCTCTGATTTTACAATAGGGGTATATGGTTCGCCCAAAGAGAAGTTGATAGGATTTTTTGTCAGCCAGTTATAGAAAAATTTGTGCAGGAGTCCGCACAATATGATAGCTATTACCAGTCCAAGGATGACTGGAGTCGTTATACGCATGATATTGATGTCATGGCAAAGGCAAAGATAAGTATCTATGGCCGCATAAATGATAACGGACAGTGCGAGGATAAAACTTATCTTTTTAGTCTGAATTTGTTTTTTATTCGTCATAGTCTGCAAGTATTTGGAATCGTTTCGCGCTAAAGATATAATCGATATTCCAGATAGTTGCAATAAAGAGACTGATAGTTACCACGTATCATGCTAAATATCACGGTCAGAGTATGATTTTTCACCTAAAATCATACTCTGACCGCAGAAATCGAGGACAAAGCAGCTGTCAGTCTTGCCGTGTCAGGGTGATTTTCTTGCTGGCTTCACGTTTGTTGACATCCACGACTTTGATATACCTTTGAGTGGTGGTGATACTCTTGTGCGCCATGATGCTCTGTATGGTGCGGATGTCCGTCCCTGCAGCTGCTTGTAGCGTCGCAAATGTTCTACGATACGAGTGAAATGTTATGTTCTTGGTAATTCCGGCAGAACGAATCCATTCTTTCATCGGTATTTGCGTCCAACTGCGCATAAGCCCCTTGAATACCAAACCCTTCTTTTCAGAATTATAGCCAATCAATCCCAAAGCTTCTTCACTGATGGGAATGATGTCTTCCGCCTTGTTCTTTTGCGTAATGATGTGTACGCATTTCCCACCGGCAGAATAGTCCACGATGTCTTCCCAACATAGCGAGAGAATGTCACTGATGCGCAAGCTGGTCATACAGGAAAACAGCGATGCCGTTTTCAGAATAGGTTTCTTGCAAGGTGTCTCAGTCAATTTGTACAATTCCTCAACTGACAGGGCCTCTTTCATTACATCTTCTGTCTCTATCTTTTCTAAGAAGTCATTGACATTGGTCTTTATCATCCCATTACGATAGAGTATTTTCAGGAAACCTCTGAAAGTAGACCAGTATCCTGATGCGGAGTTCCGTGTGATACGTCCGTTACGCCTTAGCTTCTTGGCACTCAGCAGATATTCCCGAAACTTGTTACAGAGGTCGATGTCAATCTCTTCAAAAGTGCATTTATCATGTACGAAGTTACTGAAATGCAGATAGACAAACTCCCATTTCTGGTCATGCTTACGGAGCTGCTTGCGATAATACTCCAGAAAGTCTGCCTTGAGTTTGTACTTGTCAAAGAAGTCATACCGTTCATTGACAACCGACTCGAACCTGCGGCAACGGATGGCTTCGGCTTTCTCGGTCATTACCTCGTTGAAATTCTGTTCACGTTTGTTTCTCGGATTGGCATAGATATAAATACCAAGCGATTCATGACGGATAACTTTCATTGTCTCTTTGTCTCGATACCCCGGATAATAATCCAGATAGAAAGACATCATCCTGCCTTTTAGCGGACGTGTCCTTAATGTCACGGTCTTGCATTCATGCATAATGTTATATTTTTATGGTTATTATTAATTCGTCGGCGAAACTCTATAATGTAATTATGCAGATTACCTACAGCAGAGATTAATTTTTGAATAATTTACGGATAGTCATAAATTAGACTATTTGCGGACACCCATTACCCGGTCAAACTCCACTTTCAGGAATCTGACGAACCGTCCGTTCTTCTCACGGTTGATCTGATGGAATTGCAGAATACCGTAAACCGAATCACGAGAGAGCTTGAATTTCTCCATCGCCTCCTTGACGGTGTAGTATTCCGCCTTGCTCTCCTGTTCGGAACTCTTCGAGAGGTCGAAGTGGAGCTTTGAGTAGAATATCTGCCCATGCTCCTTCTTGGATGGAATGTTGTTCCGATACACCTGCGAACGGATGGCGACACGTGTCATGCCGTACTTTTCCTGAATTTCTTCGGGCGTGTACCATTCGGTCAGGTCGGAATCCACTTCGTATTTGGCAAAGGCGGCATCGATATGTTTCTTGCTGTAATAGTTGAACTGGCGAATTCGTACCTTCGGAACTTTGTGCTGCCGTGTATAAGTCCACACCCATTTGGCGTTGACCTTATATTTCTCTGCAATTTCTTCAGCGGTATAATACTCGGTGATGCCGAAATCTTCTTTGGGCATTATACGTTCATAAGGTTTGGTTTTCATCATCAGTTCGATGTCCGCACGGCGGATGAGCGACTTCTTGCCGCTGATGCGTGAAGCCCGAAGTTTCGATTCCTTTACCAATTTATATATGTATTGCCGAGTTACGCCCATCAGTTTTGCTGCTTGGGCAAAAGAGAAGAAATCCTGTCCCTCGGCGGCTTGTCGAGGTTGCAATAATTCTTGCGACCGTTTCAACTGTCGCTTACGTTCCCGGATGCGCTCCTTGTAGCCAAGATTGGAACACTGGTGGCTACAATAACAGGTCGTTGTTTTTTGAGCTATGAATGGTTTTCCACACCATTGGCAAATCTTTCTTACTTCCATATTTTCCTCCTTTACATTGGGGATA
>OHMU01000379.1_pt1 | contig 23947 bp, 19 predicted proteins | sample 1569441 | NCBI WGS metagenome assembly OHMU01 (sample SAMEA3879527, study PRJEB24766) | human gut metagenome | biome: human-associated habitat; feature: feces | place: USA | collected 1985/1987 | reverse complement strand
TTTCAACCCGACACAGAATATAAACCTGCGTTTGAGCTATTCATCCGGATTCCGTGCTCCGCAGGCTTTTGATGAAGATATGCATATTGAAAATGTGGGCGGAACAGTGGCAATGATTGAGCGTGCGAAGAATTTGAAAGAAGAGAAATCCCAAAGTTTCAGTGCGTCCGCAGATATGTATCACCGTTTCGGAGTATTCCAGACGAATTTCTTGATCGAGGGCTTTTATACAAGACTGACAGATGTCTTCGTGTTGGGCGGACCTTATGACCGTGGCGACGGTATTTTAGTAAAAACGCATAGCAACGGTCCGGGCGCAAAAGTAATGGGCTTGACGCTGGAGGGCAAAGTGGCTTATCTTTCCATCCTGCAAATACAAGCGGGACTCACTTTGCAACGCAGCCGGTATGATGAACCTCATAAATGGCATGACGACGCACCGGCAGAAAAGAAGATTTTCCGTACTCCCGATACATACGGCTATTTTACCGCTACTTATACTCCGATCAAACCTCTGTCAATAGCTTTATCCGGTACATATACCGGTAATATGCTTGTGCAGCGTATGGACATCAGCGCAGAAAACGTAGCAATGGGCGATATGCCCGAGCGAAAGGCGGAAGCCATCCGTACACCCCGTTTCTTCGATTTGGGAGTGAAACTGGCTTATGACTTCAAGCTATACAAAACAGTCGATTTGCAACTAAACGGAGGCGTTCAGAACCTCTTTGAGTCTTATCAGAAGGACTTTGACAGAGGAGCTAACCGTGATTCAGGCTATATTTACGGTCCTTCACTGCCGAGAAGTTTCTTTGCCGGAGTGAAGATTAGCTATTAACCGGTTTAAACAGATTTTGCAGACTTGTCGAATTTTACAGGGTGTAACTAGTCGGTTTCTCGTCAAGATTCATTAACTTTGTCGGGAAAATAAATGCTAAGCAATGGATATACCGGCTTTACACACACTAACAAACGGCATTATTATCGGAATATGTCTGTCTATATCTTTCGGTCTTGTCTGCTTCAAGCAGATGGCGCACGCCATTAATCCCAAATACAGGCGTGCATGCCATTTCTTCATCGCTGCTTCTCTCATTATCGCTGCCGGTCATTTGGCGGAGTTGCTGGTTGACGGGTTCGGCGTATACCGGTCGTTGGACTTATTTTCAATATTGGTGTTGGTGCTTGCTTCTTCGCAGGCGTTGATGTTCACGTTTATGTTGATATTGCTGTTCGACAGCAGATACGTCACTTTTGCCAATGTGATGAAGCATGCGGCGCCTTCGCTCGTTTTCATTCTGCTGTATGTGGTGAGTTGCTGCATTGAAGCGGACGTCTGTGTATATTCTTTGGCAGAATGGCGTGCGTGTGTCGTTCACAATCTCCCGTTGGCAGTGCGGACCTTGTTCGGTGTCACCTATACCGTACAACTGTTCGTTTACATCCGCCTCTTTTTCCGTAAAAAACGCCACTACATCACGCATTTAAAAGAATTGACCGGAGAGTGTATCTCCAAACTGGAACTCCGGTGGACGATGCGCGCTTTCCTTTATGCGTTGAGTGTCGGCATTGGCGCATGGGTTTTACTTGTCTGTCCGGGACCGATACCCGAGTTTAGTTTCAGTTTCCTTATCGTGGTTTTCTATCCTGCTTTTGCATGGCTGTACACTAACTATCATTACACTTACGAGATGCTACGCCGTTTTATCGTCGAACAGGATGGGAAACTGACCCAACCACCGCTCGAAGCCGATATGGGCGACCTCATCTGTTACCTGCAATCCGGCGATAGCAACCACTTGTTTGAAGAGCTCGAAGCCTATCTGCAGAAAGAACAACCGTACCTCGACTACAACTTCAAGCGTGACGACCTGATTAAAGCTCTTGGCACAAACGAGCGTAATCTCTCCGCCGCTGTGGGGCGTGCCACAGGACTGACCTTGCAAAATTATCTTCTCCGCCTGCGCATCCGTCATGCCATGGACTTGCTCCTGCTTCCGGACTACGCGAACCACACAATCGAAGACATTGCCGGAGCGTCGGGCTTCAAGGCAATGCGCACCTTCAACCGCAATTTCCGCGAATTGGTAAAAATGACTCCTACCGAGTTCCGCCAACAAAAGTCTGTACTTTAAAGGAGAAGGCGATACTCTTTTATCATCAAATGCTGTTGTTTCCATCAATGCATAGGTAGAAGTTTCTCCGAACAATGGAATTTCCGGCAATCCTGCAAGATTTGCAGGATTTTGGCTATACACTGCAGGATTTTGGCTATACCTTTTCGTTGTTGCATATTACTTTTGTCCGAAAAGAGAACACGATTTATTCACCCTTTTAGAAAGACAAAAGAAGTATGAAACAACTAAGAATCTTTTTCCTCTGCCTTATGGCAGCAACGTTGGCAACCGCCTGTGGCGACGACAACAATGACGACAACTCCGTGCCCGTAGAGAGCATCACCCTCAATCATGAGACTCTGACCCTGAAATCGGGAGCGACCGAAACGCTGGTTCCCACCATTGTCCCCGACCGGGTGACTGCCGAATCCGTAGTATGGAGCAGTGACAAAACTTCCGTAGCCACCGTAAGTAAAGACGGACTGGTGACCGCCGTAGCTGAAGGAACAGCCACCATCACCGCCACCGCACGCGAAAAGTCCGCCACCTGCCTTGTGACGGTCAGCAACAAGACGCTTGTCACTACCGCAGCCGAACTGAAAACCGCTATTGAAACGGCAGACGGCACTGCGGATGCACCAACACAAATCATCCTCGGTGAAGGTTTTGAGGTTGCTGCGGATGCAGAGCATTTTGCCTTTTCAATAGACGGCAAACACATTGCTATCGACGGCGGAAATAATCCTATCAGCGGCGATAATTATAATATTTCCCGTACCGCTAGCGACAAAAGCCTTTTTGAGCTTACAAACGGCGCGTCATTGAAGCTGACCAACCTCAACATTTATGGAAATGCTGATACCTATTCAACTAATATCGCCTGCATATTTGTTAGGGCGTCTTGCGAACTAACGCTGGGTAACGGTTTCGAATTACATTCCGGCAATGGGAATGATAATGACCAGCTAATTGGTATCTCTGTCGGTGATAATGCCACACTCATTATGGAAGGCGATGCTGAAATCTCCAAAAGCATAAAGGGGCAGGAAGTGCTTGTTGCCCCTACAGGAATACTGCAACTGAAAGGCGGAAAAATAAAAGCAAGGGAGGAGGGAACGTATATGAGTGAACGGAGCCTCTGTCTGCAAGCTGCGATTAATGGCAATCAAGTGACCATCCCCACCGTTACGGTTGAAAACGAACTTCCGGCGGATTCTGATTTTAAATTAGATCTATATGATTACGTGTTGAGTAGTTCCACTGTCCGGCCAGGAGCCGAAACCGTTGTTAAGGGAACCGACAGCTACACCTTGACTGACAGTGATCTTATGAAGTTCCATCTGATGACTAATACTACTGGGGGCATGACATATTATGACAGTTATTTCGAACTTTATCTGGACGGTAATGCTATCAAGATACGTGCGAAATGACAAGCAGCACAGAACGTAACTAATAAATAGATATTCACTTTCCTTAAAACAATCATTATCATGGCAACAAACGAAAAAATCACGCTCAATGTTGACCTTTACGACAACATCATGACCGAGCAAAAAGGCGACTACACCGGACGCGCACGCATCACAGGCAGTCTGCACAACAAAGAAATCGCAGCACGCATCATCAAGGAGCGTACCGAGTACCGGCAGGAGACCATCGAGAACATCCTCGACCTTGCCGACCAGAAGAAGGTGGAAGCCATCGCCGAAGGGAAGAGCGTGGTAGACGGTGTGGGACAGTACATCGTCACCGTACGCGGTTCGTTCCTCGGGGAGAACGCCCAATTTGACGCCACGAAGCACTCGCTCGGCGTGTCCTACACACCGGGACAACTGCTGCGCGACCAGCTCAAAGCCGTAAAAGTAATCTGCAACGGGCTGGCACAGACGGGGCCGGTCATCAACTCCATCACCGACTCCGTGACGAAGAGTATCAGCCAGGTCATCACTTCCGGCGGTCCTGCCGTTATCAGCGGAAGCAACATTAAAATCCTCGGTGACGACCCTTCGGTCGGCATCTATCTTACCAAAGACGAAGAGGGAGCCGTCCCGTTGAAAGTGTCCGTCATCGTTCACAACGCACCGTCACAACTCACCATCATGCTACCTGCCATAGAAGCCGGAAAGCTCTATGCGCTAAGCATCACGACACAATATAGCGGAAGCAACAAGGCATTGAAAACGCCACGCTCTTACCGTTTCCCGATTCTGCTGGGTGACGAAAACGCGGGTGGCGGCGGTGGCGGCGGCGAAGCGCCCGACCCTGAAATCCCCGGAGGAGGTGAAGCCCCCGACCCGGCTGCATAAAGAAGCAGGTCACGAATGAGGGCGGACAGTCCGGCTGCAGACAGCGCATCCGCCCTCATGGCAAACAAAAAAGGCGGCAGCCTTTCATAATTTACCCTTTTAAAGAAAACAGAAAGACGCATGAAACAACTAAGAATCTTTTTCCTCTGCCTTGTGGCAGCAACGTTGGTAACCGCCTGTGGCGGCGACGACAAAGACAACTCTACACCGGTAGAGAAAATCACCCTTGACAAGGACAAACTGACGTTTGTGGCTCAATGGAAGATGCGGCCATCCCATTTTCCCGAAGGTGGATTCACGGTGGTGAAAGGAGACGGATACACCTTAACCCAACTCGATCTTGAGAAAATCACCTCATTGGAAATGGACGTCACCGGTAGTTCTGTAACCTCTGAAAACTGCGAACTGGTACTGGATACAGCCGAAAATGCCATCAAGCTGCGTATCAAAGCAACAGCCTATTGAATACGTAAAACCGGAACGGCGGAAAGGGATGTGTGCCGCAGTAGGCTGGGGAGACGTGCCGCAGCAGGCTAGGGAAGCATGCCACAGCAGGCAAGGGGAGCATGCCACAACAAGTTAGGGAAACGCACCACAGCAAGCTGTGGCAATACACCCTAATTTCCCGGCTACGACAGCACAGAACACGCAAAAAGGCAGCAGTTACTCACAGACGAGAGCAACTGCTGCCTTTTTCATGTGTCACATCATATCCTTGTCTACTTCAAGCAAGTGGCGTACGCTGTTAATCTGTTTCGATTTCCCAGTCTCCAATCGTTCTCGTGGTACTGTCGAAGTTGATGCCGACCTTCACCACTTTCCGGTGGTCTGCCTCATAAGGAATCGCATACCCTTTGCTGTTAATTTGCGCCAAAGCCTCTTCTGCGGTGCCGTTCATTTTAAATTCAAGTACATAAATAGCATCCTGCATTTTGATAACCACGTCCGCCCGTCCGACAGCGCTTTTGACTTCGGTATCCACATATTGTCCCATCAAGCGGAACAGAAGATAGAATATAGTTTGATAATGTTTTTCCTCTTTATTGTTCAAGTCGTTCGGAATAGAGGCGAAGAAAGACCGGGTGCGTTCAAGGCAAGATTCAAGGTTCCCCTTCATTAAATCACGCACAAAGGACACTACATAAAAGTTGCTTTCGCGCGTAGGTTGGTAAAGATAAGAAGGGATGAGCGACTCGATAAAGCCGATTCTTACTTCCTCGTTCGGGTAGCCTAATGTATAGGTACGAAAGAAAGTATCGTATGACTTGATTGTGAGATAACCGCTTTGGTAGAGCACCGGAATAGGGTCGGTGAGACAATCCGTAGCCTTGTCGAAGTCTTCCGGCTTGGCGTCCATACGGTCGAGCAGCCGGATGTCAAAGTTCATTTGTTGCAGGAGTTCTATCAGAAAGGTAGGGGTACCGGTAGAAAACCAGTAGTTCTCATAACTCTTTTGGGCAAAAGCATTAATCAGGCTGAAAGGATTGTACACATCCACACAGGATTTACTGAAATGATATCCGTCATATTGCTTCTTCAAGTGGGCACACGCCTCTTCATACGTTTCATCGTTGGCTTGTGCCATCTGTTCGACATCAATTTTCATCTGTGTCAGCAGTTCCTGTTCGGTGATACCGCAGATAGTGCTGTAATTATCGCTCATGCTGACGTTCTGAAGATTGTTAAGTTCGCTGAATATGCTCATCTGGCTGAATTTGCTGATGCCCGTCAGGAAGAGGAAGCGAAGATATTTACCTGACTTTTTTAAGGGGCTGAAGAAGTCGCGCATGATACCACGAATCTCATGCTGCAACTCATGGTTATTGTTACTGTCCAGCATCGGGGCGTCATATTCGTCCACTAATACGACAACCTGCTGCCCGGTTTGCTCATAAGCGCGGCGGATGATACCTTCCAGACGTAAACTAAATGTGTCTTCGCCTTCCTGACGTCCGTAGACGTTTTCCCAAAGTAACAGCTGAACATTGATAGATGCGCGAAGTGACTCTGCTTCCATATATTTACTGCCGCTAAAGTCGATATGTAGCACCGGATACACTGTCCAGTCTTTCTCTAACTGCTCCATGTCCAGTCCGTTGAAAAGTTCTTTCTTTCCCAGAAAATAGGCTTCGAGCGTAGAGACAAGCAGACTTTTCCCGAAACGACGGGGACGACTCAGGAAATAAATCTTATTTGTATTGACGAGTTGATAAATCAGTGCAGTCTTATCAACATATATGTAATCATTATTGCGCAAATCTTCAAAATCCTGTATCCCGATAGGATAGCGCCTGAATGTTCCTTCTTCCATATCAAATTTTTATTAAAATGTGAACGATGAATGCAAAGTTAAGAAAAAGAAGCGGAATAGCTTTCTTTGTTGCCGAAGATTTTCACGTGTCACACCATATCCTTGTCTACCCCGAATTTCTCATCCGTCTGACACTCCCCGGCAGGTTCCACATACACCAGAATATCATAGACATTATCTATCGAGCTTTCAATACTTTTCTCCACCGCCCCGGCAATCTCATGCGCTTGTGTAATCGTTATCTGCGGATTCACCTCTATATCGAGCGTAATTATATACCGGTTTCCTATCATTCTCGACCTGACCCGGTGCGGATTACTTGCTCCCGGCACTTTCTCGACAGCTTCGAATATCTTATTATACACATTGACATCCTTCACGCCATCCATAAGCTCCACATTCGAGTCGAGAAAAATACCAATGGACGACTTGATGATAAAGAGGCTGATTATCAATCCCGTTATCGAATCGAGTATCGGCAATTTGAATATAAAAGTAAAAATCAACCCTAATAAAACTCCGGCCGAGATGACAACATCATTACGCATATTTATCGCATTCGCCGTCAGCATGGAACTGTCTATTTTCTTTCCCTGTTTGTACTGGTACGAAGCCAGCATCAGTTTGCCGACAATAGAGAATATAGTCACATAGATAGCGATAGCCGATGGTATCTCTTTCACTTCATCTGAAAAGATGCTTTGAATGGAAGATATCAGCATTTGCATACCGGCATAAAATATCACCAGTGACAGAATCTTTGTCGCGATGCCTTCCGCTTTCTCATAACCAAATACATATTTCTTTGAAGGAGGACGGTTGATGAGGCGTGCCGTAAAAATCATAACGATAGAGATAACGACGTCGGTTGCCGAGTCGATACCGTCGCCTACTACCGCCAAACTACCGGCCCATAAACCGATGAAGATTTTTGATGCGGACAGGATTGCATTGCCAATGGTGCTAATCCATGAGGTTTTGATTAAGATGTTCTCTCTTGACATTGAAGTGACTCTTTATAATTAATTGTTTGATTGAGATTGGCTAGCAAAGATAAACATTTATAGGAGTCTGTGACGTCAAGTCGCAAAAAAAACTTTTTCCGGGCTTTTAGTAGTTTCTATGTTTTAGTTCTATTATATATAGATGGTCAATTAAAGACAGGACAAATCATTTATTAAATAGTTAACCGCATGTTCAAAAAACTAAGTAGTTCTTTACTCATTGTATCAGCTTGTGTTTTTTCTTCTTGTACGCCCACCGTCAAGCAAGAGATTGCAATCCTACCTACCCCCGTTAGTCTGACCGAGCAGTCGGGCTCGTTTGTTTTAAAAGACGGAATGAAGATTGGAGTTTCCGATCATTCGTTGTTTCCGGCAGTCGGGTATTTGCAGGAGATTCTCCGCAATGTCATATCGTCTTCTGTGGAGGTTACTACAGATAAGAATCAGGTAGATATGTATTTTCAGTTGAAAGATACCGGTGGCAAGCCCGGTTCTTATAAACTTCAGTCTACGCCGGAATATATCCGGGTAGAGGCTAATGACTATTCGGGTATCATTTCTGCGATTACTACTATTCGCCAGCTGCTTCCTGCAGCGATAGAAGTGCAGGGAGAGAAACAAACTTATTCAATCCCTGTCGTGCAAATAGAAGACGCACCTCGTTTTGAATGGCGTGGATTTATGCTGGATGCTTCCCGTCATTTCTGGAATAAAGATGAGGTAAAGCATGTATTGGATCTGATGTCTTTGTATAAACTCAATAAATTCCACTGGCATTTGTCTGACGATCAGGGCTGGCGTATAGAGATTGAGAAATACCCGCTGCTTACCGAAAAAGGAGCTTGGCGTAAGTTTAATAAGCACGACCGTACCTGCATGGCACGTGCGAAAGAGGAAGATAATACCGATTTCCTGATTCCGGAAGATAAGATACGCATTGTGGAAGGAGATACGCTGTATGGAGGTTATTACACTCATGATGATATCAAAGAAATAGTAGCCTATGCTACGCAAAGAGGAATTGATGTCATTCCCGAGATTGATATGCCGGGACATTTCCTCGCGGCTATCAGTCAATATCCGGAGTTGGCATGCGACGGACTAATCGGATGGGGAGAAATCTTCTCTTCTCCTATCTGTCCGGGTAAAGACGCGACGCTGGAATTCTGCCGGAATGTGTTCAAAGAAGTTTTCGAGCTTTTCCCTTATGAATATGTGCACATGGGTGGTGATGAAGTGGAAAAAGCCAATTGGAAGAAATGCCCTCTCTGTCAGAAACGCATCCGTACGGAGAAGTTGGGTTCGGTAGAAGAGCTTCAGGCATGGTTTGTACGTGACATGGAGAAATTCTTCTTCGCCAACGGAAAGAGACTCATCGGCTGGGATGAAGTGGTAGCCGACGGATTATCTTCCGATGCCGCTATTACATGGTGGAGAAGTTGGGCGAAAGACGCGTTGCCTACGGCGACCGCGCAAAAGCAGAAAGTGATTGCTTGTCCGAATGAATATTTCTATTTCGATTATGCGCAGGATCAGAATTCAGTAAAGAAAATACTGGCGTACGATCCGTGTGCGGATGAACGGTTATCACCGGAACAGAAGAAATACATCTGGGGGGTACAGGCTAATCTCTGGGCTGAATGGATTCCGACTATGAAACGCATTGAATACCTGATTGTTCCCCGCATGATTGCATTGAGCGAAATAGCCTGGGTAGAACCGGCTGCTAAACCAAGCCTCGAAGAGTTTTATCGTCAGCTTGTTCCGCAGTTTAAACGGATGGATGTGATGAGGGATTCTATAAAGTGAATGCATTTATTGATGAAACAACGGTTGACTTAACTTGCCCGTTGCCCGGTACTGAAATACGCTATACGACAGACGGCAGTATGCCTACCAAGGAATCCGCTCTTTATAACGGTGCTTTGGACGTGACGGAGACTACCGATTTCGCTTTCCGCACGTTCCGTCCGGACGGTTCTCCTTCGGATGTGGCGCGTACTAAATATGTAAAGGCTCCTTATGCGGAGGCGGTGACTGCTCCGGCTGCCTTGCAGCCCGGCTTGAAAGCCGTATGGCATGACTTCCGCGGTAATCTTTGTGCAGACATTGATGCGGCTCCGGTAAAAGGGGAATATGTGGTAGAATCGGTATCTATCCCCAAAGAGGTGAAAGGAAATATCGGCTTGGTGATGACCGGTTATCTGGAAGTTCCCGCTGATGGTATTTATACCTTTGCCCTTCTATCGGATGACGGTAGTACATTGACGCTTGACGGTGAATTGCTGGGAGATAATGACGGTGCACATTCATCAGTAGAGATTATTGTGCAGAAGGCATTGAAAGCCGGATTGCATCCGATAGAGGTTCGTTACTTCGATTGTAACGGAGGTGTATTGCAGATGGAACTGGTGAATGAAAAAGGTGAAAAAGAAATGCTGCCGGGTGCGTGGTTGAAACATGAGGTGCACGCACGTGTGTGAAACTGGATGGGTAAAAGAGGGTACCCTTTTGTGAAGTGCACCCTCTTTACCTCTTTTAGAATACATCATCTATTCATATTCCAAAATGAATACATTAATGGTTTTTCAACTTAACAACCAAATAAAAGAAATGCGGGTGAATCACTTCGGCCGATTCTTATGTATGGTGGTTCAGGAGTTTGCATAACTATGCATCCCGCCAAGAACATAATTCACTCCGAAATAAGTCATTAAGACTGTAAGGAAAGCAAGAATCATATAAATATGGAAAAATAAAGGCTTGCGGAAAATGCGCAGGCTTTGTGAATGGAAGGCTGCTCCATATACAAGGAAGGTAATCAGCGCCCATACTTCTTTCGGGTCCCACGCCCAGTATCTTCCCCAGGAAACGTTTGCCCAGACTGCTCCCAAAAAGATGCCTGCCCCTAAAAAGAACGTCGCAGGATAGAGTAGCAAACGGCTGACTAGCGTCAACTGTTCTATCCGGTTATCTTGTCTGTCGTCATTTTCAGAGACATTGTTTTCCGGCTCTTTTTTTCGGAGACATAATGCCAGTATTCCGTTTAGCATGATAAATGCCAATAGGGCATAAGACATCATAATCAATGAAACATGAATGCTTAACCACGGAGAGACGAGCACCGGCATTAATGGCGTTATCTGCGGATTCATTTGTCCCAGGTAAGAGACTAACAACGCAAAGCCGGAGAGCAAGAATCCGAATGGAAGTACGAATGAGAATCTTCGATGGAGCAGGCAGGCTACCAAGAGGATGCAGAGTGCCATAAACTGCATGGTTTCGTAACCGTTGCTAAGTGGAATGCGTCCGCCAATATACCAACGCAGGCAATATCCTGCTAAATGGAATATGAAAGCAAGATAGAGCGCAACAGAAAAGAACGCTCCTGCTGTGCGGGTAATCGCTTTGGCTTTCGGTGAGAGTACCCTTCTTCGCAGGCTGTACTGAAGCAGAAGCAGGAAAGACAATACTCCCAATGATAGATTAATCATAAAAAGAATCTTGCTGAACGGAATCCGGTTGTAGAGTAGTTCGGCTTTTATTTCCAGTTCGGAGAGTGGTTGCACGCTGCCATCAGTGGGTAATGGCCGAATGAATGTTCCTTTTTCCAGCATCAGGATCAATCCCACTTTTTCGTCCGTTTCTTGGATGGCTTTGGCGAGTTTGCTACCTTTTCCCTGTTCTTGTTGCCAGGTTTTCTGAAGACGGTAGACCGGACCGTCAAATAAATCGGTTAATCGGGCGTAAGGTGTCTGTAAGTTTAGCAAATGCTGCAACTCTGTATTTTTGATGTATATCAATGGTTCATTTCTCCATACTTCCGGATAGAGTAGCCAGCCACCAATTACCTGTTCAGGCGTCAAACCTTTATATGAAGCTTTGCCTGTCAATTTCTGAATGAAATCGCGCGCCAATGTATTGAATGGTACTACTCGGTCGTGATAAATGACCTGTTCTTGTGCCAAACTGTCTGCTTGTACCCGTTTCAGGGCCGGGAGAAGTTTTTTTTGTGCTTGCATACTACCTGCAAGACAGAAGAGGAACAATAGAAATACACCTCCTTTTTTCAGTAGCGGGTGACTTAGCAGGCGTCGGAAATCGCCATAGCGGGAAAATAATAACCAGATCATGGAGATACCGAGCAGAACATATCCTGCATACGTAACTCCCGTACCCCACGGGTCATAATTGACAGTCAGCCAACTCCCTTTTCCATCATCATCGAAAGATGACTGATAGAAACGGAAACCTTGTAATGTAAATATACGGTTCATTGAAATCAGTTCGTGTGACAGAACATCTTTGTCCGGGAAGAGAGTAGGTGATATAACTGATGTAGTCTGCCGGAGCTTCAGTTCCGGGATAGTATGCTATACGAAAACTATCCAGCTGTATTGTGAATGGCAGGTCTGCTTCTCTTCCGCTTTCCGACTCCTGAAAACTACCTGCCGTCACTCCCGGCAGTAAATGTACGTATCCTTTTTTACTGCCGGTAAACGTAATCATGGCCCCCACCAGGATAACGAGGAGGGAGCCATGAAACAACAATATGGGGAACCGTCGCCATAAAGCACGTCGGATGAGAGCAACAAGTGCAATTGCGGCAATAACTCCCCACAAACAACAAAACCAGCATGTATGATATATATTTCTCTCTACAAAATCTGTCCCATACGCTTGCTCTACAAAAGTAGCTGCAGCGAGTAGTCCCACCAGACAGATATATAAGATAATAAGTAACCTTTTCAACGGTATAATCTTTTATGATTTAAAATGGAGCGTACCCCTTGTTCTTACATTCTTTCACTCCCATACATTCCATCTCAATCAACCATCCGGGGCGACATACCGGAGCATGAACAAATACTTTGGGAGTGTGTGGGAAACGTTGGTCATACATTGCTTTAACGACTGCATAGTCGGCTATATCACGCAAATATACAATCATTTGTCCCAAATTATCAAAAGTGCATTCTGCTTCTTTTAGCAGGGCTTCCACATTTTCCCACATCCGTTCTGTCTGTTTGCGAATGTTGCCGGGATATACCACTTCGCCTTTGTTGTTGATGCTTGCCGTACCCGAAATAAATATCTGGCGGCGGTCGCCATAATCTACATACGTGCCACGTTCAAAACTTACTCCATATTCATAAGTCGGATTCAGGTGGGTAGGTGCATAGAGAAAATGAATCTGTTCCGGTTGTAATCCTGCTACGGCATAAGTATCCATTTGTACCAGTACTTTCGGATCGGCATGGCGACCGCCGATACCGGTGCTGGAAATGTAATGTGTTTTTTCTGTCAGGTTTTGGGTAACGAAAACTTCATTACGCGCTTTCACTACTCCGGCATAATTCACGTCTACATTTTGTACAAAGAACCATGTGCGGATACAATTGTCCGCCAGTCTGCAACCTTGCTCCATGAGTTGCATCACATAGTCGTTCAATAGCAGGCGGGTCTGGTATTCCGAATTGGCGGCACGATTGAATGCGCTACCACCCCAAAAGTGGCGGTAGGCACTGTGCTTCACCTCGAAAAGCCCGTTATGCAGGACTTGCGTCTGTACGTCAGTCAACAGATAGACCCATAAGGCAATCTTGGTTCCGTCCAGCGGGGGCTGTTCCACAATGGAAAGCGTGCAGTCCGAACCTTCAGTTGTCAATGCCAATAGTGTATCTGCCTGATTGGCGGCGTCACTTAAGAAATAGCGTTTGAGGATGGCGACTGCTCCTTTCAGTTCTTGGGTAAGTAAATAGTCGTAAGTGTTTAATACTGCATTCAGTTGTTCTTCGTATGTATCTTCCGGTTTAGTAGAATGAATGATGATGTGATACTCTGAAGCTTCTCCTCCTGCATTGTATTTAAAAATCTCTGTTAGTGTCTTTTCAGACTGAATATTCTGTTGTTTTTTGTTGTTCATATCAATTGTATAATAACTATTTATTCTTGTGCGCCGTTATTGATCCAATCGTCAATAAGGGTCAAAATAGGGGATGACAGTATTTCTTTAGAGTGATCGTATCCCCAAGTTGAACTAATAGTGGTATTCAATAATGTATGCAATACACTTTCTTGTGCACTGCCTGGCTTGACAAGTAACATACCGTCTACTTTCTTTGACGGATGGTTGACGAGTGCTTCATAGCTTTTGCCCTCTGTCAGATACAGGTTGCCTGCTGCCGAACTACCTCCACCATGACAGTGGGCACATGTAGTATTAAATACTTTTTCCTGAATGCCATGATACATACCTGCATCCACAGTTCCCACATCCATAAGAATAGTGTCGTCAACTGCCGTAAGATCGTCCATTGACCGAAAGCTGATTACTCGTTTTCTTAATCTATTAATAACGCATAACTCAATAGTGGTTACTTTGTCACTGACTCCTGTCATGGTTACCTGAATCTCATCATTTTCGACCGCCGGAATTGTTTTTGTGACAACGGCATACTCGCTCTCATCACTGAAGCCTGCCACTACAACACTATAACCATCGGGCCATTTATTGATACCACTGATTCTTCCGCTCATTTTCAATGTGCGTCCTTCTTCTGACAGGGTCTCTGTTTTTTCATAAATACGTCCGTCATCACATGACGTGATATATGCCAATAACAGTAGACAGCCACCGAAAAGAATGTATTTTTTCATAAACAAATCCTTTTTTGTGCTATTTAGAATGTATATTGAAGTAGAATACTGGCCGAATGTACTGCCAAACCTAAATCATCGTTATCCCGATCGAGTTGGGTGTCATGACCTTTGCGGGCAATATACTGGTACATAGCTTGTAACTTCAAGTTGCAGTTTTTGAAGAAATAGTTCATGCCTACGGCTGGCATATTCAGGAAACCATTGGTGTCCATTCCGTTACGATTGAAGAAATCATAACGTGCGGCTGCCTGCAGGCGGGGAGCTATAAAATAACCACCTTGTACATAACCGCCCAGGTAATTATATGACTCGGAAATCTTTTGTCTTTTTGTAAAACCTACATTCATATAATAAACTTCAGCACCCAGATAAAGTTTGTTTTTTAGCATTGCAAACTCTAATCCCGCACGATAATCATTGGTACTTTCATTTTCACTTTCTACATTAATAGAAGTAGAAATACCAAACATAATTTTGTCTTCATTCAGTCTGCATATAAGTGAAACGTCCGGCATACAGTAAAGACGGAATGTGCCAGTCATCGCTGAATGTCTTTGTCGCGGTGTTGACAGAAGCGCCCGTACCATTGAATAGACCGATTTCATACCCGAATTTGTCAGCCACTAAACCGTGAATCTCTACCCCTAAATCGAATCCGGTGCCAATGTTAGGTGTTACCGCATTCAAGGAGTAGGGGAGGATAACGGGAGCAGTGAGTGATACTGGTAAATTGGGTAACAATGTTTCTCCCAGTGTTGTCAGATAGGCATGTGAGAACGGAGTCTTGAATTTACCGACCCGGATGGCAAATTGCTTTTTCAGCTGAACATCAAACCATGCCTGTTGAAGTAATGCGCCTCCGCTGGCTGCCGCATTGATGGAAAGGTTGAAAGACACTTTATCGAAAGCCTTTCCGGTGAACCCGAGTACAGCGTAAGGAACGGAAAAACCGGAGTTGGCTATGTTATCCTGATTATATGCCTTATCTAGTCCTTCATCGTCGTACCAATTGAAGTTTGCACTGGTTTGTACGAGCAGATAGGGTTTGAATACGAAATCTCCCTTCTTGGTTTCGATCGTGAATCCGTCTCTTCCAGCCAATGATACTACACCATTTTCTGTATCTTCTTCATGTTGCGCCATTGCAGCCAAAGGCATGATGGCAGTCAGCATGGCAATGATTATAAATTTCTTCATAATTGCTTTGTATATACTACTTTTAGTTTAAAGTGAATTTAAAAATGCGATCAGCGCATCGCGGTCTTCTTTACTCATGTTTTTAAATAAGTTCTTCGATGCTTCTCCTTCTCCGCCATGCCACATGATAGCTTCTGTCAGATTGCGGGCACGGCCGTCATGTAGGAAATAAGTATGCCCGTTGACCTTTTCTTGCAGGCCAATTCCCCAAAGAGGGGTAGTGCGCCATTCGTTTCCACGTGCCAGGCCGCTTACGTAGTTGTCATTCAGGCCGACTCCCATAATTTCCGAACCCATGTCGTGTAACAGATAATCGGAATAAGGGTGAATGGTCTGACCGCCCAGCCACGGGAGTTGGGTATTGTTTAATAACACAGTACCGCGTGGTTTGGTATGTAGGGTCGTCACATGACAAAGATGACATTTGGCTTTATAAAAGTTTTGTTCCCCTTTGATTACTTGCGGATCGTTTATATTACGCCGGGCGGGTACGCCGAGACTCTGCATATAGAGATCTACATTTTCCATCTCTTCTGTGCTGACATCCAACTGGTCATAAGAAAGTCCCATCATGCTGCCTTGGTTGACTTGCGTTTGTCCTTCGCAGATTTCTTCCGGATAGCGGCTGTTGGTAACACCCATATCACTGGAGAATCCTAACTCTACCGTTAAATCGGCATGTTGGGCTTTATTGCCGGACAATCCCAGACATCTTACTCCTCGTTCGGTGATGTAGTTGCAACGTCCGCTGATTCCATATTCCGGATAGTTGCTTTTCGCTGCAAGTGCTTCTATTTCGGTAGGGTCCAATGCCATCATTTGTCCCATACCTACATGGCGCAAGGGGATGCGGACGGTACAAAACAAATCTTCCGGTTTGATTTCTTCGGCATACCATTCGGATATGCTATACTGCGGTTTGCAAAGCGTGTAGGCTTCTCCATCAGGGAAAGAAAATGTTTCGTAAGTGTATTCTACGGATAGTTTGCCTTCCGGTTGTACTCCGTAGATTGCCTGGTCATGAAGCACACGGCCATAATCCTGAAAGAAAGCTCCGTTCTTACGGGATATGTAAACCAGCATGGAGGAGAAACCATAGCTGCCCGATCCGCCCTCTGTCCATAAAGAGGGTTTAGTGCGCCCTGCATTCCGGTGGCAGCTGCCGCACGAGTAACCGGCATAAACAGGTCCGAGACCGCCACCATGCCCGTTGTTGCTTGTACGTACATCGTCATATAGCCTGTCGCCTCGGGTGAAGCGTACGTCATATGCTCCTGTTATCCAATCTGCAGGCGTATCATAAGCAACGGATGAACTCAAGAAAATGGTTGATGTTCCGGCTGACAGGGCATAGCCTTCCGGGATTTCGATATCCAATACGCCAATTCCGTCGTCATCACAGGCTGAGCATGCCAACAGGCAAAAAATAGAGAATGAATATTTTAGAAAGTGATTCATTGTTTATTGACTTTATTTCAATAATATGTTTTAAACATACCAAAGAAGTAAAGGTGGATGATTGACTTCCAACCTTTACTTCTCAATAATATCTTAGCTAAGATAAGTCTTTATTGTACTTTACGTGGTTCACCGTTTTTGTAGAGAAGGAATTCTAATGTGTGGAAACCGCGTACATTCTGTGCTGACTCAACAGCAGCTTCATCATCATTTTCATTCCATTCAAGATCACTCCAGCTTTGAGAATTCAGAATTTGCACGATGGCATTCTGGTCTAAAGGCCAGCTGTCCATGTTAGGATCAAGTCCCATCTCGTCTACCGGACCGAACAAGAAGGCTTCGCTCTTTTCCCATGGTTCACGTGCGGTGATCCAAGCTTCACAGGCTTTATCGAAAGCACTATTTGACGGGTTGTCTGCAAGAGCTATTACTGCATTGTAGAGAGCATCGTTCTTTTCTTTCAAGCTTTTATAGGTAGGTACTACTACTGCATCTACATATTGCATTACCACAGGATTCAGTACGGCGTCGGTATTGATGTTGTTGGCATTATTGGCAATATAAGATTTTAAGTCATTCTTCAATATACTTTCCAGTTCGGCACAAGCGTCCATTGCTGCTACTGTTTCATTACTGGGTATATGATTACGGAAAGGTTGCGGAATATCCTGAATGGCTTTTGCCGCTTTTTGAATGGCATTCTTTACATTAGTATCTAAGGATGGATTAACACCGGCGACTACAGTTGATAAAGAGTTAGCATTTATACTGCCGTCTAAAGAACCGTAATACGCATTCCGGATTGAGTAAATGTTGTTTGTATAATCATCACGTGAATGCCAGCTGTACCAGGATTCCACAGCGTACAATGCTTCTTCTGTATTTCCCGCTTTGTATAAGTTGTACGGATCACCAATCTTGGCGGTACCGACTTCGTTGGCAATTTCCGCGCATTTATCTACGATTTCTTCTACACAGCTCAATGCACTTGCATAAGGAGAACCGTTATGAACCTTAAAGAGAGAAGCATAACTGTCGCCTCCTTTATAACTTGAGTTCCATGCGTTATAAAGATTGGTTGCATCTGTTTTTAAAAGTGCTGCTACATTTCTCATGTAGTTATGCCAGCTTGATGCGTTTTCAGAAGTGTAATCGATGTTAGCAGGATCTATTGTCGGGTTGTCATAGTCACTGCTACAAGAAGTAGTTGTAAATGCTAATCCCCATATGAGGGCTGCAACATAAAAGAATTTTGTTTTCATCATATAAAAATTAAATAATTGATTATTTGTTATTTCTTGATAAACCATCCTATATAGGCTATTCCAATGGAAAATTCGTTTTCACTGTTATATGCTTTTGAAACGCCAAAAACTTTGTTGGTACCAATCTGACGGGTGGCGTAGTCAGCTTTTATCACTAAGTTTGGCAACGCATACCAATTTAATCCCGCTGTCCACATACTTACTTGGCAGCGTTTTTCCATCGTTTGCCCTTTTTCTCCTTTTTCTTGTGGATTGTAGTATTCATAGCGGGCAAATGGATAGATAACCGGAATCTTTTTATTGCCTCCGAAGACTGAGCGGATATTGATACCGGCTTCTGCTGCATAGCTTACAGCATTCTTAGCTACCGGTGCCAGACGACTGTACGGTGATTTATTGGATAACTTGACATTTGCTTGGCTCACTCCCAAAGAGTTTCCTAAATTTCCATATAAAATATTACCACGTGCCGTTACATATTTATTGCGATATTGTGCATCTGCGGTGAAGATTCTTACCGGAATTTTTCCATAGCTTGAATAAGTCTGTTCCTTGTCGGAATTGGCTCCTGCATCTGCGCAATAATAGAATGAGGCACCTACACGTAAGCCGGGAACTCCTTTATAGTCCAAGCGGAATACATATGCGGGAGAAGTGAAATTATCTTCTTCAAAAATTCCCTGTTTACCACTGCCTACCCATGTATTGCGATCGAATCCGTTAGGGTTCAGACCTGCTACAACCATAGCTTGGTAGTCAAAACTGGCATAACCTTTTCCAAAGGAACCAAAGATTTCCAAACCATTTTCATGCCAGGTAGAGGGCAGAAGGGTGGTTTCACCCTCCGGACGTGAAGTTCCGAAGAAATTGATCGGTTCATGGTGTGCGTTGGTCAGTCCTACCGGAACAATAATATGTCCGGTACGCACGTTGAGGGAGCGATGAATCAAACGTGTGATGTGAAATTGCTCAATAGCCACTTCTCCTCCTTTTTCAACTTCGGTTTCGTATTCACCGTTTTCGGTGTTTTCTAATTCGAAAGCTGTACCTGTTCCACCGGATTCAAACTCAATCTCTGCACCGAGTATCCATTTGGAATTAAACTTATAATCAAAAGCTAAAACGAAACGGGGGATTGAAATGGTATTCCTGTTTTTCTTTGGATTACCATCGTTTCCTCCATAGAAACGGTTGATGCCATAATCTTTAAAATTAGCGACCATTTCACCATATCCACCAAAACGGAATTTAGTATAATCTTCTGTAGAAGAAGAATTACTATTTTTGGAAATTTCTTTTGTCTCCTGTGCTGAATTTGAAAGAGAAGGCAGGAGGCATAGAATAACGATTGCGGTTATTTTTCTCATCTTTTTAATAATTTTATCGGTTGCAAAGTTAGATGAGGTTAAAAAATGTGGCAATACCTAATACTAGGCATAGTTATTTCTTAAATTCAGTATATGTAGGTAATTTGAGACTAAAGAGTAAAAGAAAGATAAGTTTTGAGAGAATAAAAAAGACAAAGGTATATATTAGTGTGGTAATTTTTACTGATATATACCTTTGCCTGTTGTTAATGTGTAGAGTTGTCCTTCTTGTTTATTTCATCATCGCTTTTGTTTGTATTTGAGTGAATCGTTTCCTTCACAACCAGTCTTTTTGGATATGTCTACCATCAGGAAATTGCTCTTTTCAGAAACGATCCGACTCAAGACAAACTAGATACAAACAAAGCTAAACTTATGCTAAGGTTATTGCTTAAACTGCCATCTTTATACCTTCTTTTTTGCTGCAATACCGTTTGCACTGCTGGCAGAGGTCATATCCCAGCATGGCCCCCAAAATAAAGTCTTCCTCGGCTGTCAGTTGATTTAAGGGGCGAATGATGATATGCCGCATGGCTTCCATACATTCAGGCTTTCCAAAGAACAGGTTGATTTTATTGTTGCCTACTTCCTGTATCATATAACTGATCTTTTGATTTTTCAATCGGCGGATGGCAAATTCTTCGTGCTCTTTACTCATTGTATAAAGTACCATGTTGCGTACGCCTTTCTTAAACTCATAAATGTGATTAAGAAAAATCCGGATTTCGCCGGGGATGATTCTTTCAGTTGCCATGATGCAAAGTATTCTTTTTATGTTAAGGTAAAATTAGCTGATTTCTTGTTTCACTTGTTCAACCCATGCGCTGATACGTTCGTCTGTCTTATTGTCTTCATTGACTTCGTCAAGCGGAAGCCCTACAAACTTGCCGTTTACAACAGCGATAGAAGAGTCGAATGTGTAGCCTGCGGTGTCTGTTGCTCCACAGAATTTACAATGGGTATCTTTCAAGTCTTCATAAAGAATACCTATTGCGTCACAGAAAGTGTCGCTATACGAGTCAGAGTCGCCGCAACCGAACAGGGCTACAGACTTATGAGATAAATCGCATTTTTTTAAAACTTTTACTCCATCATACCAGTCGTCCTGAAGTTCGCCTGCTCCCCAGGTAGAAGAGCCGAGCACCAATACGTCATATTCATTGACTAATGCCTCTGTTAGTTTGGAAACATCAAATACATGTGCCGAGGGTACATCTAATTTTTCTGCAATTCGGCGGGCAAGGTCTTCTGTTGTTCCGGTTGTGGAACCATAAAATACACCAATTTTATTCATCTTTGATTCGTTTTTAATGTAACGCTGCAAAGATAGAGGGTCTTGAAGAAATAGGAAATCCCCATTTATAATGGAAGATTTGTCTCCTTCTCATTATAAATGGGGATGTATGGAATAAAAAATAGTCGATATTTTTTAATGGTGGAACAAGCGGATGCCTGTAAATGCCATTGCCATATTGTATTTGTCGCAAGTTTCAATCACATGGTCATCACGTACGGAGCCACCCGGTTGTGCAATGTAGCTGACGCCACTCTTATGTGCGCGTTCTATATTATCTCCGAATGGGAAGAATGCGTCTGATCCTAAAGCTACGCCTGTCATTGTATCCAGCCATGCCCGTTTTTCTTCACGTGTCAGCACTTCCGGCTTTTCTGTGAAGAACTGTTGCCAAACACCGTCTGCCAATACATCGTCATAATCCTCCGAGATGTAAACGTCAATTGTGTTGTCACGATCTGCACGACGGATTTTCTCAATCCATGGCAAGTTCATCACTTTCGGATGTTGGCGTAAATACCAGATATCCGCTTTGTTTCCTGCCAGACGCGTGCAGTGGATACGTGACTGTTGACCTGCACCAATACCGATCGCCTGTCCGTCTTTGGCATAACATACCGAATTGGATTGCGTATATTTTAAAGTGATTAAGGCAATGATTAAGTCACGTTTTGCATCAGCAGGGATTTCTTTGTTTTGCGTAGGCATCTCTTTCAAAAGACTCTCATCAATTTTTAATTCATTTCTTCCTTGTTCGAAAGTTACTCCGAATACATCTTTGTGTTCGATAGGGGCCGGACGGTATGCGGGATCTATCTTTATTACATTGTAAGTCCCTTTTCTTTTATTCTTCAGAATTTCCAGCGCTTCGGTTGTGTAGTCGGGGGCAATTACGCCGTCGGACACTTCACGGTTGATAATACGTGCTGTTTCTTCGTCGCAAGTGTCGGACAATGCGATGAAATCTCCGTAAGATGACATACGGTCTGCGCCACGTGCACGTGCGTATGCTGTGGCCAATGGGGACAGCTTCATGTCATCTACGAAATAAATCTTTTTCAGCGTGTCGCTCATTTCTACCGCAACGGCAGCACCCGCAGGGCTGACATGTTTAAAAGACGCGGCAGCCGGCAGTCCGGTAGCTTCTTTTAGTTCTTTCACTAATTGCCAACTGTTGAACGCATCCAGCAGATTGATATAACCGGGACGTCCATTCAATACTTCGATGGGGAGTTCTCCTTCTTTCATGAAGATACGGGCAGGCTTTTGATTAGGGTTGCAGCCGTATTTCAGTTCGAGTTCGTTTGCCATTTTATTAAATATAAAATTACGAGTTACTAATTACAAATAGATAGCGACAAAATTACTAAAAAAAGACTAGCTTGCCTAAAGTTGTGCCACAAAATAGTAGCATATAATTAGTATTTGCTAACGAATGAGGGCATAAAATACCTATAAATGATGATTGTATTTCAGCAAAATATTCCGTTTCTTTGCAATCTCTAATATATAATAGGTATGATGGATAATTTACAGAAATACAAGCCAACTGATAAGATGATCGATCTCATCAGCGATAATTATTCTTTGTTGCAAGTGATGAGTCGTTTTGGACTTTCGTTGGGATTTGGTGACAAAACAGTCAAAGAAGTTTGTGAACTAAATGGAGTGGACTGTCGGACCTTTCTGATTGTTGTCAACTTTATGGCCGAAGGCTTTTCCCGGCTTGATGGGGATAAAGATGATATTTCCATACCTGCATTGATTGATTATCTGCGGCAGGCGCATATTTATTTTCTTGATTTTTCTCTTCCGGCTATTCGTCGTAAACTGATCGAGGCAATCGACTGTTCGCAGGACGATGTCGCTTTTCTTATTCTCAAGTTTTTTGATGAATATACGCGGGAAGTGCGTAAGCACATGGATTATGAAGAGAAAACCGTCTTTAAGTATGTCGATTCATTGATTAAGGGAAATGCTCCCAAAAACTACCAGATCAGTACCTTTTCCAAGCATCACGATCAGGTAGGGGAGAAGTTGACAGAACTAAAAAATATCATTATAAAATATTGTCCTGCCAAGGCAAATGAGAATCTTTTGAATGCGGCTCTTTTTGATATATATGCTTGCGAAGCCGGACTGGAATCTCATTGCAAGGTGGAGGATTATATTTTTGTTCCTGCTATTCTGAACTTGGAAAGGAGGATGAGGGAAAATGAAAAATAACGAAGTCGTTCGAATTGCTATTGCAGAAACTTCTGTGATTATTCGTGGTGGATTGACTGCTGCATTGAAGCGTCTTTCCAACGTAAAAGTGCAACCGATAGAATTGCTGTCTGTTGAAGCTTTACACGATTGTGTCCGGACGCAATGTCCTGAGATGTTGATTGTCAATCCTGCTTTTGGTGATTATTTTGATGTCGCTAAATTCCGGGAGGAAATATCCGGTAAAAGGATACGTTTAATAGCCCTGGTTACTTCTTTTGTAGATGCTTCATTGTTGGCTAAGTATGATGAGTCTATTTCAATATTCGATGATTTGGAAACTCTTTCCAAGAAAATAGCCGGTTTATTGAATGTTGTTTCTGAAGAAGAAGAGATGGATAATCAGGATACACTCAGTCAGCGGGAAAAAGAAATCGTCATCTGTGTGGTGAAAGGTATGACTAATAAAGAAATTGCGGAAAAATTGTTTTTATCGATTCATACAGTGATTACTCACCGGAGGAATATTAGCAAAAAATTGCAAATACATAGTGCTGCTGGTTTGACTATTTATGCTATTGTAAATAAGTTGGTTACGTTGAGTGATGTGAAAGATTTATAGCCTGCGAAAGTGTTATAAAATACAAAACCGTTTGCGCACACGAAAAATGTTCGTACCTTTGCAAAGCAGTTGAGAAATTGCTGTTAGTTTATAAAGGTAAAAGAAAATATTAAAAAGGTATTAGATTAGACATTT
>OHMU01000361.1_pt1 | contig 24786 bp, 24 predicted proteins | sample 1569441 | NCBI WGS metagenome assembly OHMU01 (sample SAMEA3879527, study PRJEB24766) | human gut metagenome | biome: human-associated habitat; feature: feces | place: USA | collected 1985/1987 | reverse complement strand
GCAGAGCAGAGCAGAGCAGAGCAGAGCAGAGCAGAGCAGAGCAGAGCAGAGCAGAATAGTTCTGTCCTTTTTTGTGCATATATAAACACAGGATAATTGCGCCGTTTTCACCTTCAATTTAATGGTGAAACGGTGCTTTTGTTTTATTTAAGAAAGGAGGCAAAAATATGTCGGCAGAATTGGGCGAACAAGCAGTACAAGTTATGTTGAGAGCTTCCGCCGTTACTCTTTCGGTGCTGCTGCAAGCAGCACAAGCCGCCGTGCAGCGGCATAAAGGAGTAGAACACGGGGAACAGAAAATCCAAAAGCTGAATATGCAAGGTAAGCAGCTTGAAAACGTCGCCCTTATGGACGAAGATATAAAACCGTTCCGTAAGGAGCTGAATAAGTACGGTGTGGATTTTGCCGTTGTAAAGGACAAGCAGACCGGCGAACATTCCGTTTTCTTTAAGGGGCAAGATACAGAACGGGTATATATGGCGTTAGAAAAGGTGCTGAACACAGCAATAGACCGTGCCGACAAGGGCAAGAAACCGGCAAAAGAGATTATGCAAGAAGCGGTTGCAAAAGCGGCTGAAAGAAACGCACAGATAGAACAACAGCCGGAAAAAAATCGCTCTGCGGACAGAGGGGAGCGATAAGCTATGAAAAAAAGCAAAAAGGGCAGTACAATTTTCACGGCTATTGCGTCGCTGCTTATCTTTTATCTTTGTAACAGGGTTGCTTTGGTATATGAAAATATCCCGACCGGCAATTTCCTTGAAAAGACAAACGAAGCAATAGATATGATTATACCGGCGATAACAGCGCAGCCGTTTGTAATCGGACTGACAAAAGCCCCTCTCGTATCCGGAGCAATAGGCGTTGTCCTTATATGGCTCATTTATCTATACGCTATATTCGGCGCAAAGAACTATATGTTTGGTGTCGAACACGGAAGCGCAACGTGGGGAACGCCGCAAGATATAGCAAATTACGTTGATAAAGACGCAGACAATAACATACTGTTCACGGAAACCGAAAAGCTGTCAATGTCCGACCGTATGAAACGCACAGAAACCGACGATTTCAACCGGAATAAGAACGTTTTAATCATAGGTGGTAGCGGTAGTGGTAAGACCCGCTTTTATATCAAGCCTAACCTTATGCAGCTCCACAGCAGCTACGTTATAACAGACCCCAAAGGGAGCTTGATACACGAAACAGGGAAAATGCTATCTGACGCCGGATATAAGATAAAGGTATTTGACCTTATCAACCGTGATAAATCTGACCTCTATAACCCCTTTGAGTATATTAAGAATGAGGACGACATACTTAAACTTATCAATAATCTTATTACAAACACCAATTCGCCGCAAAGTAAGTCTGCCGGGGATTTTTGGGAGAAGTCCGAAGTAGCCCTCTTGGAAGCGATTTTTGGATACATCTTTTTTGTTTTTCCTCGAAAAGAGGACAAGACAATAGCAAACGCTATGGAAATGTTGCGGTTGGCAGAAGTAAAAGAGGATAACGAAGAATACCAAAGCCCTCTTGATATTATGTTTGCGGAGCTGAAAGAAAAAGACCCCGACCATTTTGCGGTACGGCAATATGATATATATAAGTTTGCCCCCGATAAAACCGCAAAAAGTATTCTTATTTCCGTAGGCGTCCGGCTTGCAGCATTTAACATACCGTCAATAAGGCGCATTGTATCCGGCGACACAATAGGGCTTGATATGATAGGAAGCGAAAAAACAGCCCTGTTTATTATTCTGCCGGATACGGATAAATCCTTTAACTTCCTTGCCGCTATGATGTTTCAGCAGATGTTTGACATCCTTGTGTATCGTGCTGACAACGATTACAAAGGCAAGCTGCCGTTTCACGTCCGCTGTCTTATGGACGAGTTCTCAAATATCGGACAGATACCGCAGCTCGAAGTCCTTATATCAACTATCCGTAGCCGTGGCATATCGCTAAATATCGTGCTACAAAACCTTGCACAGATTAAAAATCTCTATAAGGACACTTGGGAAATTATTACGGGCAACTGTGATAGCCTGTTGTTCCTCGGCGGGATGGAGCAAAGCACGTTGGAGTACATATCAAAAATGGTAGGCAAGACCACCATTGACAACCGAAACACAAGCGAAAGTAGAGGGCAAACCGGCTCTTATTCAATGCAGTATCAAATTATGGGACGTGATTTGATTACCCCCGATGAAGTAGGCGGTATGAAAGGGCGTACCTGTATTTTGAAAATTAGAGGGTGCAACCCGTTTAAGTCCCAAAAGTACAACATTGAAAAGCACAAAAATTATAAGCAGCTCTCCGACGCCAACAAAGCAAATTGGTTTGAGATTGAACAAAGAGAAGCAACAGAGGGACAAGCTTTTTTTAAGACGGTAAAGACCGTCGAAGTCGTGAAGCTCTCGGAGCTGAACGCATTAGAACAATAACCGTTATTACGTTAAGGCGTTATAACGTTATTATAAGACAACAACAACGAAAGAGAGGAAAAGTAAAATGGTAACATTACAACAGGTTCTTGATTTGGTTTCAAAGTTCGCTATTGTCGGCGGCGGTCTATGGTTGGTATGGGGCGTTATCGTCCTTGCCGGTGGACTGAAAGACAAAAACGGACCGGCTTTGCAGTCCGGTATTTGGCAGATTGTCGGCGGCGGTCTGATTATTGCAGCAGCGGCTTTTTTTGCGACGATTACCACGCCGTAAAACCGCCGCAGACCGCCGCAGCGCAAATAAGCGGGCGGCAAGAAGCCGTCCGCTTATTTTTTAATTTTAACTCGAAAGGAGTGTGAGCAACTTGACAGATGCCATTATGAATTTACTCAATGTCATTAACGATTTAATATTAAGTGTCGGCGGCGATACAAGCGTCCTTACTGCGCCATTAGGCGGCTTTATGGGTAGTGTTTATAACTATGCCATAATCATTATGCATAGTGTTATTATGCCGATAGCATATACCGTCCTCGCTCTGTTTTTTATGTTAGAACTCTACAAAGCAAGCTTAAAAATCGAAAACGGCGGCGGGGGTACGACCCTCGGCGCAGAAATGATATTTCGTGTTATGGTAAAAATGGTACTTTGTAAAATGGTGTTGGATTTAACGCCGGACATATTGGGTGTTATCTACAATGTTACAACGAATATTACGTCCGATGTCGCCAGTGTTGTAGCCGGTGGCAGCGCAACGGGCGGTATGGATACAGCAGCACTTGAGCCTGTAATAGACGCCCTCGGCTTTTGGGGTGGTATTCCCGTTATTATTCTTGTCTGCATAATTTTATTGGTAACACTCCTTGCTGTCGGATTTGCCAACGTTATAATTGTAGCTCGGTATTTTGAAATGTTCATTTTCATTTGCATTTCGCCTATACCTCTTGCAACACTACCGCACGATGAAATGTCGCAAATCGGGAAAAACTTTCTTAAATCCTTTGCCGCTGTCTGTGTTCAAGGAACGCTGATATTCTTGGTGCTTTCATTCTTTCCGATTTTGTTTAATTCCGGCTTTTTGGGTAACAGCGGTGCAGCCGGAAGCATATATTTATCCTTGCTTGGTGTGCTTGGATATTCTATTGTCCTTATTCTTGCCATATTTTCAACCGGAAAATGGGCTAAAAGCATTTGTAATGCTATGTAAAGAAAGGAACGTGAAAAAATGGCTATTGAAGTTGATATACCAATGGAAATTGAGAATTACAAGGAAAAAATCATCTTTGGAATGTCGCTGCGGCAGCTTGTTTGTTTCAGCTCGGCGGTAGTCGCCGGTGTTGGCGCATACTTTGTTTGCACAAAAGCATTACATATGTCTATGGACGCCGCAAGCTACGTTATTATATTTCTGGCTATGCCGTTAATGGCACTCGGCTTTATAAAGAAAGACGGTCAGCCATTTGAAAAATACCTTGCACTTATGCTCCGGCAACGTATAGGAAACAACAAGCTATCGTACAGTACCGAAACAGAGTTACAACAAGAAAGCAAAACAGAAAGGAAGTCAAAATATGCTTGGATTTTTGAGAAAGAAAGCACCGGCGACGGAAAACCCGTCCTCTCCCAAAGAGAACGAAAACAAGAAGCCGGTAGAAAAGAAGCCGTTATCTTCACGGCAGATAAAGAAAGCCAAAAGAGAAACCGCAAGGCAACAAGACAAAAAGTTAAGGCTGCTCAAAAAGAATACAGAACAGCAAAACAACGATACAAAAAGGAGAGCAAAGAGCGAAGCCGCACCGAAAAATGCGGTTGATTACATCGGATATAAAAGACTTTTCGACGATGGCATTTGTGAGGTTGAAACGGGGCTTTATAGTATCACGTTGAAGATTTCTGATATTAACTACCAAACAGCCCGCCGTGATGAACAAGTTGATATTTTCTCACGCTATTGTGAGTTGCTGAACACATTAGAGCCGCCGTTGCACTATCAGATTTCTATTGTTGACCGAAGCATAAACAAGGACGAGTTTAGAGCGAATATGTTTCTGCCTATGGCAAATGACAAAGACGATAAATACCGAAAAATAATGAATAAAATGCTGTCTGACAAGGCATTAGAGGGGCAGAATAGCATTATTCGTGAAAAATACGCAACTATTTCCACAACCGCAAAAAACTATGAAACGGCAAAAACCGCCCTTTCCCGTGTGGAAGCAGATTATGGTAGTCATTTTAAGTCCCTCGGTTGCGACGTTTCTATGCTCTCTGGCGCACAGCGGCTTGAATTGATACAGTCCCTAACCCGACCGTATGAGCCATTCTTGTTTGACTATGAAACGCTCATTTATAGCGGTCTAACGACCAAACACGCTATTGCCCCCACAAGCTTTGATTTTACGGCAAAACATACCTTTGAGATTGGCGATTATTACGGCGAAGTTCTTTATCTCCGTGATTTACCGGCGTCTATCAGCGACCAACTTTTAACGTTAATTACGGATTTGCCGATTGACCTTTGTGTATCTCTGCATTTTGATAAGGTGGAACAGGGACAAGCTCTTGAAAGAGTACGACGGCAGCTTGCGTTTATGGAAATGGAACAGGCGGGACAGCAAGAAAAAGCCGCCGAAAAGGGGAGAAGTGCTTACCTTTCGACGCCGCAAGAAGTCCGGCGTCAATACGCCGGAGCTGAAAATCTCCTTGATGATTTGGAAAACAAAAATCAGCGTATGTTTAAGGGTACTATCCTTATCTACACCTACGCCGACACAATGGAAAAGCTGAATGATAACGTCGTTCAGATTTGTAGCGTATGCGCTCAAAAGTCCTGCACCGCTGCACCGCTTGACTTCCGGCAGCGTGAGGGCTTTAACAGCTCCTTGCCGCTTGGAAAAAATCATATTGATATGAAGCGCACCCTTACGACCGGCAGTGCCGCCGTGTTTATCCCATTCACAACGCAAGAGCTGTATCAAGCCGGTGGAATGTATTACGGGCTTAATGCGCTTTCTCATAATATGGTGATGTTTAACCGGTACAGCCTAAAAGCTCCCAACGGCGTTATTTTGGGGACGCCCGGCAGCGGTAAATCATTTGCAGCAAAACGAGAAATGATTAACGTACTGCTGAATGACCCCAACGCAGAAGTGTTGATTATCGACCCTGAAAGGGAATATTATCCGATAGCCGCCGGTTTTGGCGGTGAAAATATCCATATATCAGCCGGAAGCAAAAACTTTATCAACCCTATGGATATTACCGATAACTACGCAGACGACGACGACCCGCTTATGCTTAAATCGGAGTTTGTCTTAACGCTTTGTGAGCTGCTTGTCGGCGGCAGACAAGGCTTAACGGCGGGGCAGCGTTCCATCGTTAGCCGTGCTTGCACCCTTTGTTATCAGCCGCACTTTGCAAACCCGGCGAAAAATCCTGTTCCGACGCTGAAAGATTTTTATGAGGTTTTGAAGCAGCAGCCGGAGCCGGAAGCAAGAAGCCTTGCGCTCTCTATGGAACTGTATATTGAAGGCTCATTGTCTGTCTTTGCACACTCTACCAATGTTGATACCAAAAAACGGCTTGTGGTGTACGATATACGGGACTTGGGTAAGCAGCTCCGCACCCTCGGTATGCTTATTGTCCTCGACCAGATATGGAACAGGATAACGCAGAATAGGGCTATCGGAAAGAGGACGTGGATTTACATTGACGAAATTCAACTGCTTTTCTCCAACGAGTTTTCGGCGCAGTATTTCTTTGAGCTTTGGAGCAGAAGCCGTAAATGGGGAGCTATTCCTACCGGTATTACGCAGAACGTTGAAACGCTGCTATTATCCGACCTTGCCCGTCGTATGCTCTCAAACAGCGATTTTATTATGATGTTAAATCAAGCGCAGCCGGATAGGGTAGAGCTTGCCGGTCTTTTGAATATGAGCAGCAAGCAGCTTTCGTATGTTACCAATACTGACGCCGGTAAGGGGCTTTTGTTTGCCGGTAAATCCATAGTGCCGTTTGTTGACAACTTCCCGAAAGATAATGAGCTGTACCAAATGATGACAACCAAAATTGAAGAAGTTGCAGATATAAACAGAAATCCGGCAACAAGCCAAAGCAACAAAGAATAGAAAGGAGATAGCTAATGAGCCGCAACGTTATTAAGCCTTTAGACGATAGCGAAAATATTGTCAAGCCGCAGCAAAATACTGCTGCTGACGTTGTGCGCTCTCCGTCTGATTATGCGTCCTCGGTAATACGTCCCGATTATGCGTCTGCCGTTGCCGCCGAAAATCGCTATATACAGCACGGCGGCGACGGACAGGATAGAAGCATTGAAGAACAGCGTAAAGCGAATGAAGCCCTTGATAGTATCAAGTTTGATGGCGACATTGACCTTAACAGAGAAAAGACCCGTGAACAGCTCGGATACCGTGATTATCAATATCAAAGCACGGAACACGCAGAGCCGGATCAGCGGCGCAGACCGGCACAAGCATATCAAGCGGAGCGATACCGGCAAGATTACGTTGAAAGCTCAACCCAAAAGCAAGAAGCACGATACGGTGTAATTGAACAGGCCGTAAACGGTGTTGCCGTTATTGGCGGCGTCGCCGGTAATGCTGCTATAACCGGAGCTGCAAGCTCGGTAATTAAACCGGACGTCGCCGGTGTTGCCGGTGCAGCGGTAATCAAATCCGATATATCAGCAACGGCAAAAGACATTGTGAAACCGACCGGAAAAGAAGCTTTTACATCACAAATAAAGGATACAAGCGGAGAAGAATTAAAGAAACAAGGACTAATTAAAACAATCGGCGGTATTGCCGTGAGAGAAACCGTCGCCGCAATAGGACACGGCGGCGAAGATATAACCGATAAAGCGAAAGGGCAAGCCGTAAAGTACGGATATAAAGCCGGTAAATATGCCGCTTTATCGACCGCAGCAGTAACAAGAGGGACATATGGATTAGCAAAAGAAGCTATAAAGCAGCGCAAAGGCGTTGTCGCAAGCAATTTCAGCCCATTAAAAAAATCTGCTGCAAACAAGGTCATTAAAGATAAAGCAAAAGCCGGTGTTGCCGCAGGCGGTACAAGCATTAAGAAAATCATCAAAAATGAAATCGTGCAGGGAATAGAGGACTTTCACGGCTCGGACGATTTAGGAATGAAAGCCCTCACCGCCCCCAAAGATGTATATGTTAAAACAAAAAGAACAGTTAAAACCGTTAGAGCAGCAGCCGGAACGGTTAAAACTGTTGCGAGAGGAACAGTAAAAACAGCCAAAGCAACGGCGGCGGGCGCAAGAAAAATAGCTGCAAGCACTAAAAGCGCATTTTCAAACCCTGTTTTTATAAAAAATAGTCTTGTCGCCGGAGCTGCCATTGTCTTAATTGCTTTACTTATGGCGGTAGTAGCAAGCATTACGTCTATAATCCCGTCTGTTTCATTGAAAAGCGACGATAAAGAGCTTACCCGCACATATGAACACATAACAAAGCTCGACGCAGAATTGACCGATGAAATACGCAGTATTCCAGACGGAGTAGCCGGTTGGGGAATAGACGAGTTCCATTACTATATTAACGGCTCGGCTACGTCGGCAGATAACATAACGATATATACAAATGCCGATTATATCCTTATGTATCTTGATACAAAATATGACGATTACGCTTTTAATAAACTGATATACGGCATTTTTGGCGGCACAAACATAAAGGGTGAAGTAGAAGCGATACACAATAATCTTCATTCTTATTCAACCCACAAATGGAAAGAGGAAGTTCATCACGGGGACAGCGACCCAGATGATGGCGTAGATGATAGTTGGACTGAAACTATATGGCATTTAGACATAAAAGTTCAGACACAAGGCTTTGAACAATATCTATCTGACAACGTTACAACGTTATTGACCGATGATGAGCAAGAACGTTTTAACGTTCTAATGGACGTTGGCGCATACACAGCGCACAATGAGCTTGGTAATCCATTTGGTGATGAAGATTACTACATAAGTTCACGGTGGGGTTGGCGTATCCACCCTATCAGCGGACAGGTAAAAATGCACACCGGTATTGATATACCAAAAAGTGGTGGGACACCTATTCATAACGTAATGGCGGGAACAGTTTCTTTTGTTGGCTACGACGCCGACGGATACGGCAATTATTGTACTGTAACATCTGCAAACGGAGAAAGACAAGTCCTTTATGCTCATATGCAGAGCGTCGCCGTTACACAAGGGCAGACAGTTATTAAAGGCGACATTATAGGTTACGTCGGCACGACCGGCAGCAGTACCGGAAATCATCTCCATTTGGAATATTCTATTGAAAATGGGTTTAGGACAAATCCGGCGTTTTATATTGACGGCATAATCAACCCATAAATGAAAGGAGTAAACAAAATGGCAAAACTCACAAACAAAGAACGGCTTGAAAAAAAACACGCAGAGCTTGAAGCTGCAAAAAAGCAGCTTACAACGACACAGGCAAAAATCGCACGGCTCAAAAATGAAATCGCAGAGCTTGAAAACTTTGAAATCTTGTCCTTGTCGAAAGAGCTTAATAAGCCGTCCTCGGAAATCCGGTCTTTGCTGCTTGAATTGATTGAAAAGAAAAAAGCAGCAGCACCGGCGCAGCAGAACGGTAATATAACCGAAAACTAACTTGTAAACGTTAAAACGTTACAGAAAGGAGCACAGACAATGAAGCTTATTATCGCAGAAAAGCCGTCCGTCGCCGGTGAAATCGCAAAAATTGTAGGAGCGACAAAGGGAGAGAAAGGATATAAAATCGGTAATGACTATCTCGTGTCTTGGTGTTTTGGACATTTGATAGAGCTTGCGACGCCGGACGCCTATGGAGAAGAATACGAAAAATGGGATTTGTCCGTGCTTCCTATTTTACCCGAAAGGTTTAAGACGCTGGTTTCTAAAAATGCGGCAGAGCAATATAAGGTTTTGAAATCCCTTATGGAACGCAGCGACGTTACGGAGCTGATAGAAGCGACGGACGCCGGACGTGAGGGAGAATTGATTTTTCGCTTGGTCTATGAGCAAGCCGGTTGTAAAAAGCCATTTAAGCGGCTTTGGATTAGCTCTATGGAAGAAAAGAGCATTAAAGACGGTTTAGCGTCGATGAAAGACGGCAGCAGCTATGATAACCTCTATCAAGCTGCAAAGTGCCGCCAACGGGCAGATTGGCTTTACGGCATTAACCTTACCCGTCTTTATTCCGGTCTATATAATCAAACGCTGATTTGCGGGAGAGTACAGACGCCGACCGTAAATCTGATAGTGCAGCGGCAAAAGGATATAACCGGCTTTATACCGCAGACATATTATAACGTAATTGCCGACCTTACATCTTTTGAAGCTCGAACAAAGGTTGATACAAAAGAAAAGGCACAGGAAATTGCCGACCGCTGCACCGGCAAAGACGCCTACGTTACGCTTGTAAAGCAAGAAGAAAAGAGAGAAAACCCACCGGCTTTATATGACCTTACCACGTTACAGAGGGACGCTAACCGGCTTCTTGGATACTCGGCGCAGCAGACCTTAACGTTACTGCAAAGCCTCTATGAAGCCCGTTATGCCACCTATCCCCGTACAGACAGCCGTTATTTAACGGCTGATATGGCAAGCTCCACAAGGAGCTTGATTGACGGATTGATTGAAAAAGAAATCCTATCCCCAGAAACGTCAAAAGGTTATAACGTTAATAGCGTAAATGTGGAGCAAGTCATAAATGATAGCAAGGTATCAGACCACCACGCCGTTATTCCCACGCAGACGCTTACAAAAGACGCCTACAATGGCTTGCCGACCGCAGAGAAGAATATTATTACCCTTATCATTTATCGTCTGCTTACAGCCGTATATAGCCCGTATGAGTACACCGCAACAAAGGTTGTGCTTGACTGTGAGGGGGAAGCGTTTGAAGCGACCGGTAGAGAGATTAAGCAGCTCGGTTTTAAGGAGATAGACGCCGCCTTAAAGACAGCTCTTGTAACAGAGAAAAAAGCCAACAAAGAGCCAAAGAACAGCGACGATAACGTTAAAATATTACCGCCTATGGCAGAGGGAAACACCTTTACCGTTGCTGCAATTAAGCAAGAGGAAAAGCACACAGAGCCGCCGAAGCCGTACACAGAAGATACCTTGTTGTCTGCTATGGAAACAGCCGGAAAAAATATAGCTGACGAAGAATTGAAAGAAGCTATGAAAGATAGCGGACTTGGAACACCGGCTACAAGAGCCGGTATCATAGAAAATATCATTAAAACCGGCTATATCATCCGTGAGGGTAAAAAGCTTCTGCCCACGGATAAGGCGAATACCTTTATAGGGCTTGTCGTTGATAAGATTAAGCAGCCGGAGCTGACCGGCGAATGGGAAAAGCAGCTTGCAGACATTCAAAAGGGAACGCAGACCGCAGACGCCTTTATGGACAGTATCACCGGATTTTTAAGCTCTTTTATAAAGGATACGCTATTATTGAACAAGCCGGAAGATAACAAGGATATATTTAAGAGAGAAAGACCGGCGCAAGAAGTCTATGGTAAATGCCCAAAATGCAGCGCAAACGTCATTCAGATAACCGCAAAGAAGAGCCATAAGAATTATTACGTTTGCGAAAAAGATAAAACAGAGTGCGGCTTTATCCTCGATGAAACCGTCGCCGGAAGAAAGCTTACGAAAGCACAAGTGAAAAAACTGCTTGAAAAGGGAAAAACAGACCTTATATCCGGCTTTACAAGCAAGGCGGGAAAATCATTTAATGCTTACCTCGTTTTGAAAGATGATTTTACTCCCGGCTTTGAGTTTGAGAAGAAATGAAAGGAGCGATAAAATGAACGTTTCACTTAAAACAAAAATCCTCGTTGGAGCGGCCGCCGTAATCTTTATTGTTGCCGTTGTTTGCCTTATTCTATTTGGCGGCAAAGACGGCGACAACAACCCTGTTGCGCTCGAAAACTACGACATTACCGGCATATGGTACAGCGACCGTGAGGGCGGCGACACCCTAACCCTTGAAAAAGACGATACTTATACATCGTCGAAATGGCTTGCACAAGGGGATTATACCGTTGATGGCAATACCGTTACTCTTACTGATATGTTCGGAGATACCAAAGAACTTGTCCTTACAAGCACAGAAAACGTCTATACGCTGCAATACACCGGAGCAAGCGCACACACCTATTACCGCACCGAAAAAGAGGTTACAGACGCACAGGTAGCCGCAGCCGAAGCAAAAGAAGAAAAGCAGAGTATTTATAATGCAGCTTTGCAGCAGATTTTAACGACCGGAGAATGGGAAAGTCTTGACACAACTACGAAAATGACCTTTACCGCCAACGCCATTTCTTTTGAATATGCCGGAATAACCGCCGGCAATACAAGCAACATCGGAGCTGCAACAACATCATACTCTTATTCGGTTGTTTCCTTTACAGTTGAAAACGGTAATTATTTTGTCGTAATGGATTTTCACGATAATACCAACAACGCCGATTATAAGGGCTGTAATGTAGATGTAACCGTTAGCGATGACAACCTTTATACTATTTTCTGCCGCAATTTCCCGTATGTCTATAAATACACTAAAACCGTTAAAATTGACTTTTCGCAGCCAGGCGGCACCGGCGACAGGGTAGTTGTTGGTGAGGACGGCTCAATAGACCGGATAACGCAAATATCCCGTGATGATAACCCCGACGATAGCGAACAAGTTGAAGCCGCCTACAAAGCGATTGAAGCCGCTATTTACGGAACGTGGCAAGGCACATACGATGAATACATCAGCGAAAATACCGTCTATTGGCAGTTTGTCTTTAACAGGGACGGCACATACAGCTTTAATGATGATAGCGGCAACAACGAAACCGGCACTTTCGTTTTGGGACGAAACACCGGCGAAGCGTCCTATATTTCAAATATGACGTTGACGCCAAAGGACAGAAAAGCTTATACGCTTAATTTTACTATGACCGGTAATCCTATAAACGGCTTGCGATTTGACAGTTACGGAGCAGAGCGCAGCTATCCGACCTTTGTAAAAAAGTAGTCCGTTTATCGTTTTCGCCGCCGCAAAAAAGGACTAAGATAAACGGACTATTAAAAGAACGAAAATCCAGCACAATTCATCTTGTTTTTATGCTTTGGGAAGAAAGTACGAAAAACGACCGTTTTTCGGAAAAAGTTTCTTGCGATTAAACAGAAGGGGGCATTATAATGTAAAAGAAAATTATTAAACCGAAAGGAATTAAAAGCTATGAGATTTGGATACGCAAGGGTAAGCAAAACAGAGCAGCACATAGAATTGCAAATTGACGCATTAAGAAAATATGGTGTCGATGAAATATTTGAGGAAAAAATAAGCTCTCGTAAGCTATCTCGTCCGAAGCTACAAGAGCTTTTAGGAAAGCTACGCTCTGGTGATACCCTTGTGGTCTGGCGTCTTGACCGGCTCGGTCGGACAGTTAAGCAGCTCATAGCCCTTGCAGAAGATTTTGAAGCAAAGGGCATTAACTTTGTTTCCCTGCAAGAAAACCTTGATACGACAACAGCAACCGGCAAATTCACATTTCATCTTTTCTGTTCTATGGCACAAATGGAAAGGGACGTTATATCAGAGCGCACAAAAGCAGGACTTGACGCCGCCCGTGCCAGAGGACGGAACGGCGGCAGAACGCCGGTTGATAGTAAAACGATTGAAAAAGCTTTGAAGATGTATAAATCCGACGAGTTTTCAATCAAAGAAATTTTGGAAACAACGGGCATATCAAAGACGACGCTATATAAGTATCTCGATAAGGAACCCATAAAGAAAGGGGATAGGAAGCGTGGCAAAGGTTGATAAACAACAGCAAGTACAAGCCTTACTTAAACAAGCAGAGGATGGCGCAAGAGCCATTTTTGAAAGCGAAAACTACCGTAATTATCTGTCCACAATGTCGAAATTCCACAACTATAGTTTTCGCAATACACTCTTAATCTATATGCAGAAACCGGAAGCGTCTTACGTTGCCGGTTATGTTGCTTGGCAAAAAAACTTTAATAGACAAGTCCAAAAAGGGGAAAAAGGCATACAGATAGTAGGCTATACCCCCAAAAACGTTAATCAAGAACAGGAAAAACGGGACGAGCAGGGCAACCCCGTTATTGGAGCTGACGGCAAGCCGGAAACTGAAACCGTAACCCGTAAAATCCCTTATTTTACGCCGGTATATGTCTATGACGTATCCCAAACAGAGGGTGAGCCGCTACCTCGCCTTGTCAATGAGCTTGACGGCAGCGTTGAAGCTTACAACGACCTTATGACCGCATTACGGGAAGTATCCCCGTTCCCAATAGTTTTTGAAGATATAAAAGGCGGCGTAAACGGCTATTGCTCACCGGCAGAACAGAAAATTGCCGTCCGGCAGGGAATGAGCGAAGCGCAGACAGTAAAAACAGCCATACACGAGATAACACACGCTGATTTACACGCACCGGAGATAGACGCCGCCCTTGGAAATAGAAAAGACCGCCGAACAAAGGAAGTAGAAGCCGAAAGCACGGCGTTTATCGTCTGTAACCATTATGGCATTGACACCTCGGATTATTCTTTCGGCTATCTTGCGTCTTGGAGCAGCACAAAGGAGCTTACGGAGCTACAAAGTAGCCTTGATACCATACAAAAGCAAGCCAATGAGCTTATCGACCGGATAGACAACCGGCTTGCAGAGCTGCAAAAGGATAGACCGCTTGAAATTACAAACGAAGCCATAGACGTAAGAACGGCAGTTGCGGAACAAATAGTTGACTTCCTCGAAAAACACGACCCTGCTTTTGGCTATGCTGAAGGTGTAGAGGGTTGGGAAAACAGGGAACAAGTCGTTACTACCGTTACCGCCGACCTTGAAACCGGCGAATATCATTTATCAAATTGCCCAAAGCTGACCCTTGCGATACAACAGGAAGCAGAGAGGATAGAACAGCGTATAAAAGAAGTCCGCAAGGATTACCCCGCACCGGCAGAGCGCAGCTTTTCTATTTATCAGCTTAATGCCACCGGCAGAAAATACCGTTTTGAAAGTCTTGAAGTGTTTGGCACCGACGAAAGACCCACTTTATCTATGTATGATAAAGTCTATGAGGGCAAGCTACCCCCGACCGCTACCCTTGATAACATTTTTGAGCAATTCAACATTGAGCGACCGGCTGACTTTACCGGACACAGCCTTTCCGTTTCTGATATTATTGCAATCAAAGACGATGGTATAATAAGTGCCTATTATGTTGACCGTATAGGCTTTGAAAGCCTACCGGAGTTTGCACAGGAAATTGAAGATAAGCAGCAAGAAATAGATGTTGCAGACTTTGAACGACAAGCAGAAACAAAAAACCCGTCCTTTCGTCGCTTATTCCGTGACCCCGAAGCCGTCATAGAAGCCGAAATAAACGCAGACGGCGAACTTTATTTCGGCGGTGAGGGCAGCGGCTATAATTTGCCGGATACGCCGGAAAACCGCCGCTATATCGAAGCAGATATAAAACGATATACCGGCAAAGACGTTTCGCTTGGCAACCCACCGCAAAAAGAGATTGTTGGCGTTGCCACCTATGCCACCGGCGACCGGCAAGAGTTTACCGACAAAGCCGCCTTTATTGCGACCGTAAAAGAAGAATTACCATACCGCAGCACGACCGGCTTTCAATATCAAGTATTAACAAACGACGCCGAAACAAGAAAAGCCATAGACGATTTAGCTTATAATGAGTATGGAGAAATAAACCCTCGCCCTATTGAAGATTATAAGGAAGCCCCCGCGGATTTTACGCATTTTTATTATGATACGAAGTATCTATTTACCGTATCCGGCGACAGGGAAGCGCAAGCCGTCTATGATAATCTTTGCAGCGACGTAAAAAATATGGGCTATTTTTGGAGCGACGGCGGCAAAGCATACAAAAGCGACCAACGGGAAGCCCCTATAAGCGACCGTTCCGACGCTGATAAAACCAAAACGGCGTATGTTGAATATACACCGGAGCTATACCGGCAGCACGTTTCACAGCTTAAAAAGCTGTACGACGATATTAAGCCGCAGCCGGTAGAGCATACCGTTGTAAACGTTGACCGGCTTTTAGCCGAAGCGCAAAAGACGCCCGATTATTTCAAGGTGAAATCAGCCATTACCGGACTTCCTATTGATGAAAAAGGTTATGTGAGCATAACCGCCCTTATGGATAAGACACGGGGAACGGACGCCTACGACGCTATCAATAAAATTTTTGAAGAACAGCAGCGCAGAGCCAATGAAACGCTTGATAGCATTAAGTTCGACAATGATATTGACCTTGATATGGAAAAGACCCGTGAACAGCTCGGCTTTAAGGACGCAGCGCAGCCGCAGACCGCAGCCGATATATTCAAAGCAGCACGGGATAAAGCCGCCCGTATCAATGGCGACGCCGACCGGCAGCAGCCGGAACAGCAGCAAACAAAAGACCGTAACACAGAAAGGGGAGAATAATACTATGGCATTTACGACCGACGAAAAGACAATTATTAAGCTTTATTCCGGCTTTAAGCTTGACCGAGATAAGCTGCTTACAAGTATGCGGCAAAGCCTACCACTTGTCGAAACACCGGAGATAGCGGAGCTGATGAACAGCGTTATCCGAAAAGTAAACGCTATGACCGCTACCGATTTTGAAAAAATCGTTCTGTCAGACGCTCTCGATACCGTGTCACCGGAAAATTAACGAATTAACGTTATAAGGTTGATAAATTTTCAAAAAGAGCTTATACTCTAATATAGAAAGGAGGAATTTGAAAATGCAGTATATTACAGGTCAACACGCTCTTAATATTCCTTGCCCTCTTTTAACCTGTGGGGACTGGCACCAGTCCGCCATACAATGGAATTATCCTCTGTTCCGCAATAGTAACGATAGTGTGTTTGGCGATTATGGCATAGAAAAAAATGTTGCTATACCAGAGCATACAGAAAAATATAATGTTGCTAATCACATAAGGGCTTTATTGGATTTGTTGGAAATGGGCAAACTTTCATTGGCGCAAGGAATGAACAACGATTACATTTGTAATGATGATTACACACAAGAAGTATTTAATCAAGTGATGCGGCTTTCACATTCTCCGTTTTGGTCTGATATAGACCGGTTTATGGGCAAAGAATATTTGGCTGCGTGGCTTACCTATAAGCGAGGTGAGAGCGCATGACGGACTGGCGACCGGAACATAGTAAAACAATTTATGCTTTTCTCGACTATCTCAACCAAAACTCCAATGATTTTATTCTAAAGGGCGGCACGGCTCTTTTAACCTGTTATAAATTGGACAGGTTTTCAGAAGATATTGACCTTGATGGAAAAAATAAAGGCATAGAAGAAATCGTCAAGGGATTTTGCGATATGTATGGCTTTGCTTATCGTATCGCAAAAGATACCGATACGGTTAAACGGTATATGGTAAATTACGGCAACACCGGAAAGCCCCTAAAAGTTGAGGTGTCTTTTCGACGCAAAGAAATCGGAACAGATGAAACTACCCGCATAAACGGTATTTTAGTCTATAACATCAATACCCTTTGCATTATGAAAACGAATGCCTATGCAAGCAGAGATAAAATCAGGGATTTATACGACGTATCTTTCATCTGTAATCACTATTTCAATCAACTTTCTTCTCAAACAATAGCCCTTTTGCGAACTGCTATTGAGTATAAGGGCATTGAACAGTTTGATTACATCGTAAGAGAACAACAAGACGAGCTAATCGATCAAGGAAAGTTAGCTGACGATTTTTTATCTATGTATGATAAATTGGGGCTACTTTACAATGAAAAAGAAAAAACCATTATTGCTTCTCTTGAAAAAAAAACTGAAATAGCCGCCACAGAACCCCGTAGCGCAGCCGATATATTCAAAGCAGCACGGGATAAAGCCGCCCGTATCAATGGCGACGCCGACCGGCAGCAACAGCAGGACAAAGACAAAGGACAAGAAATTGAATAAAGAAAGCCGCCTTATGGCGGCTTTCTTTATTCTCCTGTTCTGTTCTCTATTTTTCTTGGGTGTAGCCTATGACGTATTAACGTTATAATGTATAGAGTTATTTTTCTGCTCTTTCACAAAAGCTACATTACATTCGCTACAAACAACGTGTACGTCCCTTGTTGCTCTGATAATGCAGCCGCATTTCGGGCAAATGTATTTCCTCGTACTCTGTTTAGGCTTGTCCGGCGTATCGCCGCCCTCTGTGTTGTCCTCTGTGCCGTTTTCCGGCTCTCCCCCGTCTGTTTCCCCGTCCTCGCCGTTAACGGCTCTACGGGCATTTTAGGCGGCTCTGGCGGCTTGTGCTGTTCTCTTGTCAAAATAAAGGCACCTTGTTTACCGTTTTCGGCTACAAATGCCTTTGCTCCCTCGTTCAGCGTGGTAATGCTCCATCCGATAGTCGAAGAACAAGAGATAATCAGTCCGTGAGCTTCCCCCACTTCCTTAAACCTCTTAATTATGGTATGTGCAGCTCCGACTTGTATCCTTTATGCCGTTTTTAAGGCAGTAAAGATGTGCCATTTCGTGTTGCTCCCCTTTCCGTTCTTCTCTGCTGCTCTTTCTGCTGCTCGTCGCTCTGAATACTCCGCACTATCTCTTGCGCCTTGCGGAGCTGACTTATTCGTTCTTCTACTTGCCGGAGATTTCCGGCAAGTTCGCTTGCCCTGCTGTCCTGTTCTCGTACCAACGCTATAACCTTATTTGGGTCAACAGTCGTATTCACTCCCATTTTTTCAAGCTGCTCCGCTGCAAACTTAAAGGCGGCAAGCTCCCCGCTGTACTTGGTTTCATATTTGCTCTTTGAAAAGATACTCTGCTTTTGCAGCTCTTGATATACTGGCAAATATTGATTATAAGCAAGCAGATATTTAGCAGCGTTTTTGTACTGCGTATTTTTGTCGTCAAGGGTTTTAATTGTCCCTCGTACCGTGTCGGACGTACTTCTTAATTCGGCAAGCTTATTATCAAAATCGGCGTACTGCGTTACTTGCTCTTTTCGGATAGTCATAAGAGCTGCTGCAAGCTCCTTTGTCGCCGCAAGCTGCGTCTTTCGTGCTTCCCACTCTACCTGTTTATCATAGGACGCAAAAACAGGCTGACGTTCTGTCGGTCGCTGCGCTGTTGCCGGTGCAGCTTCTTTCTGCTCCGGCTGCGGCGTTACAAATACCCTTTTGCGCTCTTTTGTTTTCGGCTCGGACAGTCTTTCGGTGATACGCTCTCTTGTATAATCCTCGCCTATTCGGTCGCCACGCACTTTACCGGCTCTGCCGTTCTCGCTCTCGACGCCGATTTTATGAAACGTAATGCGCTTGCCGTCAAGAATTTCTATACCTTCCTTTAGCAGCTCCGCGCGGAAGCTTGCAAAGTCCGTTGTATTCTCTATCGCTTTATCAATGCTCTGTTGTACTTGCTCTTTCCACGACAAGCCCTTTTTCTTTTGCTGATACTCATATTGCGACGGACTTTTTGTATTTAGCTTTGGATTTTTGATTATCTCTAATCCATATTCCATACAAAGCCGGTCGCTCACTTCTCGTAAATGTGCAGCGATTTTATAGTTCTCAAACTTCTTGTAGTCGTAAAAAGACGTCGCATTAAAAATGATGTGGTTATGGATATGCCCTTTATCAATGTGTGTTGTAATGACGTATTCGTGTTTTCCCGCCGTGATTTCATCAGCCCACTTTTTACCTATTTCGTGCGCTTGCTCCGGCGTGATTTTATCATCATATGAAAAACTCTGTATCATATGTTCGGCAAGAACATTTGCGCCGCCCGTCTTGGTATAGTTGCCGGATACACGCTCCGCTAATTCGGCGGTCATAGCAAAATCAAGCGACGCACTCACAGGGTCGCAATTATAGCCGGACACTAACATATATCCGCTCGTCTTGTCCGGATTCTCTATATATGCTAACGCTTTATTCAGCGTCGTTTTTATTGGGTGTATCCGTGTATATGCCATAAGCTTATTTTCCTATCGTCTTAATAAGTTTAATGAGCCGTTCTTTCAGCTCCGCAAAATCTTTGTAGTATGCCTTACGAACATCTTCTAAATCGTCGGCGTAAATGCTCCGTGTTTCATTTGCTCTTTTTGCTATTTGGTAAAGGTTGCGTGCTATCTGTCCTAACGGTGCTGATACTTCTTTCAGCTCCGTAAAATCAACCTTTACTATATAGCCATCCAACAATAACTTTCTCGCATAAAGCGAAAAGTTGTTTGTGCCGGTCAAGGTCATATTCTCTTTTATCTTTTCCGCTTCTTTCTCGGACACCATTAAGCGTAACATAACCGTTCTTTCTCTATTCGCCATATCGTTTATCGTCCTTTCTCAAACGCCACAACAATAAGGCGTTTGTTCTCTGGCTGTGCCGGTGGGGTTTGGGGCGAAGCACCAACAAGCAGAAACAAGCATAACTGCTGCGGGCAGTTTAAGCGGTTTCGTGGAAGTGTAGCAACACTTCCTTTGCTTGTTATTCCTCGCTTCGCTTCTTTCTTTTAGATTATAATAGTTTTTTCTCAAAAAAACAATACCTTTTCATAAAAAGAAAAGCCGCCCATAGGGGCGGCTCGTTCTTTGCTCTTAAAATGCTACGCTATATGGTCTATTGCTCAATATCTTAATCGCTCCGCTGCGTTTCAGATATGAGAGGTTGCCGCATACTCGTTGTTTCGGATAGCGGCGTTAATTCTTCTATTCATTTACATATTCCATCCTTGCTCCCGTATGTATTCTTCTTCTCGCTGCTCTTTTCTACGGCGTTCTTCTTCAAGCGTTACTGCGGCGTTTTGTGTTTGTCTCTGCTGCTCTTGCTCTTTGCTTTTTTGAATGGCAGCGTTAAAGATTTCCTGTGCAGTTCTATCTTCTTTCGTGTAATCGTCTATAAACGCTTTTGCCGTATCAAGGCTGCTTGTCGCTAAAAGTTCTGTTCCTATTTCCGGCTTTTCAATATCCGGCAAAAAGACAAGGACGGTATTATTGATATACCGGCTTGCTCCGTTCCCGCCCGTTACGGCAATATCCTGTTCAGTTACAGAATAGAGTTTATAGGTTTTATATGCTCCGTCATATCTCATTTGATACCCTCTCTCTCTAAATAGTCAAAATACATACGGATAGCTTCTCGGATAAGTGCAGATTTATTTGTGTTCATTTCAAACGCAAGGCGTTTCAACTCTCGGTCTTGCCTTTCTGTTACGAAGTATCCAATTTGCTTTGTTACCTCGCCGGTTTCCTTGTCAATGCTCTTTGGTCTTTTTGTCCCGATTTCTCGGCTCTCCGGTATAAAAGCTTTTTTCTCTGCGGTCGGATTTTCTCTTTCTGCTCCGGTCGCTGCGGCTGCCTTTTTCTGTTCTGGCTGCTGCGTATCTTCACCGGTAACGCCGGAAAGAAACTTTTTTGCTGTGGCATTTACGTCAAACTTTGGCTTGCTCATTATTCCTGTTCTCCTTTCAAATATTCGTCAATGAAATTGTTGTAGTCAACGGCAACGTTGTTTTTCTCGTTGTAACTAAAAATATCCTTGCCGGTTGCCGTCGCTTCATCGACGCTAACGGAAGTTCGGATAAAGGTTTTATAGATATGAATACCTGTTGCAGCTCCTATACTCTCCGCAAGCTCTTTAATGTTTTGATTAATAATTGCTCTTGGATTATACATCGTCAAAAGAATACCGGCAACGGTCAGCTTTGAATTACCAAACTCCTTGACCGTCGTAATCGTCTTAAAAAGCTCGACGATACCCTTTACGCCATTTATACCGGATGCCGGTATAATAACTTCATCGGATACCATAAAGGCATTGACGGTCATAATACCAAGCGTAGGCGGCGTATCAAGAATGATATAGTCGTATTCGTTCATAACCGGCTCTAATGCTTTTTTAAGTCGGTATTCTCTGCCGGTTGCCGTAAATTCCATATCAGCACTTGCAAGCGCAAGGTTAGCCGGTATAATATCAAATACTTCTGTTTTTTGGATAACCTCTTTCGTTCTTACAATACCTTTCATCAGCTCATAGGTTGTTTCGTGTTCTGCGTCTGCTCCAACATTATCAGTTAAATTACCCTGTGCATCAAGGTCAACAGCAAGGACGTTATATCCTCGCCTTTTAAGACCGGCTGCAAGTGCCCCGGTGGTAGTCGTTTTAGCAACGCCGCCTTTCTGATTTGCTACTGTTATCACTTTAGCCATTTCAATTTTCCTCGCTTTCCTTTTTGTGTTTTTTCTTATACTGTTCTGCAACATCGGTATATAATAGGCTTTCCATATACTCACGGAGAGAAGAATACGGGCAAGTCCCCTTTGCTTTCATTTTCTCATATTGCCGCTCTACATCTGATACATACTTTGAAAAGCTGTCCGGCGACGCCAACGGCTTACGCTCGTTCTGGTAAAGCTTTTTTCTTGCTCGGATATATTGCAGCTCCGCACTCACCCAACTTTCAAGCGGTTGCGGAGTCGAAACTGCGTCCCTCGTTGCTTCATCAGTTCCGCATTCGGAACAAATATATACATCTGCGTACCGGCTCAATGCGTTTTCCGCAAGCACCGGCGACAAGTCGCCGCCGCAACGGGGGCATTTTGTTTGTTCACCGGTCATTTCCTTGTATTTTAGACTTTCAATGTATTCTTTCGTTGTCATTATAACACTCCTTTCTATATGAACATTATAGCGTTATAACGTTATAATGTCAATACGTTTATTTAATTTTTTGGGTTTACCGCCTTAAATATTAGACACCGTAAGGAAGTTTATAAAAAAGTGCCGTCTTTTTAGACGGCACTTTTTAACGTTATGACGTATCAACCGAAATCGTGTTTTATCTGTGCAAGGACGCCTATCTCTCCGGTCTGTAATGCCGTCCATATGCAAGCTTTCATATATTGCAAGTGATTTCTTATCTCTGTATCTCTGCACCCGTTTATAAAGCCTTCTACGGCGGCTTCCTCGACGGTTTCAAGATATAGACCTGTCGAATACTCCCCTTGTTTGATGTGTGGAACAAGGCGGTCATAGACCTTACTGTACGATACAAACGCACCTTTAAGCTTCATCGGCTGCGGCTGCGGCGTCAACATTTCAATCAAAGCTTCAACGAAAAGATTATATGCACCGTGCCGTAAATCAACATCGTAGATGTTGTGTTTTGCTTCCGGCTTTAAGTTGTTATAAAAATCGTTGCGCCTTTGCCATTCTGTAATGCTGCGGATAGCAACGGTGAGTTTTTTATCATCAGAAAGAAAAGAATAAGGCAACGTTCCGGCTGTGGTTAATTCGTCCTCTATTTTTTCTATATATTCTTCATCACTCAATCTCTCTATCTCGTCCGGCTCTGCCGGAGCTGGCGGCTGCGCCGCTTGTTGATGGATAGATTGAGTTATATTAAATTTGTTAATTCCATTACTGTTTATATTAGTGTCCGAATTTTGTGTATCCTGTTTTTGTGTATCCTGTTTTTGTGTATCCGAAAATTTGGGACACTGTATTTTTGCCATTGCGCTTTGTGTGTCCGAAAAATTGGGATACTGCATTTCCGGCGTTTCTGCTTGTGTGTCCGAAAAATTGGTACTCTGACAAAAGCCGCTTAAAATAACCCGTTTAGGCTCAATTTCGGCATTAGGTTTGTCGTTAAGGTAATAATCGTTTACGCTTAATCTGCCGCCAATATAGCGTTGTACGGTCGTTATATAATTTGCTTGGAGCAGCATATTGAAAAATTTGTAGTATGTGTTTTTAGTAATTCCCAAATGGTGGAGCAGCACCGGCACTTTTGGAAAGGCGGCGTTCCCACTGCCAGTAAATCCGCAAAAATAAGCATAGATAGCCTTTGCTTTGAGCGGTAAGCGAGTGTCAAGCATAACCGCTTTTGGAATAAAACCAAAACCGGCAGCTTCCAGACCGCCAAAACGGATACGGATATAGGCTTGATTATGTTTTTTATCTTCCGGCTTTTCTTCAAACTTTTTAGGATTTGAAATAAGAGTATAGATATTCTTTGTGAAGCCGTCCCCTCTGCCGCCGTGAGCGTGGGCTTGTTCTACAACGATATAACCCTGTGAAGTTATAACGTTAAAATGTTTATAGTATGTATCCTTGTTTATCTGCAAGTCGGCAACAATTTTATCACGGCTTGGAAAAGCAGTATTGCCGCTTCCGGCATAGCTGCAAAAATAGGCGTAGATTCCCTTTGCTTCAATAGTTAAATCGGGGTCTATCATAACGTACTTTGGCAGAACGCCGTAGCCCTTATACTTGATACCCTCTATTCGTAATTCGTCTATAAAGTCTAACTTTATAACGTTATTAACGTTATCCATTTTTCACCTCGTCGCTATCTTAAAGCCATTTGGTAGCCGTCAAGCATTTTATCAACGGTTTTCAGCCGCCGGACACCTACAAGCCTTTTAATGGTAACGTTATAATCAACTCCGTCAAAAAACTTTTCCGGTACATTATGCGCCCACGCAAGCACGGTTTCTTGCAGCTCTGCGCTGCTTATCCGACGTGCCTTATAATCATCAACAGCTTTTTTCATTTCTCCGCACAGCTCAATAACTGTTGTTGGATAAAGCATATATTTTTCCGGCATAGTGTCCCCCTACAAAAACTATATTTACAAAATAAACATACCACAAACTCAACATTAAGTCAACAAGAGAAAGCCGCCCTTTTTAGGGGCGGCTTTCTTTGTTTGTTTACCATTCGCCAAAGGTGATTAAAAAACTGTCCTCTACCTCGTCCGGAGAAACGAAATGCGGCGTTTCAAATTTCTTATACAGCATATTGATTTCATCGTCGGTCAAGCTTGTAAACTCTCCGTCGCCGCCGTCTGCGGCTATAAAGAAGTCCCCAACGATAATATCATTCTCAAAACGCCGGTTTCCCTCTAACCCCTCTAATTTGCCGTTCTCGTTGCAAATTATCATAAGCCGGTCTGATAGGGCGATAACTTCAATATACCCGCCTACAAGCTTCTGTAACGTTATAACGTGATAACGCCACAGTTTTTTCGCAAAATATTTTATTATATCAAAAGACAGTTACAAAATGGGTCACAAAAAGCCTCTTTTTTGTCCCAGCAAAAAAGAAAAGTTAGAAAAGGGTTGACGGCAATAAGCCAAAGCAGTATAATAAGAACGTAAAACGTAGTCCGCAAACAAAAAAGGGGTTGACAAGATATGACGCACGGATACAATTTCTTTAGAGCAGAGCAGAGCAGAGCAGAGCAGAGCAGAGCAGAGCAGAGCAGAGCAGAGCAGAGC
>OHMU01000318.1_pt1 | contig 27429 bp, 18 predicted proteins | sample 1569441 | NCBI WGS metagenome assembly OHMU01 (sample SAMEA3879527, study PRJEB24766) | human gut metagenome | biome: human-associated habitat; feature: feces | place: USA | collected 1985/1987 | reverse complement strand
TGCAGGGACGCTTAACGCTACACGTCCGCATATTAGTACATATATCTTAGGTTAGTGGCGTTTTTTGAAAGGTCAATGTTAGTGCAGTTGCACTGATACACTCACGAAAATATTAATGGCTTGTCAGTACGGAAAATTCTTTCAGCAGTGTTGGCGATATATTTCACAGTGAGGTTTTATCAATAATCAGTTTAACTACAAACATCGCCCGTAGCCTTATCCTACGGGCGATGCTTATAATTTACTCTGCGTCTTACTTATCCGCACTTTCCTGTACCTGTGGCTTGCTTACCGAGGCAATATCATTCATATGGCTGACGGTCATAAGATAATCCACCTTGCTTTGTACGCCGTCCTTTGTGGCTGTGCCGGTCTGCTCCATTGAGGTGCAGTATCCGTCTTTATCAATTGTATACACAACGCTGAAGCTGTCAAGGTCACCGACAAGACCGAGCTGAGAAGCCATTGAGCTGTTGAGCTTTGAAACATCGTACTGCATAGTGATTACCTTTGTGTCTGCCGTATTCTTTACTTCCGAGCTTGTCACGCTTTCGGGCTTTATGAATATCATGCCCTCTGCGGTCATAGACATCTTGTTAGTGCGTGTGTAGCATACATAATCCTTATCGCCGCTCACAAGAGTATGCCATTCGCCGTCGGAATAATAGTTGTACTCCGAGCCGTTGTGATATTCATAATATTTTGTTTTGCCGTCTGTGCCGAAATAGCTGTACGATAGGGTATCGCTCTTATCGTAGCAGAATGTCAGTTCCTGCGTAACCGTACCGGTTTGCTTATCCGTAACCGTGATCTCGGCTGAATACAGCGAGGAATACAGCTTTCGTGCGTTTTCTATGTCGCTGTAGCCGTCAATATGCGAATAATCGGCACTGCACGCCGTTATTGACGCCACAGCCGTTAAAGCCGTGATAAATGCGGCTGCGATTTTTCCTGTTCTTTTCAATATAATGCTCCTTTGAAATCTAAACGGTAAAGACTGTTAAATAAAAATACAGCGGGTGACCTGCTTTACGCAAAATCCCCGCTGTTTCTTTATAAATGTAATTCTGTCCGTCTACACTTTTCTACACGTCTACACATCGGGTTATTACCCGATATACACTACTTGGTCGGGAGTGTGAATTATTCTGCAAAACCGCTTTCAACGAGCTTTACAAGGCCGTCAACAGCAAGCTGCTCATCAGAGCCGTCAGCAATGATTCTGATAGTTGTACCGCCTACAATGCCGAGTGAAAGGATACCGAGAAGGCTCTTTGCGTTTACTCTTCTTTCTTCCTTCTCAACCCAGATTGATGACTTGTACTCGTTAGCCTTCTGGATGAAGAATGTTGCGGGTCTTGCGTGTAAACCTACCTGATTCTTAACGCTTACTTCTTTAACAAACATGATTGGTTACCTCCGTAAAATCGTATTATCTTTCCGTCGAGCTGTCCGCATTGAGATGTTATGCGGTATCTCCGCTCTGTACCTATAGTATATCCAAATGTTCTTTGTTCGTCAACAAAGATTTTTCAATTTGTCAATTTTTCTGCGATTATTTTTCACTTTTGTTCAATAGTCCTTAAACATTTCACGATAGTTTGTGTGATATGCACAAAAAACTTTCAACAAAGTATTCAACATATACATTAGTTTTCAACCGTTTTGCTTATTTTGGCTGTTTTACCCTTTGAAATGCTTTGTCCATATGGAAATGGCTGTCGCTGAAAACAAGGCTTCTCTGATAGTTCTGCTTAAAGCCGAAATCACAGCCTGCACCTGAAATCATCATAAGAGAACTCTCTTATTTTCCGCATACCGAGCGAGGTATTATAGTATATTGACGGCAGAGCCATACCGTTGAACGTGTTGTTCTTTACCATTGAGTATATCGACATATCGCACAGCACAAGGCGGTCGCCCGGTTTAAGCGGCTCGTCGAATGAATAATCTCCTATCACATCGCCTGCAAGGCAGGTGTTGCCGCCAAGCCGCACAGTGACAGCCCTTTCGCCCTTTTCTCCGGCAATATTGCCGTTTGGCTGAATGATAACTGGGCGGTACGGCATTTCAAGCACATCAGGCATATGGCAGGCGGCTGAAGCGTCAAGTATCGCTATATCGTCCTCGCCGTTTATTTTTCCGTCTATCACGTCAAGCACAGTTGTTACAAGAAATCCTGCATTCAGAGCGACAGCCTCGCCCGGCTCAAGATACACCTCAAGCCCGTATTCATTCTTGAAATGGTTTATCACCTCAACAAGTGTGTCAATATCGTAGTCATCCCTTGTTATATGGTGTCCGCCGCCGAAATTTATAACGCTCATCTTATCAAGATACTTGCCGAACTGCACCTCGACCTCCTTTGCGGTACGCATTAAGTCGTCGCTGTTCTGCTCGCAGAGGGTGTGAAAATGAAGTCCGTCTATTTCGTCAAGGATTTCCTCGCCGTAACGCCTTATATCCTCCTCAAATGAAGCAAGCGTCTGTCCGAGCCTTGAGCCGGGAGCGCACGGGTCGTATATCTCGTGTCCCTCCTGTGTGGAAAATCTCGGATTTACACGGATAAGGCAGTGCTTGTCCTTTACTGCGTCACGGTGCAGGGCAAACTGCCTTATTGAATTGAACACAAAATGTCCTGCGTACTTTGCAAGCTCGTTTATTTCCTTATCTGTATAGGCAGGAGAGAAAACGTGCGTTTCATTGCCGAAATATTCATATCCGAGCCGTGCCTCGTAAAGTCCGCTTGCGGTAGTACCGCTGAGATAGCCGCTTATCAGAGGGTAGGTGCTGTACATCGAAAACGCTTTCTGTGCAAGAAGTATCTTACAGCCTGTCATATCCTGTACGCTTTTCAGTATCTCACAGTTGCGTCTGAGATAGCATTCTTCTGTGACATAGCACGGGGTATCTACCTTGTTTATATCAAAAGTCGGTGTGTTCATATTTTGCTCCAGTCTATTGTGTCGGGTATCAGGTAATCGTCAACGTCAAAGCGACGTTTTTTGAAGTAATAATGCTTGTCCTCGTCCGTTATTTCACGGATAACCCTTGCAGGATTTCCTGCGGCTATGCAGTTGTCGGGAATATCCTTTGTCACAACGCTCCCGGCACCGATAACAACGCCGTTTCCGACCTTTACTCCCGGTGTGATTACAACGTTTCCGCCTATCCATACGTTATCGCCTATCGTTATATCTATGCCGTATTCATAGCCTGTGTTACGGGGAATATAATGTACGGGATGACCTGCTGTGTAGATGGCTACATTTGGAGCAAGCATAACATTATTGCCGATTTTAACCTTGCCGACATCAAGTATTACCAGATTATAGTTTGCAAAGAAGTTGTTGCCGACCTCGATATTACTGCCGTAATCGCAGTGGAACGGCTGTTCTATATGAATAGTGTCACCTGTCTTACCGAGAAGCGAGCGGAGGATTTTGTCCATTTTATCTCGGTCATCCGGGTGGCAGTTGTTGAATTCGTATATCTTACGCTTGCATTCCGCACGTTCTTCGCTCAGCCCGTCAAGCCAGGCTTTATAGGGAAGATTTGCGTGCATACGCTGTTTCATATCCATATTGTTTCTCCTTTATGATAATCCGGATTTAAGGTCCACAAGCGTATTTTAGCACAAAAGCGACAGCAATGCAACCGGATCGAACTTGACAACAGCTGAAAATATGTTATAATATAAATAAAGAGGGAAACGACAGACGGTCGCTCCCGTTTAAATCAGTTAAGAAATAACCGCCTTCCGTTTGCGACTGGGGCGGTTATTTCTTTTTATAAAAAGAAATGATTGTGAATATCATAACTGTGAAAGCAGTAAGAAATATTCCTATCTGTGTTAAATCGCTTAGTGTTATGTACACAGCTCCACCTCCTTTCAAAGTGCTTTCGCACTTTCGGGAGATGAATTGACCGCCTGACGTCCAAGGTTTCCCCTCGTGAATATTTTAGCATATCATAGTGGAAAATGCAACTTGTCTGAACTTGACAATGCGCTAAAGTCTTTATCGATAATCCAATTTGAAATTGATTTTTTCTCAATTATTAAGCGGTGGACTGCTGACTATCTATAGATTATAATATAATTACAGTTCGATCGGCTGAATACTTGAATTGGAGTTGTAAATATGAGTTTCGGAAATATTATTAAAAAACTGCGCTCAGATAGGAATATGACGCAAGAACAACTTGCCGAAGTGCTTTCGATCTCTGCGCAGGCGGTAAGTCGTTGGGAAACAAATATTGCTTTACCTGATATTTCACTGCTGCCTATACTGGCAAACTTTTTCGATGTAACGACCGACTTCTTGCTGGAAGTCGATGCTTCGTCAAGAGAAAAAGAAATTGAGTCACTGTCAGAAGCCGCAAGAGAGTATACAACCAATGGTCAGTGGTCGAAAGGTGTTGAAATTTTGCGAAAAGCTATCAGAAAATATCCGTCGGCATATAAGTTGTCGCACGAGCTCGCAAGTGCTTTGTATTGTTCACCGCAAGAAACAGATACAATATCTGATGAGCATTACGAAAAATTGTTACAGGAAGTTGTTTCACTCGAAGAAAATGTGCTTGAAAACTCTAAGGACACAGAATTAAGGCACAGTGCGATTCAGTTGCTTTGTTATGCTTATCCCAAATTAAATATGCCCGAAAAAGCGGAAAGTCTTGCAAATACAATGCCTTATGCTCATCAGTGCAGAGAAGATCTGCTTGTATCTGTATCCGACAAAACCAAACGATACAGATATCAGCAGGACGCAATTTTAACCCACTTGCAGTTAATGCTTTCCGGTATAACCTTCAACTGTGCTCCTTTGGATGATAACACAAAGCCCTATACACCTGAGGAACTGATTTTATTGAATAAAAAAGTCATCGACATATTGAACATAATCTTTGAAGATAAGAATTATGGCTTTTTTAAGCAAAAAATCGCATGGACATATCTCGATATTGCTTGGTTCTATGCCAAAATCAACAATCGCAATGAAACCATAAAATATCTGACCCTTGCCAAAAATCAATCTATCGATAATGATAAAGCAGTATACAAGCCGACAGAAACATATACCTGCCTGATTGCGCGCGGAAAAGAGTACGGCGAAGTTTGGCATAATATTAATGCGAATGATTCAATGCACCAGATAAACGAAATGGACGATAAAATATATGACTTTATCAGAGATGATGTTGAATTTAAAAAAATCGCAGAAGAATTAAGACAATATGCACACGAGCGTTAATATCCGTCCATTTTGCTCCTAAATCTAATATATAAGTGCAGAAAAATCAAGATTACAGATCCGAACAAGCAGGGTTTTCCTCAGCAAATGTTTCAGCATATAGCTTAAGGATAGGCAACAGCAAACCGCAGTATCGAAACTGACCCGATACTGCGGTTTCACTTACATTCAGATATGAAATCACATAACATCAGCTTTTATCCCCTGATAAGTATCCCTCAGCTTCATCTGACGGTCTATGCCGCCAAGTACCGCAATTTTGTCGGCACTCCACAGGGGAGCTACCAGACAACGCTTGTCCGCATCGCCGGTAATCCGCTCTATGACAATGTCGGCGGGGAGATATTCAAGCTGTGATATTACTATATCTATGTACTCGTCACGGGTGAGCGGAACGTAACCGCCCGACAGGAAGAGCCGTTCAAGAGCGGTGCCGTGATTTATATGAAGAAGGTGTATCTTCACGGCGTCAGGGTGCAGACGGGCGACCTCCTTTGCGGTTTCGAGCATATCGGATAGGCTTTCTTCCGGCAAGCCGTCAATCAGATGAAGGCAGGTGCGTATGCCGGATTCTTGCAGTTTACGGTAGCCCTCCAGAAACTCGTCATAGGTGTAGCATCTGTTGATGATTTGTGCTGATTTATCGTGTATTGTCTGCAAGCCAAGCTCAACGGTAAGGTGGGTCTTGCTGTTAATGTCACAGAGCAGGGCGATAACATCATCGGGAAGGCAGTCGGCCCTTGTGCCGATTGAAATTCCGTGTACTCCAAAATCAAGCGCCGCAGTGTATGCCTCTTTAAGCGTTGCGACAGGTGCGTATGTGTTGGTATTTGCCTGAAAGTAGGCTGTAATGAGGCTGTCCGGGTGTTTCTTGTATATACGTTCCTTTTCAGCGGCAAGCTGACGCTTTACGCTGTCGTAGATTTCACCGTCCGATTTTTCGGTGAAGTAGCCGCTTCCGCCCATACAGTAGATACATCCGCCCGTGCCTTTTGTGCCGTCTTTATTCGGGCAGGTGAAGCCTGCGTCAATGACCGCCTTGAACACTTTGCTGTTGAACGATGATTTATTATAGTAATTCAACGTGTGATAACGCTTGTTGTCATCGGAATATATAAAAGGGTTTGTATTGTTCATAGTTCTCCTTATGTTGTTTGAAAATTTAATAATACACGAAAAATAAATATACCAGTGTAAATGCAATAGCAAAATTAATCAATGCTTTCATATTTCTTAATTAAACTTTACAATTGCGGTATTGACTTTGATGCCGTAGGGGTGTATAATTAACTGGTATCTGCATACAGCGGATATAATACAGAGGTATAGACATAACAAACAGGAGGAAATAATTATGCCATTTTGTCCTAAATGCGGAACAGAGTATCAGGACGGCTCAAAGTTCTGCGCAAAGTGCGGTGCAAACCTTGACGGTTCTGTTGCACCTGTTCCGATAAATCAAAATCCGGGCTTCTTTCAGAAAATATTTGACACAAAGAATGTAACTTCTACAATGGACGCCAACGATATAAACACAGGTAAGGCAATGTCAATACTCGCTTATTGTGCGGTACTCGCATACATACTTACAGGATGGATATTCGGCGGCTTTATTGCAATCATCGTGCTTGCAGGTATGCTTGTAGCTCCCTGTATCACAGCGGGCAAGTCAAAATTCTTACAGTATCATCTTTCAATGATATTTCCTGTTATTCTCGGTGTAATGGCAGTGGGAGCTATTGAATACTTCTTTGCAAGAATTCTGTACAACGCTGTTTACTACGGTATTTTCTACGCTACATTCAACGAATTTGCCGCAGGCTTTGTAGGTGTTCTTTTAGCTTGGCTGATACACATAATATTCATGGCTGTACCGATAATCATACTGGTAACCGGCCTTATCAACGCTATCGGCGGCAAGGCCAAGGATCTTCCCCTTATCGGCAGAATCAAGATGATATTTGAAAAGTAAACATATGCTTAAACAGCCTTCGCTTTTGCGGAGGCTGTTTTTTATTCTCCGAATGATATTTTACACTTTTGCAGGTAAAATTTCAATATCAAAAGTGAATTTTCTGTCGGAGAAATATTAAATTGTTTGAATCGCTATAATACGGCGATTTTTGTTTTGTTAAGCCTGATCATAAAGATAACGGAAACAAGAGCAGATATAGCTTCTGCTATCGGGAACACCCACCACATAAGCATATCGGGCGCACCGCCGAGAACAAGGAGCGAAAATCCCCACGCTACCGGCAATACAAGCACAAGCTGTCTTAAGAGCGATACTATGAGCGATTGCAAACCGCCGTCGATCGCTTGAAATATGCCCTGAAATGCGATATTCATTCCTGCAAATACAAAGCTTATTGTGATAATGCGCATTGCGTCTGTGCATAGCCTGAGTGAGTTGCCCGAAAGCGAGAACATCTCGCCGAGAGGCACGGCGAAAATTTCGATAAGAATTGTGCCGAGCGCCATTATTATAAGCGTGTAGAGCATACCGTACTTTATGCCGTCTTTGATACGGGCCTTGTCTGCCATTCCGTGAGCGTAGGATATGACGGGAGTTATTGCGTCACGCATACCGAAAGCGGCAAACAGGAAGAACTGCTGTACCTTGTAATAAAGTCCGTAGGCGGTGACAGCGTCCACGCTTACCGAGCCTAAGATTACGTTCATACCGTAGGTCATTATCGACATAAGCGCCTGTGCGATTATAGCCGGAAGTCCTATAGAGTATATGCCCTTTATAATTTTCATATCGGGCTTTTTGTAACGCAGTTTTTTGGCTATTTCCGTGTTGAATTTGATATGAAAGATAAGAGCGGTGACAAGAGAAACTATCTGACCTATAACCGTTGCGAGAGCCGCACCTTTTACTTTCATTTCCGGAAAACCGAGAAGTCCGTATATCATTATCGGGTCGAGGATTATGTTGGTGACAGCGCCCGCTATCTGGGCTATCGTTGAAAAAAGCGACCTGCCCGTTGCCTGCAGCAGCTTTTCGTATATCGAAAAGAACGTGATGCCGAATGACATTGTACAGCATATCGTAAGGTAATCGACTGCCATTTTCGCTATCTCCCCGTCCTGCGTCTGCGTGCGGATATAAGGCTCTACACCGAACAGTCCGACAAGCAGAAAAACAACATATATTATAAGCGCAAGAAATTCCGCATTGCCGGAGGTTAGGCTCGCTTTTTCCTTATCGCTTTGTCCGAGAGATTTTGAAAGCAGAGCATTTGCACCGACGCCTGTGCCTATACCTACCGCCACCATAAGCATCTGCATAGGAAAGGCAAGCGTCAGTGCGTTGAACGCCGTCTCGCCGCCCGTCTGCATATTCGTTACAAATGCGCTGTCAACTATGTTGTAGACTGCCTGCAATACCATTGAGAGTATCACGGGAAGTCCCGTCCTGAGCAACAGCTTTTTTACAGGCTCTGTCCCGAGCCTGTTTACTTTTTCCTGTTCCATATTTATATTCCTTTCTTTTGGCAAAAAAATAAAGCGTAAATCCGTGTCCGGATTTACGCTTTCGCTACTCGACTGTATTTATTTTAGCATTTTGATTTCGTTTTTGTCAAGCCGACAGAAAAATTTCGGCGTTTTTATAACTCAGCGGCGGTAAAAACAAGGCCGATTTGTCAGATATTTTACCACACTATAAATAATAAATATGATAAGCGTTAAAATGACGGTTATTTCCCCGCACCCCAGTATTTCCTGTCAAGACTTCTGAAATTTACCGCCGAGGATATATCCTGCCGCCTTATTACCTCGCTTCCTGAAAGGTCAGCGCAGGTGCGTGCGACTTTAAGTATCCTGTCATATGCCCTTGCCGACAGCCCCATTTTATCAAAGCAGTCGGAGAGCATCTGCTTTGCGTTTTCGTCCATAGGACACATTTCGTGAAGATATGAGGGCGGAATTTTGGAGTTTGAGCGTATTTCCGTACCTGCAAAACGCTTTTGCTGTATTTCTCTTGCTTTCATTATACGTTCAAGCACGGCACTGCTCGGCTCGCCCTTTTTCGCACTGCTTATTTCCTCGTAAGATAACTGCGGCATTTCAACCTGTATATCTATTCTGTCAAGAACAGGGCGGCTTATCTTGCCGAGATAGTTCTGTATCATATTCTGAGAGCAGGTGCATTTTCCCTTCGGGTTGCCGAAGTTTCCGCAAGGACAGGGGTTCATTGCGGCAACAAGCATAATATCGCACGGATATGACACCGACCCTTGCGCTCTTGATATGGTTATAACTCCGTCCTCAAGCGGTTGCCTGAGCGTTTCAAGCGTCCTGCGGTCAAACTCCGGCAGTTCGTCAAGAAATAATACTCCGTTATGTGCAAGGGATATTTCTCCCGGGCGTGGTATACTTCCGCCGCCGATAAGACCTACTGCCGAGGCGGTATGTGATACGCTTCTGAACGGGCGAACCGTGACTATCGGCTTTTCACGGTCGAGCATACCTGCTATTGAATGTATTCCTGTTGTTTCAATGCTTTCGTCAAAGGTCATCGGAGGAAGGATAGACGGTATACGCTTTGCTATCATGCTTTTTCCCGTGCCGGGAGGGCCTATGAGAAGTACGTTGTGGAAGCCTGCGGCGGCTACCTCCAGAGCGTGACGGGCGAGTGCCTGACCCTTTACATCGGATAAATCCTCCGTTTCAAACATCTCTGCGGACGGAACGTAGGGAGGCTCGGGCGATATACGCTTCTTTCCTGTGAAATGGTTTATAAGGTCGGAAATATGGCTTATTCCGTATACGGACAGACCCTCAACAACGGACGCTTCCTTGGCGTTTTCGGCAGGGAGGAACAGCCGTTTTATACCGCATTTCTTGGCTTCTATCGCCATGCTGATAATTCCGCCCGTGAAAACAAGCGAGCCTCCGAGCGAAACCTCTCCGATAAAGGCACAGTCCGACAAATCATCGGTTATTATATTGTTTACCGCAAGAATGGCGGCGATTATCGTGAAGTCGTACAGCGAGCCGCATTTGCGTACATCCGCAGGAGCAAGATTTACCGTGAGGCGCTGACCGCTGACGGAGATTCCGATACCCGATAACGCACCCTTTATACGCATCCTGCTTTCCTGTACCGCAAGGTCGCCCAGTCCTACTATATCGAAGGACGGCTGACCTCTTGAGGACATTATTTCTGCGGTGACTTTAAAGGCATTCATACCGAAAAGTCCCATACCGTTTACCTGAGAATACATATTTACACCCGTTTCATATCATTTTAAGTGATTGCTATGTAATGATTATACAACGTTTTAGGTATATTTTCAACAAAAACGGGAATTTTTGATTTCAAAAAATTTAATAATATTTTTACGATTTTATTTGCATTTACGGCGGAAAAATGTTATACTGTTTGTTGAATGGAATTTTAGGTTAGCCACAGCTATATTTACCTAATTTTTAAATACAGCAAACTGTGCTACCGTTTTATACAGAAAGGACAGATTATTATGGCAAATACTACAGAGCTTTATAACGAATGGCTTGAAAAAGCGGTCAAGGATCCCGATTTAAAGACAGAGCTTGAGAATGTAAAGGGCAAGGACGAAGAAATAAACGACCGTTTCTACCGTGATCTCGAATTCGGCACGGGCGGTCTGAGAGGCGTTATCGGCGCAGGTACAAACAGAATGAACGTTTATACCGTAGGCAAGGCTACTCAGGGTCTTGCAAACTACCTTAAGAACACAGGCAAGAGCGATCTTAAGGTTGCTGTTGCATACGACAGCAGAATAAAGTCTGACGTATTCGCAAAGCACGCCGCTTCGATATTTGCCGCAAACGGCATTACAGCAAACATCTACACAGAGCTTATGCCCACACCTATGCTTTCTTGGGCTGTAAGAGCGCTCGGCTGTGACGCAGGTATCATTGTTACCGCAAGCCACAACCCTGCAAAGTATAACGGTTATAAGGTTTACGGAAGCGACGGCTGTCAGGTTACTCTTGAAGCCGCTGAAAAGATTCTCGGTGAGATTGAGAAACTCAATATCTTCGCAGACGTAAAGAGCGGCGACTTTGAGCAGTTTGTAAACGAAGGAAAAATAAAGTACATCGGTCAGGATGTTATTGACGAATATATCGCAAACGTTAAAAAGCAGTCCATCCACCCCGAGCTTTGTGCAAAGAGCGGACTGAAGGTTGTTTATACTCCTCTTAACGGTGCAGGCAACAAGCCCGTCCGCCGTATCTTAAAGGAAATCGGTATAAACAACGTTGTAGTTGTAAAGGAACAGGAAATGCCCGACGGCAACTTCACTACCTGCCCCTATCCCAACCCCGAGATAAAGGAAGCTCTGCACTTAGGTCTTGAGCTTTGCAAGACAGAAAAGCCCGACTTACTGCTTGCTACCGACCCCGACAGCGACCGTGTAGGTATCGCAGTTCCCGACGGTGACAACTACGTTCTGTTCACAGGTAACGAGGTAGGCGCAATGCTGCTCGAATATATCTGCAAGGAGCGTATCGCCGCAGGTACAATGCCCGCAAACCCCGTTGCAGTAAAGACAATAGTTACTACCGATCTTGTAAAGGCTATCGCCACTAAGTATGGCGTAGAGCTCAGAGAAGTCCTCACAGGCTTCAAGTTCATCGGTGAGCAGATAGGCTTCTTAGAGGCAAAGGGCGAGGAAAACAGATATATCTTCGGCTTTGAGGAAAGCTACGGCTACCTTGCAGGCTCTTATGTAAGAGATAAGGACGCTGTTGTAGCATCTATGCTTATCTGCGAGATGGCGGCATTCTATCGTTCACAGGGTATTTCTCTTGTACAGGCAAGAGCAAAGATGTACAGCGACTACGGCTTCTACTGCAACAAGCTCGATACATTCACTTTCGAGGGTGAAACAGGTATGAAGAAGATGAACGCTATCATGGATACTCTCAGAAACGAAAAGCTTGACGCTGTTGCAGGTCTTAAGGTTATCGGCAAGGCTGACTACAAGCTCAGCGTAAAGACAGACTACGAAAGCGGCAAGACAGAAGAACTCACACTTCCTAAGTCAAACGTTATCACATTCTACCTTGAGGATAACGCAAGCGTAGTAATAAGACCCTCCGGTACTGAGCCTAAAATCAAGCTCTACTACACAACAGTAGGCACAAGCGTTGAAGATGCGGCTGAAAAGCAGGTTAAACTCTCGGCAGATTTCACAAAGATTGTAGGCTGAAACTGTCTGTGATATAAATTTTTCGGGAAATTTGAAAAAACTATTGCAAAACAGTTTTGTATATGCTATAATAGTAACCTAAGCGTGAAAGCGCAGTATTCTGAAATCATAGCGAAAGCTGTAATTTAGATTAATTCTAAAGGTCAGGAGGTGACAGCATGAAAGAAGGTATCCACCCTAACTACCAGCCCACCACTATCAAGTGTGCTTGCGGCGAGGTTATCGAAACAAGATCAACCAAGCAGGATATAAAGGTTGAAATCTGCTCGAAGTGCCACCCTTTCTTTACAGGAAAGCAGAAGTTGGTTGACACAGGCGGACGTGTTGACAAGTTCAAGAAGAAGTACAATCTTGACAAGTAATGAAAAAAGAGGATCGTGGTTTTCACGGTCCTTTTTGTTTTAAGCACGGTGTACAGCCGTGCTTGTTTTTTTGTTATGCCTGCATTTGATTCTTTCAAAGGCGAAGGGAGTATTTAGCAAGGCTGTTGCAAAAAAGTAAAAAATCAGCCGTGCATCGCCTTGATGCACGGCTTTAATGTTATTGGCTGTTCTTTTCGAAGGTCGGCGTACCCTTTGCGTAGCTTCCGTCACGCTGTCTTACAAGCGATTCATCCTTACTGCAGTCGATTATTGCGACCTTGCCGAGAATTTCTCCGCTTTCGTTGCTGAGTATCAGCGTTTCGCCGGTTTTAAGACTGAAATTAGTCTGCATTTTCATCAGCGTATTTTCAGACTTGTTGTTCTTGCAAACTATCGTGAGCGTTGAATGAGGCTTTATGTTGACAGTGGGTATCTTGTAGCGGTTAAGCATATCATCCTTATCTGTAAGATAAAGACCTTTTGTTGATACGTCGTTGTCATTGGGGTTGTAAAGCTCTATCCAGTCTTCATCGCCGCCCGTGTACACTTCGCTTATATACAGCAGTTCGCCTGTAGACGATGTTTTTTCACTGCGTGCGTTTATTGTTATCTTGCCCTTTTTAGCCATTGAGCTGTCTATTGTTATCTCACGGTCGGTATAGGTCTTGCCGTTTATCTCCCAGCTTGTGAAGGTGTAGCCCGACATATCCTCGGCTGTCAGCTTTACCTTGTAGGGTGTGAAATATTCGGCTGTTACCGTATTTGAGTCCTTGACGGTCTGAATGTTCATAGTGAGCTTAAGACCCTTTGCACCGTTCAGCTTTACCTTGTATGTATCGTCCTTGTCGATTCCGAAATTCTTGCAGATGTCGCTGAGAATGATATTTGCACGCTTGTCGGCGAACTCTCTTATCTCGTTTCTGCTGTTTTCAAACGTACCCTCGTTTGCCCACGTTGATGTGATACCCTTGTTCAGAGCATAAAGCTGTTCCTTATCGCTGTCTGCGAGCTTCTGCTCAAGCGTTGCCAGAATATTTTCAGAGCTGAATGCGCCGCCTATAAGGTCGCAGAGGTTGTTCGCCAGCTTTTCACGCATATCCGCACGTTCCATAAGTGCAGAAATAAGCACTGAGCCGCCTGCAGGGTGAGTGCCGTTTAAAATCTTGGTCAACGTCTTGTTTGCGTATCCGTCCGAATAAAGTCCCCAGGCAAATTCTGCATCGTAGAAGAAATATCTCCACTTGCCGTCCTGGTACTTGCTTGTGACCTCTTCGCCGTCTGACGCAACATACCGCCACACTTTATAGTTGTTTCCGGGCCAGTCACGGTTGTCGATAAATAACTGCATTGCGAGGTAGTGCATATAGTTGTCTATATCTACCATAGAGCAGAACTGCTCGAATTTCTTGTCGTCGGTAAGTCCGCTCTCAGCAAGCTCAAGAACCTTGTTATAATCGTCTGCCGCACCTTCTGCGTTTTCATCGACTATCTCGCCTTCGGCTTTTCCGACCACCTGATAGTTGTCCTTCGTGCCGCCGTAGCGTTCTTCGAGATATGCACGGCTGAAATTCTGATGGAGCCACGCAAAGCCGTAATACTTTCCGTTAAGAAATACTGCCGCAGGGGCGGTCGACTGTGCATCAAGGTAGCCCGACTGCTTCGCAAGCGACATCGAAAGCTCGTCACGCACACCTGCAAATTCACGGTCGTTTGCACCGTTACGCAAAACTATGCGGTCAATCTTTGTGAGAATCGCACCGTTTTCATCTGTAGCGTCACTGAAGAACGGGTAGCTGAATTTGCCTTTATCGCCGGTGTACATCGTTCTTGCGATGAGCTTCCACGATTTCTGGTCAACTGCGGCAGAATATGCACCTGCAACTCTTGCGCCTGCCTGCTGTGAAACAAGAAGCTCTCCGCTGCTTGAAAAAGCCTCGACATACATAGGCCTTTCGCCTGCCATACCTTCCTGATTCCAGTTTGCAGGTTCGTTGGGCGTGATTTCGCTTTTTCCGTCATACTCGTTTGCTATCCACTCGTCACGGATTTTTCCTGCTACGGCGATGCCTTTTTCATAATCGTAAAGGTTTTCACTGTCGGTCGAAAGCACGAATACATAAGTGCCTTTTTCAAAACGTTCCGACACATCCTCGCCTGTGACATAGCTTTTTGTGAATACTTCGGAAGTGCCGTTCTCGCTTACCGCAATGGCTTTTATCGTCTTTGCGGTGACCTCTCCCGAGCTGTGCACCTTTATGGGATTTGTATATCTGTTTGATTTTTTCGTGGGGGTCTCGCCGTTTGTGGTATAGTAGATTGTTGCCGTTTTATCTTTTGCTTTAAGCTCAACCGATATGTCTTTATCAAAAAAGCTGCCGTCGGGAGAGAAGGCAATATCTGTTTTCTGCTTTACCCCGCCGTCCTCGTCCTTTATTATCGGCTGAAGCGGGCTTAACACTTCGGGAAGTCCGCCCTCCGCCGATAAAAAAGCGTTATAGGTTATTGCGGCGGCTGTACCTACAGCAACCACTGCGGCAAGAATGCCTGCACGTTTTAATGTTCCGCTGTGAATAAACATGATTCCTCCGTTTAGAATCCAAGGGTTAATGGCACTAAGCCTGTATAAATTCTATTGTAACAGAAAACGTTGTCAAAATCAACGATAATTACAAGAATTCCGCTAAATATTCCGTGAAAAATCATATGTAAATATACGGTAACATATTTAAGGAAAATCTGACATACACTTGTAAAAAAGAAAACACAACGAGGAAGGAACGGTATTTCAAATGACGGAATTTTTACCGGAGGGAAGAAGACTTGCATACAAAGAGAACACGGCGGCATTGCAATCAGCCAAAACTCTTATGCAGGCGGCGGTGTCGGGGGCAATACTTGAGGCTTCGTGTACGGTGTGTGATGCGGAGCATAATATGCACGTCGATCTTGGCTGTATGAAGGGAATAATACCTCGCAGTGAGGGCGCAATAGGCATAGAAAGCGGTGCGACACGGGATATAGCGCTTATATCAAGAGTGGGAAAGCCTGTCTGCTTCAAGATAACGAAGATAGACGAAACCGGAAGCGAGCCGTTGGCAATCCTGTCAAGGAAGGCGGCACAGGAGGAGGCAGACAAGGAATATGTATCAAAGCTGACTCCCGGTGATATTATAGGGGCGAGGGTAACGCATCTTGAACAGTTCGGCTGTTTTGTGGACATAGGCTGCGGCATTGCGTCAATGATACCGATTGACGCTATCTCGGTATCAAGAATAGTTCATCCTGCAAACAGATTTTCGGTAGGCGACGATATTTTTGCGGTGGTGAAAGGTCGGGATCAGGGACATATCTGCCTTACACACAAGGAACTGCTCGGAACGTGGCAACAGAACGCAGAACGTTTTGCGGTAGGTGAAACCGTTCCCGGCATTGTAAGGTCTATAGAGGACTACGGAATTTTTATAGAGCTTGCACCGAATCTCGCAGGGCTGGCGGAGCTTAAAAGCGGAATAAAGGTGGGAGATTGCGCCTGCGTGTATATCAAGGCGATTATACCCGAAAAAATGAAAATCAAGCTGATAATAGTAAACTGCTGTGATGACGGCTGTGTTCCGCTTGAAGCACCGTATTTCATTACAGAGGGGCATATTGACCGGTGGGTGTATTCAACTCCCGGTGCGCCGAAGTACATAGTTACGGATTTCAGCGAATAGCGTGGCGGCAATGTGCCGCCTCAAATTCCGCCTGCGGCAATGTGCCGCCTCAAACTCCGCCTTTGGAATTGTCTGAGCTATCCGCAGGATAGCAAAACGGCGGGCGGCAATGTTGCGCTTCAAATTTGCTTATCTGAATGGCGGAGAATTGCGTAACCTCCGATGACGGCGGTAAAATATGTTGGAATTTTGCAAAAAATAAAGCCGTTGCGGTGTTCCGTAACGGCTTTAGTGCTATATGCTGATTACTTTATATCAAGTGCTGATTTAAGCTCGTCAACCTTGTTTGTCTTTTCCCAAGCAACGTCAAGGTCTGTACGTCCCATGTGACCGTAAGCGGCAAGAGGTCTGTACTTTGTATTTCTTAAATTCAGTGAGCTGATTATCGCACTGGGGCGAAGGTCGAACACCTTGCTTACAGCGGCTGAAATTTCGCTGTCGGGTTTTACGCCTGTGCCGAATGTATCAACAAAGACAGATACGGGCTGTGCAACGCCGATAGCATACGCAAGCTCAACCTCGCAACGCTTTGCTATGCCTGCGGCTACAATGTTCTTTGCAACGTGTCTTGCGGCGTAAGCGGCTGAACGGTCAACCTTTGTGGGATCTTTTCCTGAGAATGCGCCGCCGCCGTGTCTGCCGACACCGCCGTATGTATCTACTATTATCTTTCTGCCCGTAAGACCGCTGTCGCCCTGAGGACCGCCTACTACAAAGCGTCCTGTGGGATTTATCAGCATCTTTGTGTTCTCGTCAAGCAGTGAAGCGGGAACGGTAGTCTTTATAACCTTTTCGATAATATCGGCTCTGAGCTGTTCCTGCGTAACATCAGCCTTGTGCTGTGAGGAAACAACGACAGTGTCAATTCTTGAGGGAGTGCCGTCCTCGTTATATTCTACTGTTACCTGCGTCTTTCCATCGGGGAGAAGATAGGGTATCTCGCCCGACTTTCTTACCGCTGTGAGCTTCTTTGAAAGTGCGTGAGCAAGGGAAATCGTAAGGGGCATAAGCTCCTTGGTTTCATCACACGCATAGCCGAACATCATACCCTGATCGCCTGCGCCTGTGTCAAATTCATTGTTATCTCTGCCCTCAAGAGCGTTGTCAACGCCCATAGCTATATCGGGGCTCTGCTTGTCAAGGGTCGTGAGGATAGCGCAGGTCTTGTAGTCAAAGCCGTAGTCGCTGTTATCGTAGCCTGTTTCCTTTATGACATCTCTTGCTATTGCAGGAATGTCAACGTTTGCCGTTGTCGTGATCTCGCCCATTATCAGAACCATACCTGTTGTGGCGCAGGTTTCGCAGGCTACACGGGCGTTCTTGTCCTGTGCTAATATCGCATCAAGCACACCGTCTGAGATCCTGTCGCAGATCTTGTCGGGGTGACCCTCTGTTACGCTTTCGGAAGTGAATAAGTATTTTGCCATTGATTTTTCCTTTCATATAGCGGTTTTAAACCGTATCCCATACGCATATACCTGCGTAAAACTGCATTAAAAAAAGCCCCATTCGGAGCTTGCTGACTGCCTGCTCCTCATCTTTCGGTCACAGCCCTTGCCGTGCCGTAGGAATTAGCACCATTTTTCGCAAAGAAAGCTCAAGCGAAACGGTTGCTGGGTTTACGGAGCCTGACTCCCAATCTGCATTTTAATGCAGAAAATGTAAACCGCTCTTGATAAGGGATTTTTCCGATTGATATTGTAGCATAAGCAAATGCGTTTGTCAAGTAAAATGAGAATAATTTTTATTTTAACGGCATTGAAATTTAAAGGGAGTTAAAAATGTCGGGATACACTATAAATAAATATAAAATAAATATAGAACGGCTGTTGAATTGTACCGTGAAAAATGGTATAATTTAATAGAGTAACGATTTCAGGAAACAACGGACGAAAGGGTGCAAGGAATTACAATGAGTTTTGTTACGCTGAGCGATATTACAAAGCAGTACCGTATGGGCGATATAATAATCAACGCAAACGATAAGGTCAGCTTTGACATTGAAAAGGGCGAATTTGCAATAATCGTAGGACCGAGCGGTTCGGGCAAGACTACGGTGCTTAATATACTGGGCGGTATGGATACCGCTACATCGGGAAGCTTTTATGTAGACGGAAGTAAGATAAGCGGTTACAGCAGAAAAGAGCTTATCGACTACAGAAGATACGATATAGGTTTTATATTCCAGTTCTATAATCTCATCCCGAACCTTACGGCAAAGGAGAATATTGAGCTGTCTACTCAGACGGTGGAGGACTATATCCCTGCTGTAGAGATACTGGAAAAGGTCGGACTTACCGACAGAATAAACAACTTCCCGGCTCAGCTTTCGGGCGGTGAACAGCAGAGAGTGGCTATAGCCAGAGCGCTTGCGAAAAAGCCCAAGCTGTTGCTGTGCGACGAACCTACGGGTGCGCTCGATTACAACACCGGCAAGATGATACTGAAATTACTTCAGGACACCTGCCGCAGTGAAAATATGACTGTAATACTCGTAACGCATAATACGGCGATATGCCCTATGGCTGACAGGGTTATACACATGAAAAGCAGTAAGGTGAGCGAAATAGTAGTAAACGAGCATCCGACACCCGTTGAAGAAATAGAGTGGTAAGCGGGGAAAGGGAACGGATATGAAAAATGCAATGCTGAAAAATGCGTTTGCCGAGATGAAGAAAACAAAAAGCCGTTTTCTTTCGATATTCGGTATAATCGCTATCGGCACAGGATTTTTTGCGGGACTTCTGCAGAGCGCTCCTGCGATGAAGGTATCGTCGGATCATTATTACGACAGGACTTCCCTGTCTGATATCAGGCTGGTATCTACATACGGATTTGACGATAACGATATAGACGCTTTGAAAAAAGGGCTTCCGGATGTTGATATTTATCCCGGATATTTCACGGACGCATATGTCAACACGGATGCGGGCGAAAAGAAGGTCGCAAGGGTATATTCTCTTGACAAAACGGGCGAAAACAATCCGTACAGTTCTTTACAGATAGTTGACGGCAGACTTCCCGAAGAAGAAAACGAGTGCGTTATCGACAGCGGTAAACTGCTTGCTCATTATAAAGTCGGGGACAAGCTGACACTGTGCGGCGATGAAGACACGGATATAGACGGGACTTTGTCGGTCAAGGAATTTACTATAGTCGGAAAATTCGCATCGCCTATGTATATATCCGACGTGGAGCGTGGAAACACGACCATAGGAAGCGGTTCAGTCTATATGATCTGTTATATACCGGAAAGCTGTTTCAAGACAGAGGTATATACTCAGGTTATGATAAACTCGGACGAGCTAAAGCAGTACAGCTGTTACAGCGATGAATATGAGGACGCCCGTGACGCTCTTGAAAAGAAGATACAGAAAATAGCGGATGTAAGAGAAGAAGAGCGTTTTGACGAAATAGCAGGCGATGCAAAGAAGAAGCTTGACGACGGGCAGAAGGAGCTTGATAAAAAGAAGAGCGAAGCATACGCAGAAATAGAGAAAAACGAAAAGAAGCTGTCAGACGCAAAAAAACAGCTTGACGAAGCAAAGCCTCAGCTTGAAAGCGGCAAGAAAACGCTTGAGGAATCGAAAAAGCAGCTTGATGAGGCTAAAAAGGAGCTTGACACTAACGGGGCTACTCTGACGGCGACAAAAGATGTGCTTGACAGCACAAAGAAAAAGCTGGACGAAACGAAGCTGCAGCTTGAAGACGGAAAGAAAACGCTTGATGAAAGCTATATACAGCTTGTTACAGCTAAAATACAGCTTGAAAACGCAGACTCACAGTTGAAGTCGAGCAAGGCTCAGCTTGACGATGCAAACACAAAGATAACAAGTCAGCAGGCGATTATAAATACGAGCCGTGAAACGCTGGAGGATTCATACAAGAAGGGTAATATCACCAAAGAGGCTTATGATTCCGGAGTTAAGCTGCTCGACAGCTCGCAGGCGGAGCTTGACAAGCAGAAGAAACAGTATGAAAGCGGACTTGAGCAGTATAATGACGGGCTTAAGCAATATAATGACGGAAAGCTGCAGTACGAAATCGGTTATGCCAAATATGAGGACGGAAAAAAGCAGTACGAGGACGGATATTCTCAGTACACAAGCGGACTGGCACAGTACGAAAGCGCAAAGGCACAGTATGACGCAGGAAAGGCACAGTATGACGCAGGTTATGCTCAGTACGCTTCAGGCAAGGCAAAGTATGACAGCGGTAAAGCGGAATATGACAAGAATTATGCCGATTATGAAAAGGGTCTGAAGGAGTATAATGAGGGCAAGACAGCACTTGAAACGGCAAAAACCGATGCAGACAAGCAGTTTGCCGATGCTCAGAAGAAGATAGACGACGGCAGGGAAAAGCTCGAAAAGACGAGTAAACCGGAGTGGTATCTGTTTACCCGTGATGATAATCCGGGTTACAGTGAATACGGTCAGAATGCCGAAAGAATAGGCAATATAGCTATGGTGTTCCCCCTGTTCTTTGTAATGGTGGCGGCGCTTGTATGTCTTACCACGATGACACGAATGGTAGAGGAACAGCGTACCCAGATAGGAACGCTCAAGGCGCTTGGCTATAAAAACGGCGCTATTATATTCAAATATCTGCTTTATGCGCTGACAGCGGCAACGGCGGGTATGCTTGTGGGAATGAAGATATTCCCGGCAATCATTATTACCGCATACGGAATGATGTACGTTATCCCCGATATTCTTTTGCCGTATGATTATATACTTATGATATGTACCGCAGGGGTATCTGTACTGCTTACTGCTGTTACAGTTTATTTCTCGTGCGGCGGCATACTTCACGACTGTCCTGCGGCGCTTATGCGGCCGAAAACGCCAAAGAGCGGTAAGAAGATACTGCTTGAACGCATAGGCTTTATATGGAACAGGCTTTCGTTCAGCTATAAGGTAACGATGCGTAATATATTCCGTTACAAGAGAAGAATGCTTATGACGATAGTGGGCATTGCAGGCTGTACGGCGCTTGTGCTGACGGGATTCGGCGTGTACGACAGCGTAAACGATATTCTGCAAAAGCAGTTCGGTGAGATAAGCAATTATACCGGTATTACCGCTTATGACAATACAGTGACCGATGAACAGACAGCTAAGATAGAAAAGATGCTTGAGCGTTATGACTGCGAGGGCAACAGGATATATCAAAAGCAGATAACGGTATATAACGGCAAGAAAAGCACAGAAGCGTATATATTCGGCGGAGCGGACAACGAAACCATCGCACAGTTTGTGACGGTAAAGGACAGACGGACAGGCGAACAGTACACGGTAACCGACGACGGCGTTATAATAAACGAGAAGCTGGCATCTTTGCTCGGCGGTATAAAGAAGGGCGATACAATAACGCTTGCACTTGCCGACACAAAAAGAGTTACGTCAACGGTAACGGAGATATGCGAAAACTACGCCCATCACTATGTGTATATCACGGAAAAGCTGTACAAGGAGCTTAGCGGCGAGGAAGGACTGCCGTATAACTGCTTCTTCTTCAACTCTGAGGACGGCGACGATATGACCGAAAGTGACAGGGACGAGCTTGCACAGGAGCTAATGAAGATAGACGGAGTTATGGGAGTGAGCTTCAAGACAAGCGTTGCGGGAACATTCAGTTCTATGCTCAAATCACTGCTTTTTGTAATAGTGGTTCTTATAGTGAGTGCAGGTGCACTTGCGTTTATAGTGCTTTATAATCTTACGAACATCAATATAAATGAGCGTATAAGGGAGATCGCATCGCTCAAGGTGCTTGGCTTCTATGATAAGGAAGTATCAATGTATGTGTTCAGGGAAACGGTGATACTTACCCTTATAGGAACGGCGGCAGGTATGGTATTCGGAAGATTCCTTGTTGACTTTGTTGTAAAGACGGCTGAAATTGATATGGTTATGTTTGGCAGAACGGTGCATCCGATGAGCTTTGTATTCTCAGGTCTTATAACGATATGCTTTGCCGTGATAGTAATGCTGTTTATGCACAGACGGCTTATGAAGGTCAATATGGTCGAGGCACTCAAGAGTGTTGAATAATATTTCGGCATTAGCCGGGAGGTTGATAATATATGAAGATAAGTAAGGCGATTGTTGCCGCTGTAGGTGCGGCGGCTGCCGTAGGTGCGGCTGTATACGCCAAGAAAAAGCTGGAGGAAACGCAGACTCCGCTCAGAAAGAAAAGCCTGACCGTATGGAAAAACGGCGAGGTAACTCATAAGGAGATAATCAGAAAGCCTATAAGTGAGGAAGAACAGACCGATGCGATAAACAGCCGCATTGATGAGGCTGTACGCCGGTATAAGCCTATGTCCGAAAGGGATAACGGCAAAACCGAAACCGAGCCTGAGATAGCGCCTGTCAATTTTACATTTACTCAGAGTGAAGATGACAGCAATACCGGTGTCAGCTTTGAGCGTGTATTCAACCATTTCAACAGGCTTGAATCGTCCGTCGGTAATGAAGGCGAGGACGCAGGCGAAAGCGACAAAAAAGCTGAGGATACAGCCGAAGAAGCCTTATCCGCAGTAACGGCAGTTGAGGAGAATTTTGACGAGCAAGCCGAAATGCCGAAGCAGATGCTGCTTGAAAAGGGGATAATGACATCCGCTCCGATAGCAAATGCGGTTCAGGAGCTTGCAGAAATGCCGTCTGTTATACAGGATAATGAAGAAATTGAAGACGTAAATATGCCTGTTGATGAGAGCATTTTCGATCTTTACGCAAGCGAGCCTGTTGAGGATGCGGTAAAGGCTTTTGAAGAAATAGCCGAGCAGGAAGAAACCGCCGACAGCGAAGCTGAAATTGAAGATGAACAAAATGACACTGCTACCGAAGAAGCCGTGAGCGAGCCTGTCGAGGACGCAGTAAAGGCTTTTGAAGAAATAGCCGAGCAGGACGAAACCGCCGACAGCAAAATTGACGATGAACAAAATGACACTGCTACCGAAGAAGCTGTAAGCGAGCCTGTCGAGGACGCAGTAAAGGCTCTTGAAGAAATAGCCAAGCAGGAAGAAACCGCCGACAGTGAAGCTGAAATTGAAAGCGAACAAAATGATATTGCCACCGAAGAAGCCGTAAGCGAGCCTGTCGAGGATGCGGTAAAGGCTTTTGAAGAAATAGCCAAGCAGGAGGAAACCGCCGACAGTGAAGCTGAAATTGAAGATGAACAAAATGACACTGCTACCGAAGAAGCCGTAAGCGAGCCTGTCGAGGACGCAGTAAAGGCTCTTGAGGAAATCGCTGAGCAGGAAGAAACCGCCGACAGCGAAGCTGAAAGCGAACAAAATAACACAGCCACCGAAGAAGCTGTAAGCGAGCCTGTCGAGGACGCAGTAAAGGCTTTTGAGGAAATCGCCGAGCAGGAAGAAACCGCCGACAGTGAAGAAGAGTCGCTCGAAGAACAGTTCCACACTATAATGGCGGAGGAAACCGCAAGCGAGCCTGTTTCTTCCCTTCGTACAGCTGAGTCTGTAGAGGACGCATTGAAAGAATTCGGCGACTTTATAGGAATATCCGAAACCGCTGACAGCACCGGTAGCACCGGAAGCACCGGAAGCATCAAAGATATTTCGGACGACGATCTTGAACAGACAAGCGGTATTTTTGAGGAAAGTACATTATCCGATGAGCTGTCCGAAACTCCGGACGAGCCGATTGACGCTGACGAAAAGCCGAGAACTATGGATTTCTTCGATCTGCCGGACGAAGCATATACGCCTGCACAGGTTACCGAAGAAAAGCACGATGAGAATGTTGCCGAGGTAGAGGATTTGTTCGGAAATCTGCTTATGGATGATGAGCCTGAGGTAAAGAAAACATTTAACGATCCCTCAGAGGTATTTTCACTGTTTGATACGGCTGACGGCGGACAGGACGATTTCGACAAGTACAGCGATGAAAAGATCGAGGAAGAAAGCGAGAAAAAGAAGACCAGCGATACAAGAAAGTACATAGCGCAGGATATTGCGGATAATATCGCATCGTTTGCACAGCTGCTTGAACCGCTCAATGCCATCAAGGAGAACAAGATACGCAGTAAGAGCGGTATACTGTTCGACTGGGAAATGAGGATACAGGCGCTTATAGGCGATCTGCCGATAAAGACGTACTGGAGAAACAACTTCCGCAATTATGAGATATGGAGCGATGAAAAGTGCATGGAAAAGGCAGGCGAGCTGCTCTCTATGCTTGAGCTTGTCGGAATAGTGCGTGATAAGGCAAAAGAGGTTGTGATAGACAAGGATACGCTTGATTTCTATTCGGCACAGAGCGAGCATCTCAACAATGATTTCCATATAGGTGAAACGGTCGTTGTTACACGGCCGTGCTGGAAAATAAACGGACACCCTGCAAGAAAGGGCGAAATTGCTAAGAAAGCTCCGTTTGCGGAATTCAGCCGTAAGAAAGTATCACCGCTTGAAACTATGCTGAGAGAAAACAGCTGTTCTGACGGGGATGTTAATATTCCCGTTACGGAGGACAATTTCTGTACATACGACCGTGAGATACCTTATGTAAAAAGGGCAATCGCCGAAGGCTTCTGCAAGTGCGCAGTAAGACGTATGGAGGACGGAGGCGCTCTGGCATTCTTCTATGAGGTTATTGCGGAGGGCGAAAATGTTCACTATTCGCCGTGCACTCTGAGATTTGAGGTCAACATTGATAAGAATGCAAATGTTGTCGGAAGATTCAGAAGCGAAAAAGTGTAAAAAGGAAAAGTGATATGTATACAAAAAGGCACCGCCAAAGCGGTGCTTTTTTCGTTCACTTTACAATTGACTATGGGTGCGGAATATGTTAAAATCTATAACGTAAAAAGAATATTGGTCTAATTGGAAACGCACATCCCCCGGATGATAACGAACAACACAATAAAGTGCAAATTGTTATTATCAGGAGGAATTTTTTATGCCCAAAAACTTATTTCAGGAAATCGTGTTTACCGTTATGATGGTGTTTGTTATGGTGTACGCCATGATATGCTATAATATAGCACTTAATATCGGCGGTATGACAAACGAGGTCTTTTTACTTGCTTTCAAGGAGCTTGTGATAATGGGACCTATCGCTTTTGTGCTTGATATTTTTTTAGTCGGCATGATAGCAAAGTACAAGACTTTTAAAATAATTAATCCTGAACGTGATAATCCGTTTTTCATAGTTCTCGGTATCTCGGTTATTTCAGTTATCTTTATGTGTCCGCTTATGAGCCTTGCCGCAACTCTTCTGTTCAAAAATGCGGGAAGCGAAGTTATTGCGGTGTGGATTCAGACAACGATAACCAATTTTCCTATGGCTCTGTGCTGGCAATTATTCTTTGCGGGTCCTGTTGTAAGAGCTGTTTTCTCACTTATATTCAGAGAGAAGAAAGCTTTACAGAAGAATGAAATGGAAGAAATGCCTGAGATAGAGGTACAGTAATATTAAAGCCACGATTTTTTATCATCGTGGCTTTAGCTTGTAGAAAAAGTTTATTTTTTAGAAATATAGCAAACTCTCTAACCCTAACCCCAAACCCCTTCCCCTCGGTGAAGGGCTGTGTATGCTTTGTTGGCTCTGCATCGTGCAGAGCCTTTGGGCATACACGCCCGGCGTCCGTGCCGGGGCTGAGTGTGGGGCTGCCGCCCTCACCCCGCTTGGGGCTACGCCCCAACCCCCAGTTTCAAAAATTATATAGGTTTTTTCAACAGACTGTCAAAAAAAGTCTTTTCTTTTTCGGAGATATGTGATACAATAATAGGGAACATATTTAAAAAATCTCCGATGAAAAGGAACGGAATAAATTATGAAGAAGATATTACGCTTTGCATCTGCTCTGCTTTGCGGGGCTATGCTGTTATGCTCGCTTTCCGTTACCGCTTTTGCGGAAAACGACGACGAGGTATATGATTTTGACCCGAACACCGACAAGATATACAGCGAGGCTGTGTATATGGTCAACACCGATACGGGAGATGTGGTGTACAAGAAGAACGAGAGCAAGAAAATGTACCCTGCTTCAACCACAAAAATAATGACGTGCATAATTGCGCTTGAGCATCTGTCCGAGGCCTCTTTGTCAAAGAAGGTGGAAGTGCCTTATGACTGCTTCAACGATTTCTACGAGGACCCGAACTACAGCGACCCGTCAAATGCGGCGATAGAGCCGCTGCAGGACAACCTGACATACAAGGACTGTCTGTATGCACTTATGCTCCCGTCTGCCTGTGAAGCGGCAAACATTCTTGCCTATAATATAGGCGGAGGAAGCATCACAAAGTTTATCGGAATGATGAACGAAAAAGCGAAGGAGCTTGGCTGTACCGGAACAAACTTTGTGAACGCTCACGGTCTGCATAACAACAACAACTACACAACTGCGGAAGACCTGTATAAAATGACAAAATACGCCTACGACAAATTTCCGCTGTTCAAGAAAATAACAAGCACCTATGAATATGAGATGCCGAAAAATGACGCTAACCCCGACGGCTACTCTATTTACAGCACTATCTCACTTCTTCGTCCCGGCAGTGTTTACGAATATGAATACGCATACGGCACAAAGACGGGTACTACGGACGAAGCCGGAAGATGCCTTGTTTCAGCCGCTAAGAATCAGTACAACTATATCCTTGTGACGCTCGGCGCACCGGTAAAGGACAAGAACGGCGAATACTATGACGACTGGTATTCGATGATTGACGCACTCAACCTCTACAAGTGGGCATTCACAAACTTTGAAATGGCTACCGTTGTAAATAAGGACGAGCAGATAACCGAAGTCAAAGTCGAAATGGGAGAGAGCGCAACGCACGTTATACTGACACCCGAAAGCGACTACACGGCGCTTATGCCGAAATCGGTAAAGGAATCGGGAGTGCAGAAGGTCT